>OGGM01000768.1_pt1 | contig 17380 bp, 14 predicted proteins | sample 1571251 | NCBI WGS metagenome assembly OGGM01 (sample SAMEA2582076, study PRJEB24529) | metagenome | biome: Human gut stool | place: China | collected 2011 | reverse complement strand
ACCGCCGAGTAGCTCTTCTACCTGAAGGCGCAGGACGCGTCCCGAACCCCTTAGTGGGGTGGGGCGCCTCCTGCGCCTTTTGCGTGCCCGGGGAACGTTTGTGATTGGGGTGTTCGGCGCGTTTTCGTGCCTGCGCTGTGCTGATGCTGGGCATCCGCTCGGATTGTTTGCGGAGTGAGCCGCGCCTCTGACAGACTGGGAGAGGCGCCGCACCTGCGGTACCGCACACAGATAATATCCCGCCGCGCGGCGGGGGAGGGGAGCGCACCGTGCGCCTGGGAGTTCTGGATGTCGGGTCGAATACGGTCCACCTGCTACTGATTGACGGCAGCCCCGGGGCGCGCCCCGAACCGTACGCGTCGCACAAGATTCCGCTGCAGCTCGTGCAGTACCTCGACGCTGAGGGCAATATTTCGCAGGAGGGCGCGGACGCACTGACCCGCTTCGTGACCAGCGCCCGCGACTTCGCAATCGAGAATGAGGCGGAGGACCTGCTGGCGTTCTCCACGAGCGCTATCCGTGAGGCGGGTAATGGCGCGGCGGTGCTGCATCAGGTGCGTGAGCAGACCGGCGTGAGCCTGAACGGTATTTCGGGTGACCAGGAGGCGGCGATTACGTACTTTGCGGTGCGCCGCTGGCAGGGTTGGGGTGCGGGCCGCATCCTTGATTTTGATATTGGTGGCGGCTCGTTTGAGTTTTCGACGGGTACGAATGCGTTGCCGGATGCGGCGATGAGCGTGCCGTTGGGTGCGGGCCGTTTGACGCGTGAGTTTTTTGATGAGCAGCCGCCGAGCCCGAAGCAGGTGAAGCGTCTGCGCAAGTATGTGCGTGAGCAGATTGCCCCGGTGGCGGAGAATCTGTTGCGTTATGGTGCGCCGGATATGACGGTGGGTACGTCGAAGACGTTCCGTTCGTTGGCGCGTATTTGTGGTGCGGCGCCGTATTCGGCGGGCCCGCACGTGAAGCGTGAGATGCACCTGCAGGATTTGCGCCTGTGGACTCGCCGTATGGAGACGATGACGGTGTCTGAGCGTGCTGACCTGCCGGGTGTTTCGAAGGCGCGTGCGGAGCAGATGCTGGCGGGCGCTATCGCGGCGGAGGCGGCGATGGAGGCGTTCGGGGTTGAGACGATGCGTGTGTGCCCGTGGGCGCTGCGTGAGGGCCTGATCCTGAAGCGTATTGAGCACCTGGCGGAGGGTACGGGTACTCCGGTCAACCCGAAGACCCTCCTGGGTGCATAGCCATGATGATGAACCCCGCAGGCTGGTGTGTACCGGCCTGCGGGGTCACCGCATATAACGTGTATATCCCGCCGACAACGATGTAGGAAAGGAACAATCACCGATGAAAATCCAAGAAGTTATTGACGAAGTCAACAACACCTGGGGCGAAGAGCACGAAGAAAAACGAAAAAAGATATTTCGAGAAAATATTTTTTGGAAGCCTTTAAGATATTTTAGAGACATCTCTTTGCTTTGTCTCCTTGTTAATTGTATTTCTGGGCTTTCCTATATGTCCAGCTCTGTTAATGCGCCAAAAATTTTTCCTGCATATTTTTTTAATATTCCATATTATATATTTGATGTACGTGCCGGAATTATTGCTTCTCTAGCGAGTCTGCTATTAAGTCTATACGTTAGTGTAGGGAAATTTGCAGATGGGCATGAAGGTATTTTGGGTGAAGCTCGCCGTGCTGCTTATCGTAAGTTTGCTAAATGTGTTAGCTATATCATTTCTGCAGTTTTTATTATAAATTTTTGGCATGCCGCTCTCGCAGGTTATCTTCAAGGGACCTCGTACGCACCGGATTTTTTCAGGGGTTTGCGGATAGGTCCAGAGTGGGGTAAATATTTTGTTCCTGCAGAAATTGACCTTTCAAGATATGGTGATATTCCCTTATGGGTTATTGCATTTTTTGCCTGGTTTACGCTGGTGTCTGGATTGATGCTTACTTATAATGAAAAAGATATCTTAATCGCAAATGTCTATAAGCTTAAAAAATTTAATAAGATATACAAAAAGATTAATAAATCTCATGTTAATGAGTATTCTATAGTGGACTCTTTGCTTGCAGAGCCAAAGATTAAAACGAGTGATTTTTCTTCTATAGATGGGAATAATGATTCGGGCTGTGAATATGGAGACCGTTTTATATCTGAGTTTGGTTATCTTGGATTCAGTTTTAAAGTCAAAACAAATCTATACCTCAAGGGTCTTGTTGAATTGCTTAGAAATCCTGGACTGAGGTTCTTGTGCATTATTTGCTTATTTTTTAGTCCGCTATCATTTTTCCTTGTTACGGAGTCATCTGAGTTTGCAGTCTCAGTTTCTGGTGTTATTCTGAGTGTTTTTCTAATTGAGTTGCTTATTAGACTCTTTGAAGTTGGACATTTATATAGGGGGCTTTTGTATGTCGCGGAAACATCAGATTTGAGATGGTGGCATAGAACTTTAGTTTGGGGCAGGTATTTTTGGGCTGACTTGATCGGAAAGTTGCTATACAGAACTATATATATTCTATTTATCTTATTGGTATTGGTGTATTTGTATGCGTCATATTTGGAATCTATTGATGAATCAGTGAAGTCTAGTCTCTTGGCTCTCATGGCTATATTTATAATCTCAATATTTAGTGCTTACTTGGTAATGAAATTATGGCAGTATGATATAAAGTGCATTTTTGACAAAGAACTTAAATTGCACTCTGATAAGTTTATATCCTGCTATATTGAAGACTCTAAAGGTGGTAAACCTCTGGATTATTTAGCTATAGCTTATATTTATATGTCAGTGCGGAAAATTAGTGATTACTATGCGGCATATAAATCTGAATTAGGGGAAGATGATTTATCTCCTGTATATGGTAGAAAAAAACTTTATCGATATTCAAGGGCATCTAATTCTAGGCCTTCAAAATCTCTCCGCCACATGTGGCCTTAAATATTTTTGGGTTTACAGATGGGTAGGAATTTATGTGGTTATGAGAAGTGCAAAATTTTTTGCCATAGTAATTAATCGACAATACGAAGAAAGGAACAATCACCGATGACGAACCAACTACTGCTAGCGCAGGTGCTAGCTGAGGGATTTACCTGGGATTATCTCTGGCATTGGACCCATGATCCGGATGCATGGAAGGCTGTTCTCCCCGCCTCTGCGACCGTTATTGCTGCAGCTATTGCCGTAATTGGCGTTGGTTTAACGGCTCGTAAAGCAACGCAGCAGATGGAGCTCTCCAAACAAGGAACACCTCCTGAGCTGACGCGATATAAAGAATGGCTTGAAGTTTCAGAGAAATACAAAGATCTTGTTGATTCAACGAATGTTCATGTATTGGTCAAAAATTCACCAGAATATCAAGAGATTGAGTCTTCACGAAAGGAAGCTCTCACACGCGCAATCTGGGAGAGAAAGGTTCTTGCCTCCTGCTCTAATATACGTGGACAGAAACGGCTCCTAAATATTCCGGCAAGTCTGGTCGTACACGGTGATAAAGAAATTAGTTCTCTGCCAAACTTTAGATACGGTAAATATCTCTGGCTAGAGGGTCTATTTATTTTGCCTGTATTTGTGGGAATGTTGCTTCTCATGCTTATGTTGACTATTGCATATATCGCCTGGGTGTTATCAGGTGGTGAGGATTTTATTGGGGTGACCATATCATTTGCATTTAAGGTACTATTCTGCTTATATGCCTTGGGTTTTGGGGTTAATCTGGCTGAATCTACACGGATGGGTCTGTCGGGAGAATGGTTCGCTGAATATGGTTATCTCCGCATCCTTCAAGAGGATTTACCGAGTGATAAATTTAATGATTTATTTCAATCTTCCTTGAATAAAATCAATAATTCGCAGAGATGCTTATTTGCTCTTTGGGATGAGAACTATCGAAATTTTGTTTATTGTCCCAAGTGGGTGGAATCTAAGTTTGCATCTATTTTAGAGCCAATTATTTTTTGCCTTCCCTATTGGATTGTAAATATTAGGCATAAGAGTCGTGGATACAACTACGGTGAATATAGACCAGAAATTTTTGGAATTTCAGAGGAAAATTTGGAGCGCAAAGATACTCAAGCGCTGAATTCTGAGATTCAAGAAGAATCCCAGCCTACGCCTCCGCAAGGGTAAACGTTGAGAAGCTACATGTGTTTCGAACAGCCACGTCATAAGTGGCTTCTGGAAATACATGTGGCTTCTCACTATGGGGCTGCAACCCCTGCAGAATTTGTGCCATGGTTTAGTGTCTTCTGCCATGGCTTTTAACTATGACCAAAGACGCTAAACCATGGCACAAATCCGTAACCCATGACCGAATCTCCGGCTGCGCCAGGTAGGCGGGAACCGGTAATGACTTAGTGTTTTCGTCGATAGGTTAGTGTCTTCACTGTGGGTTAAAGACCCACGGCAAAGACACTAACCTATCGAAAACCTCAGTCTAAAAAGCAGGCAGCCCCGGACGCACACGCGCATCCGGGGCTGTCTCTTTCGCTTTTTGACGAGTTCTCTAATGCCATTTTGATATAATCATAGGAGATGTAATTAATAGTCAGAAGGACTGGGCTATATTGATATATTGCAGAATTTTTTCATATTAAAATTTAGTGAAGTAACAAGAGAAGTGACTCTACGAGAGGCTATTGGAGGTATCGATGAGTTTTCTAAACTATAACAAAGATGAAAAGTTAGAATTTAACTATAAGAGGGCATGCGGTCTGTGGTTAATTGTGGTGGCGGCAGTTATAGCAATAGCTACCTTGGTTGGAGGAAAGCAAATAATAAATATGCAAGTGTTCAGTATTGGCTATGTTATTAGCTTTTTCTCGATCAACATGAATAAAAAGGTGCTGAATAGACTATCCGATGGTCCTTCAAGTGAATTTCAAAATAAAGTATCCTCGTATGCTGTTGTTTTACTATTTGTCTTAATGGTTTTGCTGGGTGGCCCATTCTTTGCAACTGAAAATTGGAGATTGATTTGGCTAGGGGCATTGATGGCAACCGCACTGCATTTCTTCCCTTATTATTTTGTGCATGGAAAGTCAATGATATACCTGGGTCTTATCTGTGCCATTAACGTGTTTGCGGGATATATTTTTACCAACATCCCGTTAGAGGCCATCGCATACATTGATGCGGCGATTAAGCTCATCTTCGGAATCTATCTGCTATTCCTTTCAAAGCCGTCAAAGCAAATTTAAGGCAGTTCTTCGGCGCAACAAATCAGGGCGGCCCCGGACGCACACGCATCCGGTGCCGCCCGCCACCTGTCAGAACCTACTTCTTGGCGCCGAACGCCCGCGTCCACGCCCAGCGGGTCAGCACCGCCGTACCCACCGCAACCGCCATCGGCAGCCACGCACTCGCGCCCTGACCCGTAAAACCAATCAACAACGTCAACGCAGACAACGGCGCATTCATCGACACACCCAAAAACGCCGCCGTACCCGTCAACGCCGCCGCATACAACACCATCGACGCGCCACCCGGCACCCCGCCCAAACCCGGGAACGCCCACAGCACCAGTGCCGCCACACAAAACGCAGCCGCCGCACCCAACGCCAAACCCGGCGTCAACGTACCGCCATAAGAACCGAAACGCAGACTCAACACCACCACGGCAGCCTTCGCCACACACAACGCCAATACATACACTGCCGCCGCCGCAGTCAAGCCGTCCGCCGCCGCATCCAACGACACATTAAACGTGTGCTGAGTCAGCAGACGACCATTACCCAGAATCTCCGGAAGCCACAGCGAAACCACCGCGACCAGCGCAAACGCCACAGGAATACGCCACAGAAGAGAACGATCCTTCGCCTTCAACTTCTCCGCACGCTGCGACAACGCCCTAAAACCCAACGCCAACGGAGTCAACACCACACCCGTCAGCGCCGCCACCGTCAGCGTCGTCGCATCCAACGGAAGCTGCGGCACCGGGTACGTCGGCTCATTGACAATCACCAGATTCGCCGTGACCGTCGCCGTCCACACCGTCACCGCACCCACATACAGCGACCGCAAGCTCAGACCAACAGCCATCGCCTCCACAAGGTACACCACGCCACCGACCGGCACCTGATACACCGCCGCCAAACCGGACGCCGCACCCGCCGCCACCAGCAGGCGACGCTCACGATCACCCAGCAGCGGCGAACCATCCGGGCGAGTACCACCCACACGCTCCAGAAAACGCGCGCACCGACCCGCAGCCAGCGCACCCAACTCACGCGGCGCGACCTCCTTACCCACCGGGGAACCCGCACCCACCGCAACAATCTGAATCACCGAATGCGAAATCTGCCGCCACAGCGACGGCGCACGGTCCTCCTCGGTAGCACCCGCAATCTGCGACTTCACGCCGACCACACGCCGACCGCCCGACTGCAGGTAATACCAAACCAGCGCCACAAATGGGCCCAACGCCGCCAGCACCAGGGCACGACGCGCCGGGTCAGCGCCGTCAGTGACCATCGGGTGATGTCCCTCAGCCTGACCGAAAGTTAGCTCCTGCATAAAGTCCAGAACATAATGCAGAGCAATCGCGCCCAAGCCGCTGAACACGCCCGTGACCAGCGCGGCAAGGGTCAGCCCCATCAGGAGGCGAAACGAAAAAGAACGGGAACCCACAGGATTCTGCGGGCTATTCGGGGAAGAATTCGAGGAAGAACCAGTATGAGAAGACATAGAAAAAGGGGTTTTGTGTGTTGCGTGCTGTGCGGTGTTGGAGGCTTCATGCCCGGCACAAACTGCCGCGGTTGAAGTTGCTTTCATTCTACGCCTGCACTTTTGGCGGCTCATGGACAGGCTACAAGGTGAGAAGCTGAGCCCGGCGCGTGGTGGCGCGGTATATGAGGCACGCAGAGTGAAGCCCCCACCCAGAAAGCCCGGAAGAAGCACGAGCCAGGTCACATGCCCGTAGCCCGCACCCGCTATGCTGGAAGGGTACGCCTCCACACGCCCGCCGCGCACCCGCAGGGCGCAGGCACCCCATTAGGAAGGATCAACGATGACCGCAACTATTGCTTTTCTCGGCACCGGCTCCATGAACGGCTCCATCGCCGCAGGTCTGCTCGCTGCAGGCCACGACCCCGCCCACATCCGCGCCACCGTGCGTAGCGAAGAATCTCGTGCCGCTCTCGCCCAGCGCCTCGGCGACAAGGTCGAAATCATCACCACCGGCGGCGAAGCCGACGGTAACCACAAGGCAACCGCCCACGCAGACGTCGTGCTGCTCGGCGTAAAGCCCTACGGCATCGTCGAGCTTGCCCGCGATATTGCACCCGCCCTCGCCCCGAACGCCGTCGTGGTGTCCGTTGCTGCTGGCGTGACCCTCGAAACCCTCGCCGAGTGCCTTCCTGCAGGTCAGCCCATTGTTCGCTGCATGCCGAACACCCCCTCCTCCGTGGGCAAGGGCGTGCTCGCAATCTCCACCACCGACACTGTGAAGGACGAGCAGAAGAAGCTCGTCGAAGAGGTCCTGGGCACCGTCGGTCTGGTCGTTGAGGTCCGCGAGGACCAGATGGATGCGGTCACCGCTGTCTCCGGTTCTGGCCCGGCATACGCGTTCCTGCTTGCGGAGGCGATGGCCGCCGCCGGCGAGAAGCTCGGCCTGGACGCAGACACCGCCCTCAAGCTTGCCAGCGCAACCGTTGCCGGTGCGGGCTTCCTGCTCGACACCAACCCGGATGCGCCCGCCCTGCGCCGCGCCGTGACCAGCCCGAACGGCACCACTGAGCGTGCACTGAACACCTTTGTGGAGGGTGGCCTCTTCCAGCTGACCGAGGACGCGATGCGCGCCTGCGCAGCCCGCTCGGCGGAAATGAGCCAGCTGTACACCGCTGACGAGGACTAGTCATTACGGACTAACCAGCGGGGACTAATGCCGCTCAGTAGCGCCGCTCTGACTAGGTGAAACTACAGAAAAACAGCCTCCTCCCGGCAGAACGGGAAGAGGCTGTTTTTCTATGCTTATTTGCTTTTCTATGTCTATTCGCGGGTTCCTCAAGGCAGCGAGGAAAAGTGCACTTAGGGGCGCGCCGCGAAACGCTCAATCAGGTCCACCTGACCGGACACAATCAGAATGTCGCGCGAGTGAATACGGGTAGTCGCGTCCGCGTAGGTGAAGTCCTCACCGGGGGACTTAATACCGACCACAGACACGCCGTACTTGGAGCGGATATCTGACTCAGCGAGGGTGAAGCCGTGGGTTTCCTTCGGCGGGCGCATCTTCGCAATCGCGAAGTCGTCATCAAACTCAATGTAGTCCAGCAGTCGACCCGAGACGAGGTGCGCGGCGCGGCGGCCGGCGTCCGCCTCCGGATAGACCACGTGGTGCGCGCCAATGCGCTCCAGAATCTTGCCGTGCGCGGGGGTGATGGCCTTCGCCCAGATACGCTCCACGCCAATGTCTACAAGGTTCGCGGTAATCAGCACGGACGCCTCCACGGAGGTGCCAACACCCACCACGGCGGAACCGAACTCGTCCGCACCCAACTGGTGCAGGGTGTCGATATCGGTCGCATCGGCGGAGACCACGTGGGTCAGCACGCCGGACCACTTCTGCACCAGCTCGGGGTCCTTCTCGATGGCGAGAACCTCCTTATTCTGCAGGCGCAACTGGGCAGCCACAGCCGAACCGAAGCGTCCCAGGCCGATGACGAGGACGGGGGCGTTATGTGCACTAGCCAATGGTGGGCCTTTCTTCGGGGAACTTGTAGAGGCGGCGGCGTGAACGCATTGCCAAGCCGGTTGCGGCGGTTGTTGTACCCACACGACCAATGAGCATGAGCACACTGAGCACGTACACGCCTGCCGGAGGTAGGCTCGCGGAGAGGCCGTTTGAGAGGCCGCAGGTCGCGAAGGCAGAGATGACCTCGAAGATGACTTCTTTGAGATCTGCGCCGCTAATGATGAGAATCGATGCGGTGCCAACACCTACCACGGTAGCACCCATAACGATCACAGAGATGGCAATGCGCAGAGAGGATTCGGGGATAGTGCGATTGAACGCTACGACCTTCTGGTCACCTCGCGCCTCGGCAAGAATCGACAGGGCAATCACGGCGATGGTGGTGACCTTCACGCCGCCTGCGGTCGAGCCGGAGCCGCCACCAATGAACATGAGCGTATCCGTCAGTAGCGTGGAGACGGGGGTGATGGCGTCCATGTCAACCAGGTTGAAGCCGCCCGAACGCATCATCACGGAGGCGAAGATGGCGTTGAGGATTTTATCGCCGGGAGAGTAGGAACCGATGGTTGCGGGGTTATTCCACTCGAAAAGACCCCAGAAGAAGGCGCCAAAACCGAAGAAGAAGAGGGTGGTGACCACGGTCAGTTTTGCGGTGAGCTGCCAGTGTGAGGGACGGAAGGGGTTGCGCTGAATCGCAATGAACACGGGGAAGCCGAGCGAGCCGAGGAACACCGCGATGCAGATGGGTACGAGCAGGAAGAGATCGTGGCCGTAGGGTACGATGCCGTCCGAGTGCGGGGTGAATCCGGCGTTGTTGAACGCCGAAACCGAGTAGAAAATGCCGTGCCACAGAGCCTCGTGTGGTGCTTCACCGAGCGCGAGGAAGCGCGGGGTGAGGAGCATTGCAATGAACGCTTCGATGGAGAAAGACGCGTACGCCACCGCTTTAACGATGCCGCCGACCTCGCCGAGTCGGCTGATGTTCAGGTCTTCCTGGGCAATGAGTTTGGTGCGCAGACCCATTTTGCGGCCGATAGCCAGCGCCAGCAGGGAGGTGATGGTCAGCGTGCCCAGGCCACCCACCTGGCAGGCGAGAAGAATCATTGCCTGACCGAAGGTTGACCACTGATCTGCTGTGGAGACGGTGGTCAGACCGGTCACGGTGACCGCGCTGGTTGAGGTGAAGACCGCGTGGTGTAGTGCGACGCGCTGCCCGTCTGCCGAAGAAATCGGCAGGGACAGCATGACGGTGAAGAAGATGATGACTAGAAAGAAGGCACTGATTGCGGTGCGTGAGGGGGACGCCAGAACCGAGGAATCAATGAAGTCGCGGAAGCGTTCGAGAGTCTTCTGGTTGAACTCTAGCGGGGTTCGTTTGCGCTGAGTCTCGGAGTCTTCGTGGTCACGTAGGGTGGGCAGACGGTCAAGATCGATGCCGGGCACGCTGGTGAGGATGCTGAGGTTTTCAGCTTCGCGGCGGTCGCGGCGGCTTTGGCGAACCTGCTGCTTTTGGGGTTCGGAGGTGGCACCGCTGAGGGTGTCCCAGCGGCGGTTGAGCTGGCCCTGGGGGTGGTGGTGTCGGCGCCGGGTGCGGCGGATGATGCGTCCCATGCGCCTCCTTCAGCGAGTGTCTGGGTGTTGACGTGTTGATGTGTTGGGCGGCTGTTTGAGCCTGTGTTTAACGCCTTCTAGTGTATCGCGCCGGGTGCCTGCTGAGGGGGTTGAGGCTCTGGTGGTTCGGGGGTAAATATGTGAGTTCGGAGAAGGCGTACGGCTGGTTTTGTGGGGTGGAGCCACGAAAACTATATATTCTGTATTGGTTATATAAGTATTGAGGTGCTGGGTGACTCACATATGCCTAGGATGAGATACAGGAAATCACCATGAGATGTGATAGACACTTCATGCTTTTCTCCCTTTCAGTGCCCCATCTTGAGCTAGTGCTCAGTAGTCTTTCAGAATTTTTAAAGGTAATTTCTGTATCACCCTCATTCTAAGCTTGAGGCGCCACTTTATATGTCATAATCGCTATATGCATTCTGATGTTTTTTCTGTCATCGCGGATCCGACTCGCCGCCGAATTGTGCGTATTCTCGCTGAGCAAACCCACACGGTGGGTGCAGTGGTTGAAAAGCTGGGCATGAGCCAGCCGACCATTTCGAAGCACCTGAAAGTCCTTCGCGATGCAGATGTGGTCTCCGTGACCGTGGAGGGGCAGCGTCGCCTCTACTCCCTGAACCCGGATGTATTCGCCACCGTGACCGAGTGGATTAACGAGACCGTTCAGATTGCACGCCAGTCCAATGAGGCGCACGCACCCGTGGCACTGCCCGGTGGCGTGAGTGCATCTGCCTCCGACAATGCGACGGCTGAGAAGCCGGTCGAGAAGACCTCCGAAAAGAGTGCTCCGAAGCCCGAGGCGACCGACTCTGAAACTCTCACCGTTGAGGCACCCACCCCCGAGGAAATCGAGCAGGCTCGCATTCAGCGCGCCCGCGCACAGCACCTGACCCCCAGTGCGCGCATCTACTCGCGCCCTGCGGAGCAGGCTGCTGATAGCACCGCTTCCGAACCTGTCGCTGAGAAGGCGGGAGTTGCTGAGCCCACCTCGCAGGAAGAGGCAGTGGATAGCACCCCGATGCGCCCCTTCACTCCCGCATCCTACGGTTACGATGCTGGGGTGACCCCCGCGGCGTCGGCAACCCCCGCTCAGCCCGCTACCCCTGCGGCATCTGCTGAGGCTAAGCCTGTCGTAGCGCAGAAGCCGGTGGTATTCCCTCAGCCTGCGGCTGTGGTGCCTTATGGCATCGACCCCGCTGCGGTTGTGGGTGGCTCGATTCAGCCTATCGCTGTGATCCCCGAGGCTGTTGTGCTTGAAAAGATCACCGAGGAAAAGGCTACCGACGAAAAGGGCGCAGCTGAGAAGCCTGTTACACCCGCTGAGTCCGTCAAGGAAGAAGCAACCCGCAAGGAATCTGCAGCTGAGGATTCTGCAGCTGAACAGTCTGTGATTGAGAAGAACGTAGTGGATGAAGCCGCGGGAGAAGAGCCCGTGAAGACTGAATCTATGAAGGCTGAATCTGCTGAGGAAGTAGCTTCGCCCGCAGAAGCTGCTGAGAAGGCTGAGCCCGGTGAGGGCGAACCTGCCAATGATGAGCTCACCAATGATGAGCCCACCAATGATGAGCCTGTCGAGGGTGAGCCTGCTAAGGCTGAAACCTCCGCTGAGGATCCCGAGTATCAGACCATGCCCGCTTACGATTCGGTGTACCGCTCCAGCACTGAGACGAACAGTGCTGAGACGAAGGACAACCACCGCGGTGGCCTCTTCGGCTTCCTGCGTGGCCGCCGCCGCTAAGACGGGCGGCTAGGGTCTGCCCTGCCGATCACTTCCGGCATTAACTCTCTGTAAAACACACACTCACTCACTTTTAACCGAAAGACGCATTCACGTGGCTATTCATCGTAAAATTCTGCGCTGGCTCGAGAACGAACTGTTCGAGGGCAACATTCAGCTGGGCCAGGATCTGCCCAGCGATAGCGAAATTGCGCGCGCTATTGGTGTGGGTCGTTCCCGTACCCGCGAGGCTCTACGCACCCTGGAAGATATGGATCTGGTGCAGCTGTACAACGGCCGCGGCAAGGAAATGCTGGTGCACCTGAGCGATGAGCCGGCTTCCGCGGCGAGTGCCGCTCTGCGCCTGCACATGTCCAGCTCGCGTTACCCGACTCGTGACCTGGTGCAGACCCGTATTCTGCTGGAAAGCTGGGCGATTGCGCGTATTGACCCGAAGACCGCCTCCTTCGCGGAGATGGACGAGGTCCTGGCGCAGATGGAAGATTTCGACCTGTCGATTCGTGATTTCCTGGAGCTTCTGCTGACTTTCCACCACCAGGTAATGCGTTGTGCGGGTAATGAGCTGCTGGTGGGTCTGCTCGCGTCGGTGCGTCAGCCGAGTTTTGAGTCGATGCTGTCGCTGGTGGGTCGTATGCCGCTGTGGAGTAGCGCTGTGGAGCGTCTGCGTGCTGAGAGCCGCGCTATTGCGGAGGCTTTGAAGGCGGGCGATTCAGCGACGGCTCGTGCCATGGTGATTGGTCAGCTGCGCGGCATGTATGCCGATGCCGGTATTGACTTGGAGCAGGAGGCGACCTCTGCGAACGGTCTGCCGGGTGAGCCGATTGCTTCTGAGTTTGCGCCGGTTGATGTGGATGAGTTTGCCGCCGATGATTTTGACGATTTGATGCAGGATGATGCGTCCTTCGCTGATGTGGGGGCGTTGCCCGCCGCGGATGCGCCTGTTGTGGTGCCCGCTGAGCCGGCTCAGGTGTCTGCTCCGGTTTCTGCGGTGTCTGCGCAGTCTGTTGACGTGGAGTATGAACAGCCCGAACCCGAGGTTGCCCACGGTGATGAGGCTGCGTCTGAGATTCCCTCCGAGCCGACTGATACCTCTGCTGAGGCTACAGCTGGCGCGGATATTTCTGCTTCTGACAAGGTGGAACGTGTCATTCCCGCTGCCTCTCAGGCCGCACCTGCTGTAGCTTCCGCAGCTCCCGCACAGCCTGCCGCTCATTCGGCGAGCCCGGATGTGCCGCTGAGCTTCGGTACCCCGCGCCGTAGCACCGCCCCGGCTGCTTCTGCGGCTCCGGTATCTGGTGCCCAGGCGCCCGCCGCCCAGACCCCTGCTTCCTCGGCTCCTTCCTCGCAGGCTCTCAGCTCGCAGACTCCCAGCGGTCAGTTGCCGAGCGTGCCTGCCGCGCACGCGCAGGAAGAGGCTGAGGGCCCCGCGAAGGTTCTGCGTGCTTCTACGGCGGCTCCGCGTCGTCGTAGCGGTCAGATTATTTCTCCGGTGCGTGCGACCATCATTAAGCCGGTGGATCGTAGTAGGGTGCTGACTGCGCCTGCCCGTACCGCGCGTTCTGCGGCTGTCGTGACTGCTGCGGCGCCCGCGGAGGCTGAATCGGAGAACGTTCTGCGTGCTCCGGCGCGCCAGGAGGCGCCCGCTGTTCAGCCTGCTGAGCCTACCCGTCTTGAGGCGGCAGCGACCATCCACGACACCTACGAGAAGCTTCCGCATGATGAGCCGGTGCAGGAGCGCCGCGGCATCTTCTCGAAGATGAAGCGTTTCTTTGGCGTGGATGTGTACGAGCCTGAGGAGGCTCAGAAGAGCCCGGAAAAGGATCAGGCAGCGAAGGAGCCGGCTGTGAATGCTGAAGCGAAGCCTGCGCCCCAGCCCGCTATTGATCAGGAGGCGCTGGCTCGTGCCGAGGCTGAGCGTGCTGAGCGTCTGAAGGCCTTGCACGCGGCGGTGGAAGAGACCGCTGTGGAAAGCTCTGCTTCGGAAATTCCCGCTGAGGAGGTTTCTGTAGAAAAGCCGGTTGAAGAACCCGCTGAGGAATCGGCTGAGGCCGCCTCCCAGGCTGAGGAGAGCTCTTCTGAGGGCGCTGTAGCATCTTCTGGTTCGGCTCTGTCTAAGGGACGGTCTAAGGGCTCGAAGAAGTCGAAGAAGAAGCGTCGTTAGGGCTACCGACCCCCTGTTTTCACCCGGAAATACCCTCGATAAGCCCGCGGGAAAAGCGGAAATTCAGGGAAAAACTCCTGAAAAGCCGCTCTCGAATGGTGAAAATGGGGGTAAACCTAGTACTCTAGGTAGGTAGCGCTCTAAAACGCAAGGGTATTTCTGTGCCTAAAATGCGTTTTGGATCGGTTATACCGGTATAAATATCCCCGGGTAGCTACCGAGTCGAATGGCTCGGCCGGGTACGAGTAAAGTGAGGAAATCCTATGGGTTCCGTTATCAAGAAGCGCCGCAAGCGTATGTCCAAGAAGAAGCACCGCAAGCTGCTTCGTAAGACCCGCCACCAGCGCCGCAACAAGAAGTAAATAGACTTCTTTCGCCCCGCCCTCCGTACGGAGAGGCGGGGTTTTTGCGTTCCTGCAGTTTCGCGGGCAGGGTTTTATGTGCGGGGTTTTGTACGCGGGTTTTGTATTTGTAGAGGGGATATGCGGGTCACCTGTTTGGGGTGCGGCGCGCTATCTGAGAGACTGGGATTATGACTGAAACTTCCACCATTAAAGTTCACCTCATGCGTCACGGCGAGGTGCACAACCCCGAGCGTATCGTGTACGGCCGTCTGCCCGGCTACCGTCTGTCCGATAAGGGCCAGCAGATGGTGCGTCTGAGCGCTGAGGAGTTCGCGGCCCGTGCTGAGCGCGGCGCCCGTTTCGTGCATCTGGTCTGCTCGCCGTTGCAGCGTACCCGTGAGTCTGCCGCCCCGGTTGAGGAACTGCTGGGCCTGACCGCGCAGCCGGATGAGCGCGTCATTGAGGCGGATAACTACTTTGAGGGTCTGCACGTGAACGCGCAGGAGCTTCTGCGCAACCCGCGTCACTGGACGAAGCTCTACAACCCGGCCCGTCCCTCCTGGGGCGAGTCCTACCTGGAGCAGGTACGCCGCATGGCCGCGGCCGTTCAGGACGCCGCTCGTCGCGCCTACGAAATCGGCGGCGAGGGTGCGGAGGCGATTATTGTGTCGCACCAGCTGCCGATTTGGATTACTCGCCTGGGTGTTGAGGGCCGCATGCTGCAGCATGACCCGCGTGCCCGTGAGTGTAACCTGGCGTCGATTACGACCCTGGCGTTTAGCACCACTGATTTTGAGCATGAGATGCCGCATTTTGTGGGATATGCGGAGCCTGCTGCGCCGTTGTACGGTGGTGTGATTCAGCTGCCTGGTAGCTAGTTCCCGCTAGTTCCCAAAGCTGTTTTGAGCATAGTAAGAGGCTGTGAGCCCATCCGTTACGGATGTGCTCACAGCCTCTTTTTGTACACCCTGAGGGGCGTGAGCCTAGCTGTCCCGGCTAGTTCTGTCCGTTACCCTGATTCGGGGTGCCGTCCTCAGGATCCTTAAGGTCGGGGTCCTTAGGCCCGGAATCCTTAGGCGCAGAATCCTGTTTGTTGTGCGATTCTGCTTCGCGGCTGCGGCGTTCGCGTTCTGCTTTTGCCTTGAGCCAGCGCAGGTACTCTTCATCGTCGTCGGGAGAAGATACCGAGGGCGTCGGGGTGTTGCGTCGCTGACCGAAGCCGCGGTGAGCGCCTGCTGCAGGCTGTGCCTTGGGGCGGCCCAGGATGAGCCACATGAGCGGGCCTACCACGGGGAAGAGCAGGGTGACGAGAACCCACAGCCACTTGGGCAGGGTTCGCGCCTCGTGTGCGGGGGTGCGGACGGCGTCCAAGAGGGTGTAGAGGGTCAGCCCTACGATGAGGGCGGCGCCGCCAATAATCAGCATGGCTCGAATCATAAGCACTACTATGACATACCGCCGCGTTATCGCAGAACTATGAACAGGGTGCCCGCTAGCGGCTTAACGGCGCGGTAATCCGGCGCAGATTTGTAGGTCGGCTTAGTAGCCGGTGAATACCTGAACCTCGTGGCTAATAATATCCAGCGAACCCAGCCACACGGCGAGGGCTAGAATCACGGAGTACACGAGCGCCACAATACCCGCCTGCTTGAGCACGGGGATTAGCTCGCGGCCGCCGCGCGTCCACACGGTCACGCAGGAGTGGATGGTCGGGCCGACCAGCAGGAAGATCAGCAGGAACCAGGGGTTCTCATCGAGCAGGAGCACGCCCAGACCCAGTGCCAGCGCCATTTCCACGATGTAGGTGATGCGCGACCAGCGTTCGCCCAGGCGGACCGCCATGGTCAGCTTGCCCGCCTCAATGTCGGTGGGAATGTCACGCACGTTATTCGCCATGAGCAGCGCACAGGAAATCAGACCAATGCCGATAGCACCCACCCAGCCGAGCAGGGTCAGGGTGTGCGCCTGCGTGTAGAGGGTGCCCAGGGTTGCAACCAGACCGAAGTAGACGAAGACGAATACGTCACCCAGGCCCATGTAGCCGTAGGGGTGCTTGCCGCCGGTGTAACCCCACGCCGCGAAGACGCTGGAGGCGCCAATCGCCAGGAACCACCACTGGTTCGCCAGAGCCACCAGAACAAGACCCGCAAGCATCGCTAGGCCAAAGCATGCGAAGGCGGCGAACTTGACGGAGCGGGGGCTTGCCACGCCGGAACCGACGAGGCGTAGCGGACCCACGCGGTCTTCGTCGGTGCCCTTGATGCCGTCGGAGTAGTCGTTGGCGTAGTTCACGCCCACCTGCAGGAAAAACGCGACCAGGAAGGCCAGAAAGGCATACAGCGGCTTGAACTCGCCAATCTCGTAGGCAGCGGCCGAACCGGCAATAATGGGAGCGACGGCAAGCGGCAGGGTGCGCAGGCGCGCGCCTTCAATCCATTGAGCGGCAGTGGCCACGGGGGTTCCTTCCAGGGGGTTGATGCGTTTGCGGTGAGGAGGGCTACGGGAGGTACGGGACGGCGCCGTGAGGCAGAACCGCGGCGCGAATACTATCCGCGCGAGGCCTCCCGATAGTCCCTGTCCAGGATACTGTATATTTCGCGGCGGTCCGGTTTGCCAGTGCTGGTAAGCGGGAAGTCGGGCAGGATGCTCAACAGCTTGGGTGCCGCCGCCACACCCAGGCGTTCGATGCAGAGGCTCCGCAGGGCCTCGCGTAGCTCCGCGTTCTCGACGGGGGTCTCAGCCGCGCCCTCGGCCGGGGACACGAGCGTGAGGGCGGCCGCCACGGCGGCGGCAAGGAACGTACGACGGCAAATGGCGAACATGATTTT
>OGGM01000758.1_pt1 | contig 17614 bp, 15 predicted proteins | sample 1571251 | NCBI WGS metagenome assembly OGGM01 (sample SAMEA2582076, study PRJEB24529) | metagenome | biome: Human gut stool | place: China | collected 2011 | reverse complement strand
GTTTTAGCTATTTATTTGATATATTATTTGGAAAAAACAAGATCAAAGAACAAAATGAAACAATGAATAAACTAGGTCTATAACTGGTATTAGAATAAACTAAATGAGAATTAATCGGAAATAAACTACTTTATTAATAACAGTCATAATAATATATTAATAGACAAAATATCGAAGAATAATAGGTATTATGATAAAAAACTTCAAAAGTAGTACTACTAGAGTAAGAAAAGTAGTACTACTAATATCATACTGACAAACTTTGTAGAAAAAACTAAAATTAAGGTATAGGAAAAATAGGGGGAGTTTAGATTGAAGATAAAAGATGATTTTTATATGAAAGAGGTAGCAGGCTTAAGTATCGTTGTTGCAACAGGGGATACAGCAGAAGATATGAATTCAATGATTAATTTAAATGAAACAGCTACATTCTTATGGAGACAGCTAGAAAATGAGACAACAAAAGAAGAACTGATAAAAAAATTAACGCAGGAATATGATGTGGATTATAAAAGGGCTAGCCAATCTATAGATAATTTTATTTCAAAATTAGATGAAATAGGATGTATAACTCTTTAATAATTCATGTGATATAAATATTTTTGAGGGAGGTTTATTATGAAAAGAGAATTTTTCGAACCAGAAGTAGAAGTAGTGGAATTTGAAGTTTCTGAAACTGAAGGAATAGCAACTTCAGGAGATGTTGAAAATCCAGTTGAACCAAATCCAGGATGGTGGGATTAATCTAAATTAGTTGTACTAAAAAATTAAATATTATTGCGAGCTACTCTTTTAGAGTGGCTTGCATAATATAAATAAAATAGTAAGAGGAGTTATTATGGGAAAATATAAAATTGCAGATTTGAATGTATTTATAGAAAATGGCGGTACGAAGACAGAGCAAAGAGGCAAAAAATATTTATATGACTATGATGGGGAGCCAGATATAAAACTTAGACAAAATAAGGAAAATTTTCCGAAATGGTATAAATCCCACTTGGAAAAAAGAGGTTACTCGGAAAAAAAGTTTAGCATAGATGATTATATACATGGCCTTTATAATACAGGATTTTCGTATAAAATATTGGAGCATAATGGCTGTGTCTTACATTCATCAGCTATTGCAGTTGATGGAAATGCTTACTTATTTTCCGCTCATAGTGGAACAGGAAAATCTACACATACATCTTTATGGCTAGACCATTTTAAGGATAGGGCTCTTATAATAAATGATGATAAGCCATGTATAAGAGAAATCAATGGGGAATTTTATGTTTATGGAACACCTTGGAGTGGAAAGAATGATTTGAGTACTAATGATAAATTTAAGCTAAAAGGAATTACATTTATTTGTAGAAGTGATGATAACTGGATAAGACAAGCTACAAAATCAGAAGCAGTATCACTTTTTTTAACACAAAGTTATAAACCTACAGATAAAGAACATATGGAGTTATTATTAAATATGATAGACAAAATATTTAATAAAGTTAAAATTTATAAATTAGGATGTAATATCAGTAATGAAGCTGCAAAATTGTCCTATACAACTATGTCTAGGGGATAATATAAATAATTAATATGGAGGTTTATTATGAAAAAAGAATTTATAGAACCAGAAGTGGAAGTAGTGGAATTTGAAGTAGAAGAAAATGTTGCATATATAGATAGTGAAGGTTGGATTATCGATCCAGATAAGCCATGGCACTAGTAAAAATTTGAACTAAGTATTATTAAAATTGGATTTATATAATCAACGTAAGTTATTTATAAACTCAACAAAAATCAAAGGGGGAAAAAATGAAAAAAATAAGTATATTATTAATGGCACTTGTTCTAAGTATGTCTCTTGCAGGATGTAGTCTATTCTCAAAGGATCAACAAACAAGCAAAAATAATACTGAACAATCATCATCTCAAGACAATTCAAATGATAAAACTACAAATGAATCAAGTGACAATTCAAATTCAGAAAACAAAGACAAATCAGATTTAAGTTCAGATTCAAAGGACAAAGACTCAAGTTCAAGCAATAAAGCAAATGATAAACAACAAGTTACTAATAAATCTGATTCAAAAGACGAAGATAATGCTGTAGATTATAATTCTGCTTGGGGAGATGATACTAGCAGCAAATCTGATAAAAACACAAAAGATTCATCAAAATCAAGTTCAGATAAAAAGTCTTCAGACAAAAAAACATCAACTAAAAAAGATTCATCAAGTAAAAAAGATTCATCAAAAGACAAAAATAATTCAAGTTCAATAAAAGATGAAGATGGTGATGGTTGGACCGATGGATGGCAATAGATAAAATAAGACAAGCATTTGATAAAAGTGGTGTTTGTATTTTTATGAAAATGTGTATGACATACAGACATTATTACGGTGGAGGATATAATGGAGAATAAGCAAGATTGGACGAAAATTATAAAATCTGAGGAGAGTTTTTTTAAATTAAATTTAAAGGAAATATTGGAATATAAGGATTTAATATTTCTTTTAACAAAGAAAAACTTTACTACAATGTATAAACAAACTATATTGGGACCGTTGTGGATAGTGATAAATCCCATTTTAACAACGACCATGTTTACAATTATATTTGGATACATTGCGAGTATACCTACAGATTCTGTGCCACAGTTTATATTTTATATGGCGGGCAATATAATTTGGGTCTATTTTTCATCTTGTTTAAGCCAGATATCCTCTACTTTTTTGACTAATGCAGCTATTTTCGGAAAGGTGTATTTTCCTAGATTGGTTCTACCGATATCAGTTATCTTTACTAAATTAATAGATTTTACAGTTCAATTAGTCGTTTTTATATTGTTTATATCGATTTTTATTAAAAGGGGAGCGCCTATATCAGTAAATATAAAAGTAGTATTTTTCCCACTTTTAATTTTGCAAACTGCGATGCTTGCATTTGGGGTTGGGATAATAATTTCGTCTTTAACTACAAAATATAGAGATTTAAATGTATTAGTTAGTTTTGGACTACAACTTTGGATGTATGCAACTCCAATAGTTTATCCGGCATCTCAAATACATGGAAATTTACAAACTTTACTTATGCTAAACCCTATGGCTCCAATTACAGAGACATTTAGGTATTTGTTTTTAGGTTGTGGAAGCATACCAACGACATTTTTAGTTATAAGTATTTTAGAAACTATAATTATAGGTTGTATCGGTCTTTTTTTATTTAAAAAAGTAGAAAAAGATTTTATAGACACAGTTTAAAGGGGTACTGATATGAAAAATACGGTTATCAAAGTTGAAAATTTACATAAACGATATAAACTCGGAGTAATAGGAGCGAAGACACTGCAACAAGCATTGCAAAGTTATATCGCCTTAAAGCTAAATAAAGAGGATCCAAATTCTAAAATTGGGGCAAAGAAAGCAGTCAATGGTGAGTTTTGGGCATTAAAAGGATTGAATTTTGAAGTTTATGAAGGTGAAATCCTTGGAATTATAGGAAGAAATGGAGCAGGAAAGTCGACTTTGCTAAAACTTTTATCTCAGATAACATCGCCTACAAAGGGAGACATCTATATAAAAGGAAAGATTTCGAGCATGCTTGAAGTTGGAACAGGATTTCACAGAGAACTTACAGGAAGGGAAAATGTCTATCTAAATGGGGCAATTTTAGGTATGAAAAAGGCCGAGGTTGACCAAAAATTTGATGAAATAGTCAAGTTTGCAGAAATAGAAGAATTTATCGATACACCAGTAAAAAGATATTCATCTGGAATGTATGTAAAACTTGCATTTTCAGTAGCTGCTCATCTAAATTCAGAAATACTTATAATGGACGAAGTGTTAGCAGTTGGGGATATGAAATTCCAAAAGAAATGTTTAGACAAGATGAAGGATTTGGCAAAAAATCAAGGTAAGACAATACTATATGTCAGCCACAATATGAGTACAATAAGCGATATGTGTAATAGATGTATATTTTTAGAAGAAGGCACATTAAAATACGATGGTTCTGTAGAAAAAGCTATTCAAATGTATTACGATGATTTTTCAAAAAATCAATCTTTTATCTCATTGAAAGAAAATAAACGTCCGAAGAGATTTGCACCATCTGTTTTAATTGAAAGTGTGAGCTCAAATGATAAATTGGGATTTATGTTCGATGAGAGTGATAAGTTAAGATTTACATTAAGTTGTAAATCATTAGAAAATGTTGAAGATGTATTTGTAAGAATGACGATAAATTACAACTACATACCTGTTGGAACTACAATATCAAATAATTTAGGTGATATAAAAAAAGGGGAGCAGAAATCTTATAATTTGGTGTTCGATGCAAAGGGATTACAACAAGGTACATATTCAACAAAATTATTCTTATTTAGTGGGACAACTCAGGGAATTCCAAAAATATTAGATGTAGTAGAAGATGCTTTTTCATTTAATATAATTAATGGAAAAATGATCTCATTTGGCTGGAGTAATAAAAAATGGGGAAGTATAAATTTCCCTAATATGGATACAAAATAAAGCACTAATTTTTTTTAGAAAAATAGTAGTAATACTAGTAGTACTACTTTGCATAGCACTTAAATCATACTTTTTCGACACTTAATATAAGGTACAATTAAATAAATGGCAGAAATTGCAAAAATGTTGCTTTTTCTGCAATAATTTACTTTTATATAAAAGGTGGGAGGAAAAATTATGAAGAAAGCACCAAAGAAGGCATTAAGTTTGGTAACGACTTGTGCTATGGCCCTATCATTAGCAAATCCTTTGCTAATAGTAGCAGCAGAAAATTCATCAAAGAATGCAAGTGCAATAGTAGAACAGGCTGCTTCACGTGCAACAAGCAGTAAATGTAACTTGAATTCACTAAGTGTTAATGGCAAAACATTATCACCAGTGTTCAGTCCAGATGTATTAGACTACACGATAGAAGAAGGTACATATTCAAGTTTAAAAATTAAAGCATATGCTGAAACTGACGGTTCAACAATTAAAATTACTTATACTAATGCCGATGGGGTTGAAAAGAAGGCTACATCAGCAGGAGCAGTTTTAAAATTAAAATACGGTAAAAACGTAATAAAAATAACCGTAACTTCTCCTGATGGAAAAGAAAATAAGACATATACAATAACAGCAATAAGAAGTGCTAGATTAGGAAGTATAGAAGTTTTAGCAAATGAAAAAGAATTAAATTTAAGCCCTGAATTTAAAAAAGACCAATACACATATGAAGCTACTGTATCTAATACAAATTCAGTTTTAGTAAAAGCAGCAGCAGAAATGACTAGCAAATATAATACTATAACCGTAAATGGAAAAACACTTACTGATGATGGTGTTAGTGTTGATTTAACTGGCCAAACAACACCGATAGAAGTAAAAATAACAGGAGATGCAGGTTTAGGAGCAACTACATATAAGGTAAATGTAAATCAAGTTCAAGAAGCATCTTTAAATATAAATTGTAATCCAAAAGATGCGATTATAAGATTAATAAACCCAGAAGGAAAAGAAGTCAGCGGAAATGGTAAATATACTGAATTACTTTCTGGAAAAACTTATAGCTTAATAGTTACAAAATTCGGCTATGTAACTAAAAAACAAGATATAACACTTAAATCTGGGGAACAAACTGTAGATATAAATTTAGAAAAAGCAGCAGCAAATTCATTAGAACAAGTTGCATCACAATGGACAAACTTCAGAAATAGTGATGAAAATATGGGTATAACAAATACAAAAACTCCAAGAAATGCTTCAGAAGCAAATCTTAAATGGAAAGTAAGCCCATCTGGAACAACTTCATGGACTGATGCAGCAAGTGTAATGATAGAAGCTGATGATTCTATAATAACTATGGCAGGGAATAACTTATATAAATTAAGCAAGGTAGATGGTCATACAATTAAAAAAGCAACTATGGCAGGAAAACCAAGCTTTGGATATACACCACCAATTTATGCAAAGGGAATGATAATAGTTCCTCTAAATGGTGGATTAGTTCAAGCATTTAGTGCAAAAACATTAGAACCACTTTGGACAAGTGAACAAATAGGAAGCAGTTCATCACAAGCATTATCTCCAATAGCATATAGTGATGGATATATCTATTTAGGATTCTGGGAAAGCGAAACAAAAGATGCTCAATTTGCTTGTTTTTCAATAACAGATGAAGATACAACTAAAACAAATGAAACTAAATACGCATCTTGGAAATTCACTCAAAAAGGTGGATTTTATTGGGCAGGAGCTTATGTTGGTGGAAGCACTGTTGTAGTAGGTACTGATGACGGTGATGGTGGTTCTGAAGGAATTGGTCATGTTTATAGTTTAAACAAAAAAACTGGTGAAGTAGTTGACTCTATAGATGTTGTAGGAGATCAACGTTCTTCAATAGCATATGATAAAACTTCAGGCAAAATATTCTTTACAACTAAAGCTGGATATTTATACTCTATGAAATTAAATAGCAATGGTACTTTTGATAAGAGTAGTTTAGTAAGAAGTGAAAAACAAGTTCAATGTACAAGTACTCCACTTGTTCATAATGGCAGAGTTTATTATGGTACTGGTGTTTTAAATGGTGGAGGAAAAATGATAGTAGCAGATGCAACTACATTAAAAACTATATATGAAGTTCCACTAAAGGGATATCCACAAGCATCACCATTACTATCTACAGCATATGAAAAATCAGAAGGAAAAGTATATATCTATGTTACATATAACGAACTTCCAGGAGGAATTGCAGTAATAGAAGACGCACCTGGACAAACAGAAGCAAAAGTAAGCGAATTATTTGATGTACCAAGTGATATACAACAATATTGTATAGCAAGTCCGATATGTGATTCTAATGGAACTATATACTATAAAAATGATTCAAGTCATATTATAGCAATTGAAAATACTAAGAAATCAGCAGATGTAAATATAACATTTGATTATGATAATGGTCAAGAAGCAGTAGTTAAAACAGTTTCAGAAGATGAAGCATTAGACTATACTCCAGAAGCTCCAACTAAAGACGGATATACTTTTGTAGGTTGGTATAAGAATGTAGACGATATAAAAACTGAATACAAATCAGGACAAAAATACACTGAAAATACAACTTATAAGGCTAAATATGCTCATGTTCAAATGATAGGGGCACAAGCAAGAACTATAGTAAATAACAATGATAAAAGTGGTATAAGATTTAAAACTAAATTATATAACGATGGTGATGAAATAGTAACAAAGGGAACCCTAATTATCCCAGCTAACTTACTTGAAAAAGGTCAAGCTCTTACATTAGATACACCTAAAGTAGCTATATCAACTGCTAAAGTCTTATATGAACAAAATAAAGAAGAAAACTATGTTACATATTTAGGAACTATAGTAAGTGTTCCACATACTCAATTTGACAGACAAATGACAGCAAGTTCTTTTGTAACATATAAAGATAAAGCAGGAAATGAATACACTGTTTATGCTCCATATGAAGAGGGTTCAATATCAATAAATGAATTTTATACGAACAATATGAAAAATAAATATAAAATCTAAATTAGAGAATAGCAAGTGATATTGTTATTCTCTAATTGACATATTTAATGAATTTAAATATAAAGATTTTAAATCAAAAGGAGATAAATAATATGAAGATATCAAAAAAATTTACAAGTATATTTTTAGCAGGTTTGTTAAGTGCTTCAGTGGCTTTTAGTACACCAGCAGTTTTTGCAACAGGGGATCCAGATAATCCAGTTGATTTTAAATGGAATATAGACATAAATGAAGCTAGTATTTCACCTATACCAACACAAATTTATACAGGAAGTAGTATAAAACCAGATGTAACAATTAAATATAAGGGAACAATCTTAAAACAAAATACAGATTATACACTTACATATTCAAATAATACAAAAATAGGAAAAGCTAGCGTAACTATAAAAGGTATAAAAAATTATAAAGGAAGTAAAACTATTCAATTTAAAATAAGTCCACAAGAAGTAAAAAATTTAAAAGCTACACCTACTACTACATCTATAAATTTAAGTTGGAGCAAGACACCAGGAATAAGCAATTATGCAGTTTATAGAGCTACAAGCCAAAATGGAAAATATACAAGAGTTAAAACATTAAGTAGTTCTGCATCAAGTTATAAAGATACTAAAGCATTAAAGGAAAAAGTATATTACTATAAAATAAGAGCATATAAAACAGTGAATAAAACAAAATACTATGGAGCGTATTCTAATGTTATTTGCAGTGCAAAAACTCCTTCAAAACCAGTTATAACAGTTAAAAATGCAGGAAGTAAAACTGTAAAAGTATCATGGAAAAAAGTTTATGGAGCTAATGGATATGAAGTTTATAGAAAATCAGGTTCAAGTGCAAAATATTCAATAGTACAAACAGTAACTAGTGGAAATACTTTAAGTTATACAAATAAAAAACTTGTTAAAAATAGCAAATACTATTATAAAGTAAGAGCGTATAGAATTGTAAATGGAGAAAAAATTTATAGCTCATTTAGTACAGTAAAACAAATCAAATGCAGATAAAATATAACTTGAGTTTATCAACAAATAACGATAAAAATATACAAAAGTAGTACTACAGGTATAATAAAAGTAGTACTACGAAGTTTCTACTTACCAAATTTTTATATAATGATATAATAAAAGAGAAAAGAAGATATACTTTTACTATAAATTTATATTTTGGGGAATTAATTAGCTAATAAATTTAAGTAGAAGTTGAGAAAATAAAGCGCCAAAACTGTTATATAATTTGCCGACTAATTAAATAATAGTTAAAAACTAAATTCAAACAAATCTCACGAAAAAATGGAAAAGTAGAATAGTATTCTACTTCCCCTAATGATTAATTCCCTACTTTTTTAAAAAGCATATTAGCATATTAGTATATATTAAAGTCCTCACAACATTTTGTTTGAGGATTTTTTTTGTATAAATCACAAATAAAAAATAAATTTTATCTATAGATGTTGAAATTAGGGCGTTTTTAAATTAAGTAGTACTACTTTTTTTAGAAAGTAGTACTACTTAAAAGTAGACTTTTCTTACACCGATTATATTGTACAATTAAGTAAATACATATATAGATTTTGCAAGTGATTTACTAAAAAAATTTATGATAGGGGTGAATAAATTGTTTAAAAAGGTATGCGCAATATTTCTTTCTTTTGTTATAGCATTTGGATTTACACTTTCAAGCAGTTTAGAATCTTATGCATATAGCAGACAAAAACTAAACAAAAGTATGCAAGAAACAGCAGCTTTAATGTATAAAACTATACCAGAACCTGTTGTTGCAAGTATAGGAGGGGAATGGACAGTACTTAGTTTAGCTAGAAGTGGAATAAAAGTTCCAAAGAAGTACTATGAAGATTATTACAAAAGGGTAGAAAAAACAGTCAAAGATGCGAAGGGAATACTTCATAGAATGAAATTTACAGAGTATTCTAGGGTTATATTAGCACTTACTGCTATAAATAAAGATGTTACTGATGTAGGTGGATATAATCTACTTTCTTATTTATCAGATTTTGACAATGTAAAAAAACAAGGTATAAATGGACCTATTTTCGCACTTATAGCGTTTGATGCAGGAAATTACGATATTCCAATCGACAAAAAAGCATCTGTTCAAACTACAAGACAAGGGATAATAGATTTTATACTAGACAAAGAAATCCATAAAGGTACAAGTAAAGCAGGAGGTTGGGCACTTAGTGGAACAGATCCTGACCCTGATATTACTTTTATGGCGATTCAATCACTTGCTAATTATATGGATCAAAAAGAAGTAAAAGAAGCAGTTGATAGAGCGTTAAAAATAATGAGTAAAAAACAATTATCAACAGGTGGATATAATTCTTGGGGAACTGAAAACTGTGAAAGTACAGCACAGGCTATAGTTGCATTAACAGCATTGGGAATAGATATAGACACTGATTCAAGATTTATAAAGACAGATAAAAAAGGTAATAAAAATACACTTATGGATGGAATGATGCAATTTTATTGCAAAGGCGGTGGATTTGCACACGTTAATGAAGGATACGATGGTGGCGGAGGTTCTGGAACAGGACTTAATGCAATGGCAACAGACCAAGGAATGTATGCATTAGATGCCTATTACAGATATATAAATGGCAAAAAAAAATTATACGATATGACAGATGCTAGCCAAACTTTAGCTATAGGTAATAATCCTGATTTAGAAAAGAAACCTAATAATAATAACAATGGGAATAACGGTAACAATAACCAAAATACAAATCAAGGCAATAGAAATAATGGAAACACAAACAGTAATATAAACAGAAACACAGGAAATAAAAATGTTAAAACGGATAACCAAGGCAACAAAAAATACACTTCAAATGTTGGTGGGAAGAAAGTAACTACAACTGAAAATAAAAGTGCAACAATAAGTATAAAGACTATATACAGTGGTGAAAAAGATGGATTAATTCCAGAAAATAAAAAATGCGTGATAATTCAATTTGAGAAAAAAGAAAAAGAACAAATTGTTGGATTTAAAGTATCTGAGAAAAAACAACAATATTTATATTACTCAAAAGAATTGTCTAAGAAGAGTGGATGTGCGACATATATAGCATTATTTGATACATCTGTGGAAAAAGAAGCTCTTTTAAATATGGATAATTATGCATTCCACAAAATACAAAAAGAGGACAACAACACAGACCAAGTAATAACTGATGTTACAGATTCAAAAAATAAAGATCAACAACAAGAAGATTATACACATCCAGAAAAATACGAAATTACATTTGGTGATGTAAACAACGATAAAGTAGTAAATGCACAAGATATATTAGATGTTCAATCAATATTATCAGGAAAATTAGATTTAACTGATGAAAGACAAATAATAGCTATAAATGTATCTATGGATTCTAAAATAGATAACGGCGATATCAATCAAATAATGGATAACTTTGTTTCAAAGAAAGATTACACTATTTTTGAAGTTTTTAGCGATAAGAAAGACGATAAAGATTCAAATAACAAGTCAAGTGATAAAGAAAATACAAGTAATAAGACTAGCAAAGATAGCCAAAAAGAAGATATAAAACAAAACGACTAGGGAGGTAAGTTATGAGCAAACAAAATAAAATAATAGGAATTGCCGTAATACTTACTCTTATAGTAGCTGGAGTAGTTTATGGTATTAGTTCTAATTTAAAACACAATGAACCTGTGAAAACTACACAAGAAGATAAAAATCAAGATGTAATCTTATCATTATCATATGATAAAGAAATTAGTGAAGGATCTCAGGAAGAAATAGTAATTCCGGTAAAATTATCATATTTGCCTTCAGGAGTTTTCCCATCAGCGAGTATGAGTGTTGAATTTGATAAAGATAAACTAGAATTTATTGGAGTAAAAAAAGGTACAATGCAAGATTATAGTAAAACTGTTCCAGAATGGAGATTTGATGTAGATGCGAGCAACAAATCAGGCGTTGTAAATGCAATTTATCTTGATAAATCAGGAGCTAAAAACTCATACTATAAATCTGGATTTGAAAAAGGAAAAAAAGATGTAGTTCTAAACTTAGTATTTAAATTAAAAGAAGAAGCAAAATCTGGGGATATGCTAAATCTAAATATAAGTGATGCAGTATTTGCAACAGTTAATGGAGATACAGATAACAGTAATCTTTCTACAGTAAAAAATACTATGAAAAATAAAAACTTAATATTAGAAGTGAGATAGGTGATAACTGATAACAGGAAATTATCCATAATAAAATTTGTTTAAAACATAGGGGTGAGTTAGAGTGAAAAAGATATCCAAGAAAATAATACCGCTGATTATGTGTTTTTTAATGGCATTATCAGCAATTGGATGTAGCAATATAACAGTTACAGAAGATAACAAATCATCAGGTGATAACAGTTCTATTCCAAAGGATGGAATTGTATCGGAAGAAGTATTTAAAGAATTAAAAGATAGCGGAGATATGCAGTTATTTAACGGTTCAAATGACGATTTTACATATCAATGGATGTTTATGGGTACAGATATAAATACTCCAAGAGATTTGAACTTGCTTGTAAATCCTGCTAGCACAGATTTAGAAACAGTTAAAAAGGAAGCAGATACAGATAAGGTTTATGGATTCAAATTTGGGGAAGAAAGTAGCTTAGATGCAAAGACAGCTCTATCAATCATATATAAAGATGACTTAAAATGTACGGCAGCTGATATATATCAAATCGAAAATGGAAAGCTTAAAAAGATAACTACAGCAACTGTCGAAACTTCAGAAGGAACAACTTTTAACTTTAGTTTAAAGGATAGAAAAGGCGAATTTTATATTGTCGGTAGCGACCCGAAACAAGCAGCTATAGATGAAGATAATGATAGTACTAGCAGTAAATCAGGCGGTAGTAGTTCATCTGGAAGCAGTAAAAGAGAACAATTAGCAGAAAAAAGTGAAAAAGTTAAAGAACAACTTGGAATAGATACATCAAAAGGAACACCAAATAAAAATGGTAAAGATAAATATTTAACTGATCCAACTCCAGCAGGAAAACCAAAACCAGTTGAATGGAATGAAAAAGGAAATGAAGTTGATAAAAGTAAAGTCGGAGGATATTGTACATTATCTATAACTTGCAAGACTTTATTAAAACCTGAAAATAGAAAAGTAGCAATTTCAAATGGAAAAGGCGATATGATACCTTCAAATGGTGTAATATACAAAACAAAAAAAGTTAAATTCTATAAAAATGAATCAGTATTCGATGTTTTATTGAGAGAAACACGAAATAACAAAATCCATATGGAATACGAAATGACTCCAATTTACAACAGTAACTATATCGAAGGAATACACAATTTATATGAATTCGATGGTGGAGAGTTAAGTGGTTGGATGTACAGCGTTAACGGTTGGTTCCCAAACTATGGTTGTAGTAGATACCGTCTTAAAAATGGGGACACTATAAAATGGTTATATACTTGCGATTTAGGTAGAGATGTCGGTTGCGAATGGATGGGCGGCAAATAACGATAACAAAATGGAATTATTGACATAAAATTCCAATGGTGATAAACTTCAAAGTATAAATTTAAAGATTTAGGTAAATTGCAGGAGATGGCGCTTTCTGTAATTTACCTACTTATTTTATATTATTATAGACTATGATTTTATATTTTAGAGAGATATATTTGAAGTTCCAATTAGGTAGGGTTAAATATTTTCAGAGGACAAGTAGCAAATAAGCTGCAAAATTCACTTAGAAAGGAAAATGCTTATGAATGTATTGGCTATTTTAGAATCTGATATCATGAAAAATTTAATTGAAGATGTTTTAATGGATGAAACCGCGGTCCAAAATGTAAAAGTTATAAAGCCCAATTCTGATTTGCATAGTATTAACTATAAAAGTGTTGACATGATTATTATAGATGTAAGAAATGAATATGAAAAAGTATTAAGCTATATTGAAAAAATAAAGAAAAAATATAGCTATATTAAAGTTATAGTAATTGATGTAAGAAAAAGAAGCAAGCTATTTAAACGTTTTATAAAATGCAGAGCAGAAGGTTATATAGTAGATATTTTAGATAAAGAAAAATTTGCATATATAATGCATAAAATTATCATGGGCAAAAAATTTTATGATTTGGATTTGTTACAGGAGTTATTTGATGAAGATGAAAAAAATGGTAGAAATAAACTAACTATAAGAGAAAATGAGATTTTAAGTTTAGTCGGTGATGGCTATAATAACAAAGAAATTAGTCAAAAATTATTTATAACAGAGAACATAGTCAAAAAGCATGTCAGTAGCATCTTTACAAAATTAGGATTTAAAAGTAGAAAAGAAGTTATTTCATATCTAAAAAAAAACAAACGCGCTACGTATCTTTAAACTAAGGGAAACCTTAGTTTTTTGTTTAGGATAAAAAGTAGTACTACCTCTTATAAAAAGTAGTACTACTAAAGACTACACTTTTTACTACCCGTTTATGAGATATAATTAAATTATTAACATTTGAAATAAAAGTATTTTTTTGTATTTAAAAGGGGAAGGGGGAAAAAGTTTGATAAATTCGTTTAAATCATACCATCCAGTAATAAATTTTTATTACTTTTTTATGGTTATATTGTTTAGTATGTTTTTTATGCATCCAATATTTTTAATCATATCTTTTGTTTCATCATTTATATATTCGGTTTATTTGAATGGGAAAAAAGCATTAAAATTCAACATATTATATATGGTTCCTTTTTTAGTTTTCGCAGCAGTAATCAATCCAGCATTTAGCCATCAAGGTGTAACAATAATTGCATATTTTAGCACAGGAAACCCTTTGACTTTGGAGTCTATAGTTTATGGAGTGGCATCTGCAATGATGTTTACATCTGTTATACTGTGGTTTTCATGTTATAACGCAGTTATGACATCGGACAAATTTATATATTTATTTGGGCGAATTATTCCAGGATTGTCTTTGATTTTCTCAATGGTGCTTAGATTTGTTCCAAAATATAAAGCGCAAATCAAAGTTATTTCCAATGCACAAAAATGTATTGGTAGAGATGCATCACATGGAAATATTTTTAGAAGGGCGAGAAATGGTGTCAAAATAATATCTATAATGATTACTTGGGCTCTTGAAAATGCGATAGAAACTGCCGATTCGATGAAATCTAGGGGATATGGACTTAAGGGCAGAACAAGTTTTTCTAACTATAGATTTGACAATAGGGATAAAATCGCATTTGGAATAATGGTGTTTTTTACAATAATAGTATTGATAGGTGCTTGGCAAGGCAGAAATTCAATGCAGTACTTTCCAAATATGAAAATGGTAAAAATAACTGCGTTTAGTATATTTGAATATGGTTGCTATTTCTTACTTTGCATAATGCCTATAATAATGGAAGTTATGGAGGAGATAAAATGGAGACATTTGCAATTAGAAGCTTAGACTTTACATATCCAAATATGAAGAAAAAAGCTCTTGATAATATAGATTTATGTATAAATGAAGGAGAGTTTGTTGTTATTTGTGGAAAATCAGGATGTGGAAAGAGTACATTGATGCGACATCTAAAAACAATTCTTACTCCATTTGGGGAAAGAAGTGGAGAGATATATTTTAAAGGCATAAATTTAGATTATGTTGATGATAGAACACAATCATCACAAATAGGTTATGTTTTGCAAAGTCCAGAAAACCAAATTGTAACAGATAAAGTTTGGCATGAACTTGCATTTGGGCTTGAAAGTTTGGGATATGATAATAAAACAATAAGACTTAGAGTTGCAGAAATGGCGAGTTTCTTTGGAATTCAGACATGGTTTATGAAAAATGTTACAGAACTTTCCGGTGGACAAAAACAACTTTTAAATTTGGCATCAATTATGACAATGCAGCCTTCTGTGCTTATTTTGGATGAGCCAACAAGTCAACTTGATCCAATTGCGGCAAGTGAATTTTTAAAAACAATAAAGAAAATAAACGATGAACTTGGGACTACTATTATAATTTCAGAACATGATTTAGAAGAAGTATTCCCAATGACAGATAGAGTTATCGTTATGAACGAGGGGAAAGTCATAATAGATGACGAGCCTAGAAATGTCGGTTCAAAGGTAAAAAAACTAAATCCAGATATGTTTGAAGTGATGCCGACACCAGTTAAGATAGCATCATTACTAGATTCAGATAAAAGTCCGATTACAGTAAAAGAAGGGCGTAAATTTATCGACAATATATACTGTGACTATAAACCGAAGTTTGTGCGAATTGAAGATAGCAGAGATGAAGCAGATAAAAAATTTAATAAAAATGAACTTGCAGTAAAGATGAAAGACGTGTGGTTTAAATATGAAAAAGACGGAAAAGATATCGTAAAAGATTTGAGCTTTGAAGTTAAAAAAGGAGAATTTTTCTGTTTAGTTGGAGGAAATGGAACAGGAAAAAGTACAACAGTATCTCTTATAAGTGGAATCAACAAACCATACAGGGGCAAAATTGAGTTATTTGGAAAGAAGATAACAGGTTATAAAAATAAGGAATTATTCAACCACAACTTAGGTATACTTCCACAAGACCCGCAATCACTTTTTGTCAAAAAAACAGTTAGAGAAGATTTAATGGAAATATTATCTGGAAGAGGAATCAAAAAAGCTGAGAGAATTGAAAAGGTAGAAAAAATATCTAAATTAATTGAAATAGAAGATTTGTTAGAACATCATCCATACGACCTTAGCGGTGGGGAGCAACAAAGAGCAGCGCTTGCAAAAGTATTATTAGAACCACAATTATTAATCCTAGATGAGCCGACAAAAGGGCTTGATGCAGGGTTTAAGATTAAATTCGCTGAAATATTAGAACAACTTTTAAAAAGGGAAGTAACGATAATTATGGTTTCACACGATATAGAATTTTGCGCAAGTTTTGCACACAAATGTGCCTTATTCTTCGATGGAAACATAGTTACTACAAATACACCAAATAAATTCTTCAGCGGTAACAATTTTTACACAACTGTAGCAAATAGAATGACACGACAAGTATTTGAAAATGCCATAACATGTGAGGATGTGATAAGATTATGCAAGGCCAACGAGAAACAAATGCAAGCAACACTAGCTTAATAGACGATATATACGATGATATAATGTTAAATGAAGAAAAAAGAAAAAAGACCTATAATATAAAAGATTATTCTATAAAGGTGGTTGAGAAAAAAGAAGAGGAAGAACAACCGAAAGAACATGGTATTTTTAAAAATATTTTTTCAAAACAAGAAAATCAATACAAAAGTAATGGACCTGTTTTAGAAGTAGACGGAAAAAAAGTATATACAAAATCAGAACAAGAGAAAGAAAAACAAAGAAGATCAGACAGATATTATTATACAAAAGAGCGACAAAAAGCAAGACGAAAAAACAACAACGACACAAAATTAAGCCACAGAACACTTATGGCATGTTTTATGATACTTGTTGTAATTCCCCTTATAATTTATTTAGGAATAACATTGGGAAATGACAGAAAGTACTACATAGTAAGCCTTGGGATAATAGCATGTACAATGTTGCCGTTTTTTATGGTATTCGAAGATAGAAAACCACAGGCAAGGGAGCTTATAATAATAGCAGTACTATCAGCAATAGGAGTAGCAGGGCGTGCCGCATTTTTTATGTTACCACAGTTTAAACCAGTCGTGGCAATAGTAATAATATCGGCAGTCTGTTTTGGGGCAGAGGCTGGATTTTTAGTCGGTGCAATGACAGGCTTTGTATCAAACTTCTTCTTTGCACAAGGGCCTTGGACACCGTGGCAAATGTTCAGCTTCGGCATAATCGGTTTTATCGCAGGAATTTTATTTAAAAAAGGTAAATTGCAAAAGAGAAAAATCAGTCTATGCATTTACGGTGGGCTATCAACATTTTTCATATACGGTTTTTTATTAGACACAGCAACATGGCTAATTTTCCCATACAGCAATATGACATTAGAGGGGATTATACCGATATATCTGAGCGGAATTCCATTTAATATTGTTCATGCAATAGCGACTGTAT
>OGGM01000757.1_pt1 | contig 17713 bp, 14 predicted proteins | sample 1571251 | NCBI WGS metagenome assembly OGGM01 (sample SAMEA2582076, study PRJEB24529) | metagenome | biome: Human gut stool | place: China | collected 2011 | reverse complement strand
CCCATCCACTAACAACTTTAAAGGGCTTGTCGTCGTGCGACAAGCCCCTTTTTTACATACGGATTTTATTAGAATTTGCCAGCTTTGGCAGCGCCTTCTACGGCTACGGCTACAGCTACGGATGCGCCAACCATGGGGTTGTTGCCCATGCCGAGGAAGCCCATCATTTCTACGTGAGCCGGTACGGACGAAGAGCCAGCGAACTGTGCGTCGCTGTGCATACGGCCCATGGTATCGGTCATGCCGTAAGAAGCCGGGCCGGCAGCCATGTTATCCGGATGGAGTGTACGGCCTGTGCCGCCGCCGGATGCAACGGAGAAGTATTTCTTGCCCATTTCGATACATTCTTTCTTATATGTACCGGCAACGGGGTGCTGGAAGCGGGTCGGGTTGGTCGAGTTGCCCGTAATGGAGACGTCGACGCCTTCGTGGTGCATGATAGCGACGCCTTCGCGGACATCGTCGGCACCGAAGCAGCGGACATTGGCCCGTTCGCTCTTGGAATACGGGATTTCACGGACGATGTTCAGTTCACCCGTTTTGTAATCGAACTGGGTCTGAACATAGGTGAAGCCGTTGATACGGGAAATGATCTGAGCAGCGTCTTTGCCGAGGCCGTTGAGGATGACGCGGAGAGGCACTTTACGAGCCTTGTTGGCATTGCGGACGATGCCGATAGCACCTTCAGCAGCTGCAAAGGATTCGTGGCCTGCGAGGAAGCAGAAGCATTTCGTTTCATCCTGCAAGAGCATAGCTGCCAGGTTGCCGTGGCCGCGGCCGACTTTGCGGTCTTCAGCAACCGAACCGGGGATGCAGAAGGACTGGAGGCCGATGCCGATAGCTTTCGCAGCTTCTACAGCCGTGCGTGCATTGGTCTTTATGGCGATAGCGGCGCCAACGGTGTATGCCCAGCCAGCATTTTCAAATGCGATAGGCTGTACGTCTTTGACGATTTTATAGGGATCCAGGCCGGCAGCTGCACAGATATCGCGACATTCTTCAACGCTGCCGATACCGTATTCTTTCAGTACGCCGAGGATCTTATCAATTCTTCTGTCGTAGCTTTCAAATAATTCCATGGTTTTGCCCTCCTATTGCTGTCTCGGATCGATATACGAAGCTGCTTCTTCAAAGCGGCCATAATGGCCTTTTGCGTCTTCCATGGCTTTCGCCGGTTCGACGCCTTTCTTGATGGCTTCCATCATTTTGCCGAGGTGGATGAATTCATAGCCGATGACCTGGTTGTCTTCATCGAGTGCCATGCGGGTGACATAGCCTTCGGTCATTTCCAGATAACGCGTGCCTTTGGCTTTCGTGCCGAACATGGTGCCGGTCTGGCTGCGCAGGCCTTTGCCGAGGTCATCCAGGCTGGCGCCGATGGGGAGACCGCCTTCGGAGAATGCCGTCTGGGTACGGCCATAGACGATCTGGAGGAAGAGCTGGCGCATAGCGACGTTGATAGCATCGCAGACCAGGTCGGTGTTGAGGGCTTCAAGAAGCGTTTTGCCCGGAAGGATTTCCGAAGCCATAGCAGCAGAATGAGTCATGCCGGAACAGCCGATAGTTTCAACGAGGGCTTCTTCGATGATGCCGTCTTTGACGTTGAGGGTCAGCTTGCAGGCGCCCTGCTGCGGAGCACACCAGCCTACACCGTGGGTCAGACCGCTTACATCTTTGATTTCCTTTACCTGTACCCATTCGCCTTCTTCCGGAATCGGTGCCGGTCCGTGATATGCGCCTTTCGTGACGGGACACATATTCTTAACTTCTGTTGAATATAACATGTTCTCTTCACCCTTTCAAAATGTATGAGAAATAAAAAGCAGCACGTATAGGACTCAGTCCTTCAACTGGTCGTATATCTGTGTGAATAAAGCGCGATACATGCTGCCTTTGCGCCACAAGAATGAAAATGCGTGCATGACGGAAAAATCCTTGACGACAATGCGCCGCAGCGTTCCGTCAGCCAGTTCTTTCTGAACCGATTTTTCATATAAAAATGCAATACCGCAGTCGCGGCAGGCCAGCCCTTTGACGGCCGACAAGCTGCCCACTTCATAGCGGGCCGGGAAATGTTCCAGTGTGTACCCCTGTTCTGCCAGCTTATGTTCTAAAATCCGGCGGGCGCCGGCATGGCGTTCGCGGACGATGACCCGATAGCGCATGAGTTCAGACAGTGTCATTTCCTCCGGCGCTTCATAGCCTGTGCCGCAGACAGCGACAATCGGTTCATTAGAAAATAAGAGCGATTCATAGCGCCCCTGGTCAAAGGAGCTTTCGACGATGGCGAAATCAATGGCACCATCATCCAGGGACTGGAGCAGTTTTTCAGCATCGGCAATTTCCATGCGGAGATTCATATCGTCGTTATGCTTGAGCAGGTCAGCCAACTTATCGAGAATCCCCACGCCAGCCGTTGGCGTCGCACCAAAAGACAAGGAGCGGTTATGCTGCAAATCACGGAGATGCTCTTTCAAGATGGCATCGTCATGGCTGATGGCAGTCACGGCATTCCAAAGGATGTGACCAGCCTGGGTCAGCTGCAGGTGTTTCCCCTTGTAACTAAAGAGTTTGGTCCCGTATTCGCGTTCTAAATAGCGAATATGCTGAGAAACGGCAGGCTGTGTGATGTGCAGTTCCGCAGCAGCCCGGGTATAGTTCATGTGACGGCAAACGCACAAAAATGTATGGATACGAAAATCTAACATAGCACCCTTTCCTTTCTTTGCGTTTTCCATAAGATAATTTTATGATATTTCAAAATTTTTATCAAGAAAAAAGTGGGCATTTTATGTATACACATGGGACGACTTCGCTCCCATCGATTTCGATGCCGGCCCGTTTCCGTCCGCTTGTAGTAGACGAGGCCCTCATGGTATAATAAGGATAAACGATTAACTCATCAAATACAAGAAAGGATGAATCATTATGATGAAAAAAATGACGACACTCTGCGCGTCCCTGCTCCTGGCCCTGGGCTGCCTGACAGCCAATGCCATGGATTCCCAGACCCTGGTCAATAATCCCAGCCGTTACCGGGTCATCAGCACCAGCCCGGACGGCATCGTCTATGCCGATATGGATTCCCTCCGGGCCATGCAGACCATGGACTATCCCAACAGCATCGAAAACATGAGCCTGACGCTGTACGTCGAAAAATACGCCGGCATCCGCGACGACCTGGTCTTCCAGATGGGCCAGGAAATCCACCAGATCAACGAATACAAAGCGGCCCTGCACGCCAACAAGCGCGAAGGGACATACGACCTGAAAGCCAATCTGACCAAGGTCTACCGGCCCGATGGAACAGACTATGCCGTCAAGATCGACACGGTCCAGTTCAAAAACGTCCGCGACATGTACACGGCCCTGCATCACTTCGCCGCCCTCACGCCGCAGAAGGATTAGTGGCTCGTGGCTAGTGGCTCGCAGTGGCTCTCCTTATAGGAGAGCTGTCAGCAAAGCTGACTGAGAGGTTTCGCTATCAACATCGTTTACAGAAAAGGGGCTGTCGCATATGCGACAGTCCCTTTTTGAGTTTTAAGTTTGCAGCAAATGGTAAAAAATTTAAAACCATCCCCTAGCCACTAGCTGCTAACCACCAGCCACTTAAAATAGTTCCCTCCGGCCCGCAGCTATTGTATAATAGAGGCAATGAATCTTTATTATATGAAATGAAGGGGACCTGACATGACGAACGAAAAATATATGAATATGATCCGCAACAATCCCTATGTAATCGACCGCATCGAAAATCCGTCGGAAGAAATGCAGCTCCTGGCTGTCCAGATGAACGGCCTGGCCCTGCAATACATCAAGCATCCTTCCGAAGCCGTCCAGAAAGCCGCCGTCGCCAACACGGCGCGGGCCATCCAATTCATCGACCATCCCTCGGAAGACATGCTCCTGCAAGCCGTCCAGTCCGGCTGGAACAACTTGAGCTATATCAAAAATCCGTCACCGGAACTCATCGACACCGCCCTGGAACAGTCCGGCTGGGCCATCAAATACGTCAAAGACCCGGACGAAGACCTGCAGCTGCGGGCCGTAGAAAAGAATTACGACGCCATCAAATACATCCAGCATCCGACACCGGCCGTCCAGCTGGCTGCCATCCGCGGCAATTACGAAGCCCTGCGCTACATCGAAAAGCCGACAGAAGAAGCGAAAGAACTGGCCATCAGCGAAAATGAACAGGCCATCCGCCTCATCCCGGACATCAGCAAAGAAGAATTCCTCCACTTCCTCAGCCGCAACGTCCTGGTCAGCAAATATATGCCCAAGGGCATTTCCCTGACGCCCGATGACTGGCGCAACACCTTCAAGGCCGTCTTGTCCCGGGATGACGTGCCGGAAGACTACGTCCGCAACTTCATTACCTGCAGCGCCGTCGACCTGACGCCGGCTGATAAAGTCCTCCTCGTCGACGATTGCGGCAGCAAGAAGGCCCGCCGCATCACAGTAGATGAAAAATTGACATTGAAATAGGAGCGAAATCATGAACTTTACAGATACTTTCAAAAGCGTAGAATTAGTCCTCAAAGCCGGCGAAGTCCCACTGCTCGTCGGCGAAACGGGTATCGGCAAGACCTCCCTGGCCCGGGAACTGGCTGCCAAGAACGACTGGAGCCTCGTCGGCATCGACGGCAACCTTCTCAAAGAAGGGGAAATCGGCGGCCTGCCTACGGTCGAAGCAGGCACGACGATTTACGCCGTCCACCACAAACTCCGCAAAATCGACGAAGAAATCGCCAAGGGCAAGACGGTCCTCTTGTTCATCGACGAAATCAACCGCTGCGACCACGCCGTCCAGCAGGAACTGATGAACCTCATCCTCAACCGTGAAATCAACGGTTACGTCTTATCACCGTCGGTCCACATCATCGCCGCCATGAACCCGGCCGATTCCTACGACTACGAAGTCGTCGAAATGGATGCGGCCCAGCAGAACCGCTTCGTCTGGCTGTATATGGAAGCCGATTACCTGCAGTGGCTCGATTGGGCCTCGACAGCGGGCATCGAAGAAAAAGTCATGGAATTCATTTCCACCTTTCCGGAATACCTGGACAAGACCAACGAAGACGATATCAATGCGACGCCGCGCAGTTACGAACGCATTTCCAAGCTGTACCACATTTATAAACAGGACCCATCGGCCATCCCGCAGGGCGTCTTCTACAATGTCATCCGCGGCAACGTCGGCAAACTCATCGCCCAGGAATTCGTCCATTTCGTCACGTCCGACGCCCAGCCCCTCATCGCTTATGACGACGTCTTCGGCGGACCGTCCCTGGACCCGGCCCTGTCCAGCCGGATTGCCAGCGAAAGCCACACCCGCCTCTATCTGGCTGCCAAGAATATCCTTAAACAGCTGGAACATGAACTCCGCCTCGACGACAGCCAGGCCCAGGCGCTCCTGTCCCGCTTCGTAGCCTTCCTGGCCCTCTACCCGGTCGACCTGCGCCTCGGCGTCATGAAAGACATGAAAGCCGCCAACCCCAAAGTCTATGCCTGCGCTTTGGATAACGACGACTTCATCGACAGCTACTTCGCCGCCTTCCGCTCCCTGCGATAACAGCTTATGGAACAGTCACTGCCCATTGCGGCTAATCTACTCTATCAGCAGGCATCTATCGTAGCCGACGCCGTCCTCGCCGAACAGCGCCGGACAGGGAACGTCCCGGACGTGCCGGCCGATTTCCAAAAGAAATTCTACGCCTTCCTGGACCGCATCACCGGTCACTTGATGGAAGACAAAGACAATTTCTTCGGCTATTTCCTCTTCCAAATGGTCAAGGAAATCCGCTTCGACATGGCTTCACCGACAGGGACCAACTTCAAGGGGACGCGGTATCACCTCTATTTCAACCCCATGCTCTTCCTGCCCCTGTCGCCGGAACAGATGGAGAGTACCATCAAGCACGAAATCCTCCACGTCGTATCGCTCCACCTCATCCGGGCCAAAGAACTGCGGCAGCAATACAGCAAGCTGGCCGTCAATCTGGCCATGGACGTCGTCGTCAACACCTACCTCGACCACCTGCCGCCCTTCTCGACGACCCTGGAATGGGTGAACATGAACTATGCCCTGCTGCTAAAGCCCTTTGAAAGCCTGGAATACTACGTCGATAAGATTCAAGGCGCCCTGGACCTGCGGACCGACAAGAAGGACCTGCCCGAATCGGACAGCGATTCCGACGAATCCATCGCCGTGTCCTACGACCCGGCCAAGACCCATGATCTATGGGACGAAGGCGACGACATCGACGAAGAGACGCTGCGCAAATTCACAGAAAAATACATCGACGCGTCATGCAAAGGCGAACTGTCGAACTACCTGGAAAGCATGATTGCAGCCCTGAAAGACGCCCAGGAAGACCTGCCCTGGCACTGGTACCTGAAAAAGCTCGTCGGCTCCGTCACCAGCACCTGGAAAAAGACGACCATGCGCCGCAACCGCCGCCAGCCGGAACGGCTGGACCTGCCGGGCTGCCTGCGCTCCCATACGGCCAAAATCCTCATCGGCCTGGACATCAGCGGTAGCATCACCGACGCCGAATTCCGCCAGGCCATCGGCGAAGTCCTGCACCTGGTCCGCTGCTACAACCATGAAATCATCGTCGCCGAATGTGACGATGAAATCCGCCGTACCTACCGCATCCGCACTATGGACGACGTCCGCGGCCGCCTGGACATCCGCGGCGGCACGGCCTATTCCCCGGTCTTCGCCTACGCCAATACACAGCGCGTCGACCTCGTCGTCTACTTCACTGACGGCAAAGGCGAAGAAAAACTCCAGACGCCGCCCAAAGGCTACAAAGTCCTCTGGGTCCTCTCGGGCAAAGGAGACAAACTCTCCCTGAAAAAGCCTTTCGGCCTGGTCAAACGCCTGACCAAGCTTCCGGAATACGACCCGTCTCTCGACTTCGACGACGTAGAAAAAGGCGGCTTCTCCATGAACCACCAGGAAGGGATCAGTATGCCCTGAAACAGCATCACGGCCATTATGGCGCAGCCATTGCCCTAAAAAGACATGTAATGAATGACATTATTCAAGAAAGAAGGAATTGCCACATGGAAAAACGAATCGCCATCATCGGTGCCGGCCCGGCCGGTTATACAGCCGCTCAGGAACTCTCCAAAACCGGCTGCCAGATTGATATTTTCGAGAAAGAAGCAGCCTTGGGCGGCGCGATTTACACAGGTATCCCGGAATACCGTATGTCCAAGGTCTTTTTGGATAAAGTCTACCAGCAGTTAAAGGCTGACGAACACGTCACTTTCCATTTCAACACCTTCATCGACAAAGAGGCTTTTGCAAAACTGCGCAGCGATTATGACGCCATCCTGCTCGCTCCAGGTGCGCAGGTAGAAAATACTTTTCACTTCGAAACGGGTAAGGGCGTCCTCGCAGGCCTCAGCCTCTTATATGACCTGAACATCCGTAAAAATCACGACGCTTATAAGAAATACAAAAAGGCCATCGTCTGGGGCGGCGGCAATGTCGCGATGGACTGCGCCCGTTCCCTCATCCGCATCCTCGATGACGTCACCGTCGTCTATCGCCGTTCCGAAGCGGAAATCACGGCTAACAAATCAGAAATCCGCGACGCCCGCAAAGAAGGCGTAAAATTCGACCTTTTGCGCAACGTCATCGACATGCAGCGCGATGACCAGGGCCACTTCAAAGGCGCGACGATCATCAAAATGGAATTAGGCGAACCTGACGAATCAGGCCGCCGTTCCCCAGACCCCGTCAAAGGCTCGGAATACTTCATGCCTGCTGACCTGATCGTCATGGCCATCGGCCAGAAAGTCGACCTCAGCGTCTTCGACCCGTCCCTGGAAATGACAGATGACCACCATACCAACGAAGATAAAGTCTACATCGCCGGCGACGCCTTGACGGGACCGAAAACCATCGGCAGTGCGCTTATCGAAGGCCGTGCCGTAGCCAAAGAAATAGCCTCAGGACTCCACAAAGCCGAAAACTGATAACATAGATATCCGATAAAATGGTACGTTTTCTTTTCGTTCACTTCGTTTCCTATTTTATCGAATCAACAATGCAACGAAAAATTTTTCGTTGCATTTTCAGCTTCATTCAATGGTGATTCTCCGGGAACGAAAGAAACGGAAACATTGACGATTATCGTCATTTATGCTATGCTACATATAGAAAAAGGTGTTGCCCGGAAACGGTCAGCCCCATTGTTTAACGAAGTAATCGCCTAGAGTTGTGGAGCTACAAGGCGATTATTTTTTTATTACAAGCACTAAGATAATGAACAAAACTAACGTCAAATTCAGATTATCCATGGGCTTCACCCCATTTCTGGGGCTTAATTAACCGCCTGCCGTTTGGCAACACCTTAATTCAGTATAATTAAAAATATAAAATTTGTCAAAAAAGGGACTGTCGCACGTGCGACAGTCCTTTTTAAGTGATTATCAAATCGTGGCTCGTAAAAGCCTGCCATTGCACCAGAACAGACTGTGATAAAATCACCCTAGCGGGCTCGCCACGTGCGAGCCCCTACGTGCGGCCGCTGGCCGTTTTTTTGGCGACCTGCGACCGGCCACCTGCGAACTGCGTTTATTTTTTCATCGCCTGTATGCGATTCCGTAGGGGCCGTCCAGATTTTTCGGGTCTGTCAATTGCAGGATAGTTCCCTGGACGGACAGTGGCTGCGGGCGGCCCGCTACGCGCTGAAGGTTTCCCGAAGCGTCGTTGTCAGTTTGAGTCTGTCGCGGCGCAGCCGCATCTGAGTCCGAGGAAAAGCCGTAAATCCCGGGTCGTGCATGAATTAACTTGTTAGAAATGGAAATCCAGTTCAGTCCGGAAGAGATTACGGTCATATTCATCCGACGTACTCCAATGGCGTTTCTGTTTGGAATACATCGTTTCCCAGATAATGTTTTTCCACGGGGCATAACGGACACCGGCAATCCAACCCTTGGTACCATACCAAGTGGAGTTCCATTCGTCATCCCCAGCGAGCCAGCCGTTTTCGCCGTATTTAATATAACGCAGATAAAGACCATAACTGCCAGGCTTTTTATAATCAGCATCTTTGTAATTCAAACGCAAAGCGATGCTGTTGTTCTGGAAATCGGCATCGGTCTTGGCATAGTCAGCAATAAAGCGCAAGTCTTTATTTATGTTCGTAGACATACTGAGGACATAGCCATAACTTCTTAGATTCTTTTCGCCGTAACCATATTTGGGCTTGATTTTATATTTATCATTGGAATCAGCATAGTAATAGTCAATATTGCCCGAATTATTAATTTCTCCTTTGTCCAGACTGCTCTTTGCATAGGCAAGGTTGATATCCAAATTCTTAGCTACAGGTCCCCAAATTGCGGCACCATAGAGGCTTTCTTTGTTGCCATCCCCGGTTGAAGCAAACCAGAACCCACTGGCCGTCAAGTTCGTTCCTTTGATGGGGACACCGAATTGCAAACCATCGGTTTCATTGCCGACGAGGACATTCTGGAAGCCTAATCCGCGCCAGGCACGGCCTATATTAATCCAGCCCAGGCCATCTTTCTTACCTTCAACCCAGATTCTCTGCATATTGCCATCGTGGCCAGACCATGTTTTTTGACCAGTGTAATTATCTTTACCATAATTATTGATGCCGCCTTCATTAGCCCTCCGATGACCGTCATTATAATGGCGGTTCGTTTCGCTCTGGAACTTGACCGTCCAGTAATCGTTGACCTTAAAGTCGCCGCGCAAGTCCATGTAAAAACGATTGGTCTGTTTATCAATAGTGCCAGATGTCGTATCTTTGTCATAATCATACTGTGTACGCATGAAGCCATACAATTTGACCCGGTCGATTTTTTCCTTGTTTTCCTGGATATCCTTGGTATTCTGCTCGATCTGCTTGGTGTTCTTGGCGACTTGCTGCTGCAAGACGTTGATTTCGTCGGCATATTCGGCGTGCAGTTTTTCCAGGACCGTCTTGTCACCGAAGTTGCTGCCGCCTTTTTGCATGGCTTTGGCGACGATGCTGGCGACTTCGTAGCGGGTCATGGTGCGGCCGCCTTCAAAGGTGCTGTTGCCCATGCCTTCGATGACGCCTTCTTTTGCCAGGTAATCCAGGGCTTCATAGGACCAGTGGTCTTTGGGGACATCGGAGAAGCTGTCAGCCGATGCGGCCAGGGCCGTGCCGGCAGTGCCGAGAGTCACGGCAGCCAGGGCGACCAGGGCTTTTTTATTCAAATCCATGGTAAGGACCTCTTTTCTTATAAATTATCTTCCAGCATGGCCCCTACGCTGTCATAGACTTTACGAGCCTGGTCCTGGATAGCCGGACGGGCCGTGGCGACGGTATAGCCGTTATAGCCCAGGATCATGGGCAGGTCGTTGATTTCATCGCCAATAGCCAGGATGTCCGCACCGTCCCAGCCAAAGAGGGAGAGCGTGTGGGCAATTGCCTGTTGTTTACTGATATCGGAGGGGATGATGTCGACGGCGCAGCGGTTGGGATAGGCATGGACGGTATCGCCGAAATGGGCGTTGACCTGTTCGCTCGCTGCCAGGGCATCGTCGGGATCGGTGAAGCCCAGGGAATACTGGTGAATCGTCTGGGGCAGATGGTCAATGTCGTCTTCCGTTATCGGCACGATGGGGTAGTCCCATTCTTTCGCTTCCCGCCAGACCCAGGTGCCCGGCAAATCATGGCAGAGATAGGTCCGGTCCTGCGAAGAGAAGGAGAAATGGAAGGACTTGCGGACCAGCTCCAGCTTGCTGACAGCCTTGAGGACGGCCGGTTCGATGCGGGCTTCCCAGAGGACGCGGTCCTGGTCATCGCTGATGAGGCCGCCGTTATTGCAGGCCAGGTAATCATATTCGACGCCATAGTGTTTGAGCTGGGGCATGAGCATGCCGTGGTCCCGTCCGGACACGACGCCGAATTTATGGCCTGCAGCCCGCCATCTGCGGATGGCTTCGGCATCGCGGGCCGTAATGATATCGTCGCGGAACAGGGTTCCGTCATAATCGCTGGCAGCAACTTTTAACATAATAATCCTCCTCATACACGATAGATGACGGCTTCGGCCGGGCGCAATCTTCCGGCTTCCTGGGCGTCATAGTTGCCCAGAAGGACCGTTGCGCCTTCCGTCAGCGATACGTCATAATCGATGGTTTCGTTGGTAAAATTGACCAGCGTCAATGTCGCCTGGTCGTCTAAGATACGCTTGAAAGCGTAAATGCGTTCATCATCAGCCAGCAGCTCTTCGTAGCGCCCTCGCTGCAGGATGGCTGCCGCTTCCCCCTGGAAGCGTTCGGCCTGGATGCGGCGGTAGTACCAGAGGACCGAATCAGCATCGTGTTCTTCGCTCTCAGCACAGCACTGCGGGTAATCGTCATGGACGGGCAGCCACGGCGTCCCCGTCGTAAAGCCGGCCTGGGCTGCCGTCGTCCACTGCATGGGCGTCCGGGCATTATCTCGGCTGTGGGCCTGGACGAGGTGCAGGGCCTCTGCCGGTACAAAGCCTTCATCCAGGGCCAGCTGATACTGGCCGTGCGTCGAAATGTCATTGTAGTCTTCGATACGGGCAAAGGCCGTATTGGCCATGCCTAATTCCTGGCCTTCGTAAATGAAGGGCGTCCCGCGCAGGCTGAACAAGATGGTCGCCATGGCTTTGGCCGCCTTCTTCTTATCCGTCCCTTCCGGGAAATAGCGGTTGACACAGCGTATCTGGTCGTGGTTCTCGAAGAAGATGGGATACCAGCCATTGGCTGCCGTCGCCTGCTGGCTGTCGGACAGGGCTTTCTTGAGCTTGGTCAGGGACCATTTTTCGGCGCGGTACCAGACTTCATCGTCGGGAAATTCCAGGTTCACATGGCTGAACTCGAAGAGCATGCTGAAAGCTCCGTCCTTTCCGACCCACTGGGGCAGGTAGGCCGGCGTAACGCCGTTGGCTTCGGCGACGGTGAAGATGTCGTGGCCGTCGAAGACCTTCCGGCGGAATTCGTGGAGAAAGTCGAGGATGCCCGGCGTATTGGCGATCATCTTGTGGATGGACGACAGGCCGTCGGCGCCGTCGACGGGGCCGTCTGTGAAGACGGCCGGTTTCTTGATGTAGACGATGGCATCGATGCGGAAGCTGCCGACGCCTTTGGCTATCCAGAAATTGGCCGCATCATAGAGGGCTTGGCGGACGGCCGGATTTTCCCAATTCAAATCGGGCTGTTCGACGGCGAAGGTGTGCAGGTAATACTGCTGCCGTTCTTCGCACCACGTCCAGGCCGGGCCGCCGAAGATGGAGCGCCAGTTCGTCGGCGCCGAGCCGTCTTCTTTGGCATCGCGCCAGATGTACCAGTCCGCTTTGTCGTTCGTGCGGCTGCGCTTCGATTCCTGGAACCAGGCGTGCTGGTCCGACGTGTGGTTGTACACCAGGTCCATGACGACGCGGATATCCCGCTTCTTCCCTTCGGCAATGAGGGTATCCATATCTTCTATCGTGCCGTAGCGCCCGTCGATGGCCGTATAATCGCTGATATCATATCCATTGTCGACCATGGGCGACGGGTAGACCGGCGTCAGCCAGATGGCCCCGACACCGAGCTTCTTGAGATAATCCAAGTGGCGCGTAACGCCTGCAATATCGCCTTCGCCGCTGCCCGTCGTGTCCTGGAAGCTGCGGGGATAAATCTGATAGACAGCCGTCTGCTGCCACCATTTTAAAGTATCCATAAAACCCTCCTAGAAAATGACAATCGGCGTTTCACCAGCGACGACAGGCTGGTCCGGTTCCTTCTTCATCTGCGGGTATTCCGTCGAGTTGGTGACGGCCATGATGACGATGTCGTTATAGCCGGCTTTGGCGATGGCATCGCGGTCGAAGCGGATCAAGGGGTCACCGGCTTTGACCTGGGCGTCCTGCTGGGTCAGCAGCGTGAACCCGTCGCCATTCATATTGACTGTATCCAAGCCGATGTGGATGAGCACTTCGGCACCGTTACTCAGTTCCAGGCCAATCGCATGGAGCGAGCTTTCCATAATCATGGAAACGGTCGCGTCTGCCGGGGCGACGATGGTATCGCCCGACGGTTTGATGGCGACGCCGTCGCCCATCATCTTCTGCGAGAAGGCATCGTCCGGTACTTCGCTGATGTCGACGAGGTCGCCGGAGACAAAGGCTTTCAGCTTCATGGAACGGTCGTCTTCATCGACAGAAGCGACGGATTCAGCAGCCGGAGCTGCCGGCGTTTCTGCCGGGACTTCTTTCGTTTCCGGGACCGTGCTTTCTACGGCTGCCGGCATTTCCCCTTTCATGAGGGCGTCGAAGTGGCCGCGGACATTGGGCACGGACAAGCCGACGATGACCTGGATGGCGTGGCCGTTCTTGACCAGGCCGAAGGCACCGGCATTGGTGAACTTGCTGGTCGCAGCGACCTTATCCGGGTCGTTGACCGTGACGCGCAGGCGGGTTGCGCAGTTGGTGACTTCGCGGATGTTATCCGGACCGCCGAGGCAATCGAGGAAGACCTGGGCTTTCAGGGCATCGGCACCGCCGGCAATGCCTTTCTTTTCCATTTCTTTCTTGGCTTTGTATTCCGCTTTGGTGAACAGTTTGTCTTCGCCGCCATCATCGGTACGGCCCGGCGTGGGCAAATCGAAGTGAAGGATGAGGAAGCGGAAGACGACGAAGTAAATGGCCGTAAAGCCGAGGCCAATGGCAATCTGCAAAATGTAGGTCCAGGCATGATAGCGGAACAAGGGGATCCAGTTCTGGACAAAGCAGTCGATGAGGCCGCCGCCGAAGTTGCCCGACAGGCCGATGAAATAGAGCGTCGCCGACAAGGTAGCCGCTAAGACGGCATGGACGACGTATAAGAGCGGAGCGACGAACAAGAAGGTAAATTCAATCGGTTCGGTAATGCCGCAGAGGACGGCTGTAATCGTAGCCGGAATGAGCAGGGTTGCGACTTTCTTGCGTTTTTCCGGTTTAGCACAATAGTACATGGCCAGGGCTGCGCCGGGCAGGCCGAAGACTTTGGCACTGCCGTGGAGGGCAAAGCCGCCTTGGGGGAACATGTCCCGCAGGGAATGAGCACTGGTGGCGAAATCATTGAGGTGCTGCAACCAGTAAGCCTGGATGCCACCGTCGCAGACAGCCGGACCGTAAATGAAGGGCAGGTAAATAAAATGATGCAGGCCTGCCGGCAAGAGAATGCGTTCCGAGAAGGTGTAAGCCCAGACGCCGAAGATGCCGCTGGTCTTGAGGAAGAACTGGAACTGTTCGATACCGTGCTGGATAGGCGGCCAGATGTAACAGAAGAGGAGCGCCATGGGCAGCATGACCAGGAAGCCGACGGCGACGACGAAGGCCGGTCCCTTGAAGATGCCGAGCCAGTCCGGGATTTCCGTATCATAGAAATGGTTGTGCAGGTAGGCCGAGATGCAGGCAATGAAGATAGCGCCGAGCATGCCCATATCCAGGGTCTTGATGTTGGCAATCATGGCCAGGCCCGTGCCGGCACCGGCGTTCTGACTATAGTCGACGCCGAAGTAGCTGCCGTGAAGGGTCAGGATACCGGCAATGAAATAGTTGAATACCATGTAGATGACGAAACCTTCCATGGCACAGCGGGCCTGTTCTTTCTTGGCAAAGCCAATGGGAACGGCGATGGCAAAGAGGATCGGCATCTGATTGAAGACGGTCCAGGCGCCCTGCTGGACGACGTACCAGAAATCATACCAGAGGGTCCCTTTTTCTGCCAGACTGCCGAAGAGGCCCGTATTGCTGAAGATGATCGACAAGGCGACAGTCAGCCCGAAGAAGGCGAATAAGATGACCGGTGTGTACATAGCGCCGCCAAAACGCTGCAGTTCCTGCATCACGCGGTCCTTGTTGAATGACATAGACAATTCCTCCCGTTTGTGAAACAAAGTACATAAGCTTTCTTTAGTAACAGGATATAAAAAAAATGCCGCGAATACAATAGATTCGCGGCGTTCTGGCACACGGCCCCCGGCCTGTAACCTGGTACATTTCCTGTACTTTGGTACAGCCTATCGGGAAGCCTCTTGTTCTTGTTTCAAATGGTGCAGATACATACAATATTTCACATACCATATCTCAGCCAGGACAAAATAAGGCATCATGGACTGAAAGGCGACGTGGTCGTCTTCCTTGTCGTAGAGCTGGAAGCGGGCCGGCGAGACGTAAAAATTGACCGTCGACAGCGACGCCAGGGTATTGTCGTGCAGGCGGGTAATGGAAATGAAGGGAATGTCCCGCAGTTTCAGGGCCTGGGCCAGTTCCTTGACGGCCGGCGATTCGCCGGAGAAGGAAACGATGATGAACAAGTCGTCTTTGGTCATGGTCCGGATGAGGTTGCGGAATTCTTCCCGTGCCGGTACGTCGTAGAGCATGACGTTGTCGTAGAAAAAAAGACGCTTCAGCTCCTGGACGACGTTATTCTGGACGTAGCCCGACGCATAGGTGAAAATCCGGTTGGCTTCATGGACGAGGGCGCTGGCGCTATCGAAGTTACGGCTGCACAGCTTGTCCACGGTCTGTTCATAGAAGCGCTGGAGTTCGTCCATGACATTCGTATCATAGCAGGAAATTTCCGGTTCTTCCCGCTTGAGGAGCATCTTGAATTCACCGAAGCCATCGAGGCCTAATTTCTGAGCAAAGCGGACAATCGTCGTCGTCGAGACGTGACAGGCCTTGGCCAGTTCATGGATTGAGCTGTGGCGGACAGCGGCGCGGTGCTGCAAGATGTACTTCCATATCCCCATATCCGTATTATTGAGCTGCTGACGATGGGCGTTGATGAGTTCGGCAAGTTGCATGGCTGGTTCCCCCTTCACGAAACAGGCCCCGGCGGAAAAATCCGCAGGGGCCGGGTCATAGTTTCATTATAAGGAATCCAGGGACGGACGTCAAGCTGGTCGTTCGTCGTTCATCGCGATGGTATGATATTTTCGACCTACGATGAACGACCTTCGATGAACGGAATTAACACTCACAAAGTGCCGCAGCGATGGCAGCGCCGACGGAGGCGCCGTTGCTGTTGGGGATGACGTGGATGCGCGTATTTTCGGTCGGAGCCATGCAGAAGACGCAGATGGCATCTTCGATGAGCGACGGAACGCCTTTGATCTTTTCGACCAGGCTTCCTTCGATGGCGATGGACTGTTCCGTAAAGCCCTTATCCTCTGCCAAGTGACTGAGAAGGCCGAAGCTGGCCGCCCCGATGAGCTGGGCTGCCCGGGCAAAGACGGCCCGGACCAGGGCACAGAGACCTTCTTGCTCTTCTTCGCTGACGGCGAAACCGAGCAGTTCTTCTGCCGTCTGCTGGCCGGAAATGAGTTCGTTCATGTCGCGCGTCGTAAAATACGGGATGTCCCGTTTGAGGTATTCGCCAAAGACGACGCGGCAGACTTCGCTCAAATAGCGGCCGCCGATCATCTTTTCAAAGGGATGGTCGCCAGGCAGCTGAGACGCTTCATCGACGAGGCGGTCCCAGACCGTAGCCGGGCCGCCGTCGAAGCCGGCCGCTTCCAGGTTGACGATCATCTGCAGGGCCGGTTCATAATAGCACATGTTAAAGCCCGTGCCACAGACGATGCCGATGCGCGACGGGTTGTGCTGATAGACCGAAGAAAGGAGGGTCGCCGTCGTATCGTTGAGCAGGGCCACCGGTTCGATGCGGTCCAGGCCAGCCCGGACGAGGGCCTCTTTCAGCAGGCCATTGATGGACTGGCCGGCCACGCCGGGAACGGCGATTTCCTTGGACCAGGCGATGAGGCTGGCATCCTTGGCCGACGTCTGGTCGACGGCAAAGGAAAAGGTAAAGCCCAGTTTATAGTCGTGATTGCCATCAGCCGCTTCCTTGACGATGGCGGCGATGAAGTCGAAGAGTTCGTCTGCCGTCTTCGACGAAGCCGTGTAGTCGTAGTCAGCGCATTTCAAGGGTTTGGCCACCTTGCTTTCTACGGCAAAGCCCTGTTCGCCCATGAGGCGGATGCGCGAAGCCCGGACGTTCGTGCCGCCGAAATCCAGGGCCAGAAAGGTCCCCGTTTCCCGTCCCGTCGGCAAGCCCAGATAGGTGCGCAGCGCCGAAAGGGAGCTCTCCTTCCCTTCCAGAGCGTCTTCGGCACTCTTTCGGAAGTGCTGTGCCAGTTCCCGCAGCTCTGCGCCGGATAACTGCAATGCCTGTCTCATTTTTTCCCAATTTTTTATCGTATCTGCCATGATCGTCGGCCTCCTGTCTGTACGCAAAAACATCTATATTCTCATGATAATGAAAAAAGGCCATAAAGACAACTCTTTTATGGCCTTTCGGTTCCGTAACACGACAATGGACGGTAGTACAAAATATGGATATTGGTACGGGATTGCGTGGCTTGTGCTCGCAACACACAAAATCCGGGCGGGCGCGCCACGTGCGCGCCCCTACATGGCTGGCTGATTATTCCTCCATCCATCTGTAGGGGCGTCCGCGTGGGACGCCCGTTACACCAGTTTATATGCAAAAATAAAAAGGAACCATGCACGATGGTGAAGACCTTCATGCTCCAGTTCCTTGAATAGAGCTTGGTGGGCGATAACAGGATCGAACTGCTGACATCCTGCTTGTAAGGCAGGCGCTCTCCCAGCTGAGCTAATCGCCCATGATTGTGGTGACCCCTACGGGATTTGAACCCATGTTCTCGCCGTGAAAGGGCGATGTCTT
>OGGM01000756.1_pt1 | contig 17715 bp, 16 predicted proteins | sample 1571251 | NCBI WGS metagenome assembly OGGM01 (sample SAMEA2582076, study PRJEB24529) | metagenome | biome: Human gut stool | place: China | collected 2011 | reverse complement strand
CCGTCCCCTGTTGGGGTAAGGCCATTAACACCAGATTGTTGTTAATGAAGCTTCCAAGAAAGTCCAGTTTCCGTCCCCTGTTGGGGTAAGGCCATTAACACTATTGATCTTTTAAGATCATTTAGAGATTTTACTAAAGACGTTTCCGTCCCCTGTTGGGGTAAGGCCATTAACACCTCAAGAGAAGAGGTTTCGAAAATGTGGTCAAGGCGTTGTTTCCGTCCCCTGTTGGGGTAAGGCCATTAACACGAAAGGAGAATGCTTTATGACAAAACTTATTAACGTTTCCGTCCCCTGTTGGGGTAAGGCCATTAACACTTACCAGATTGGCAAGCTTAAACGTGAACTTGCTTCTTATACGTTTCCGTCCCCTGTTGGGGTAAGGCCATTAACACAGAAATCTATATGAAAACGAAACTTATGGTAAAAGTTTCCGTCCCCTGTTGGGGTAAGGCCATTAACACATCTCACTCAGCAAACACTGGGTGAAGTTTATGGAGTTTCCGTCCCCTGTTGGGGTAAGGCCATTAACACAGCAATTTTCGCAGGTGGCTTCCTGCTTGGTCAGAAGTGGTTTCCGTCCCCTGTTGGGGTAAGGCCATTAACACTCATGCGTTTGACGAAGAATCCGCTCTGCGGATGAGTTTCCGTCCCCTGTTGGGGTAAGGCCATTAACACATTCTTAAAGCGGATGTTACGTCGTAAGCTTTATCTGTGTTTCCGTCCCCTGTTGGGGTAAGGCCATTAACACAAGCATATGAAATGGAGAAAGAATTAAACAAACAGTGGTGTTTCCGTCCCCTGTTGGGGTAAGGCCATTAACACAAAATGGTAAAGTCCAAGAATTTAAATATCAAAACATTGTTTCCGTCCCCTGTTGGGGTAAGGCCATTAACACAATGAGGCCAATGGCCCCATCAATAATTTCGGTGCTGGAGGTTTCCGTCCCCTGTTGGGGTAAGGCCATTAACACGAAACCGTGGTTAATACCGAATTGTTTGATTTGACTAAGCTGTTTCCGTCCCCTGTTGGGGTAAGGCCATTAACACCAGCGAGCCATAGATAACGGGGATGAACGAATGGAAAGGTTTCCGTCCCCTGTTGGGGTAAGGCCATTAACACCTAAGATGTATTGTCTATTTACCACAAAGAGAAGTTTCCGTCCCCTGTTGGGGTAAGGCCATTAACACATCAAATACTGGTTTGCCATCACTCTTTTTGACAGCGTGTTTCCGTCCCCTGTTGGGGTAAGGCCATTAACACAGTTAGCTTGTATTCAACGGATGTTGAACTCGGGCCTGTTTCCGTCCCCTGTTGGGGTAAGGCCATTAACACATGTGTATGGAAATTACTGAACTCGTTGACATGAAGTTGTTTCCGTCCCCTGTTGGGGTAAGGCCATTAACACAAATGAACAAAGAAGAAATGGAAAAGAAATTGATGGAGTTTCCGTCCCCTGTTGGGGTAAGGCCATTAACACGATGCCGAAGAATGGGTAGAAAAGAAGTATCGGAGATAGTTTCCGTCCCCTGTTGGGGTAAGGCCATTAACACAAGTAAACAATGGATTTTTAGTCGATTTGCGAAATGTTTCCGTCCCCTGTTGGGGTAAGGCCATTAACACTTGGCAGCGAACACAGTTTCAAAATTGACCATGCAGGTTTCCGTCCCCTGTTGGGGTAAGGCCATTAACACGAAAGCCAAAATCTTTGGCCAAGACTTCTTCGATATTGGTTTCCGTCCCCTGTTGGGGTAAGGCCATTAACACCTGTGGCTTGATCATTGGCGATTCCAATCATCCATTGATCGAGTTTCCGTCCCCTGTTGGGGTAAGGCCATTAACACCATTGCAAAGGCGATGTCTTCTTTGGCAGTTAGTCGTTTCCGTCCCCTGTTGGGGTAAGGCCATTAACACAAGGGGGCTATATTGAATATAAAGCCGCCTTCTCAAATGTTTCCGTCCCCTGTTGGGGTAAGGCCATTAACACCAGTGTCCGTCCGTCGTACGATACGGCGAACCTGGAGGCCCTGTTTCCGTCCCCTGTTGGGGTAAGGCCATTAACACTAGGATCCGGATTTTTCGATGAGCTCTCTGGCAAGGGTGTTGTTTCCGTCCCCTGTTGGGGTAAGGCCATTAACACGTCGCCGTGGGCTGTGGTATCTTGTCCAGCCTGCGGTGGTTTCCGTCCCCTGTTGGGGTAAGGCCATTAACACATTCAGGATTCTGTACTCTTCTTAACGAAGATTGAAAACAAGTTTCCGTCCCCTGTTGGGGTAAGGCCATTAACACGAGAGCTCAATAAGCAGTGGCTCTTTGATGCAAAGTCGTTTCCGTCCCCTGTTGGGGTAAGGCCATTAACACGTCGTTGATGCCGCATCGAAAAAAGTGCATGACCTGTTTCCGTCCCCTGTTGGGGTAAGGCCATTAACACAGCAATTGAAATCATGAATTTGAAATTTTATGTTTTAGTTTCCGTCCCCTGTTGGGGTAAGGCCATTAACACATGAGCAGCATTAACATTTCTAAATTACAGAACGCAGTGTTTCCGTCCCCTGTTGGGGTAAGGCCATTAACACAAATATATCGGAATTAATACTTACAAAAAACAGTATGAAGTAGTTTCCGTCCCCTGTTGGGGTAAGGCCATTAACACAGCGTCCTTGGGAAGCCGCTTGTTTACTGGCCTGATAAGTCGGTTTGCGGGGGAGTCGTCTTTTTTCGGTTAATGGCCGTGAGAATGTTCTCATAATCTCTTGTATCCCGCATAACCATCTTAGCGGGGCAGATTTGCCTCCGTCTAAGCTGTTTTTATTATACCATGATGGCCGTAAAAAAGCCAGCCCAACAGACTTGAGCTGGCTTTCTCCCTTTCGACAGTCTACTTATGCTTATGCATGATAAAAATACTCTTTTAAGTTATCTTCCAATATATTCCCGACTTTCACATCTTTTAAATCGTCGGGCACATAGACATTTCCATCCGGCGCGATGAGTAAATAATTCTGGCTCATGCCATCATGGTCAACGAGTTTCCAAGGGCATCCTATGTTCTGATTTTTTAAAGCCTTTTCCAGCTGTTGAAAATCGCCATCGCTGATTTCAAATTCGGCTTTATTTTGAACTGCCCGACCTCGTAAAGGGGAAAAGCGGAGAATCCGCCAAGCATGTATTTTTGCCTGATTAATCAACGGAATCATATCCTGAATATGTTCTAAGTTGTAACGCGACGCCACGGTATTGATATTAATCTTTGCTTTTACGCTGTTTTCCTCAAAGTAGGTTAAGACCCGGCATATATGCGAATAGTGATTGGCACCACGGCCCAGGCGCTCATTGACCTGGCTGTCTACGGAATCCAGAGAAAGCGTGATTTCATCCAATAAGGGCAGAATCTCGTTGTGTTGTAAAAGATAATCTCCATTGGTTACTACTTTTAAATGGATGCCTTTTTGTTTGGCCAGGCGCACTATGTCATCGAATTTTTCTGTCAGAAAAGGTTCTCCGCCGCCAAATGTAATATGCTTCGTCCCATACTGATCCAGGATTTCTAAAATGTGCTTATATTCGGCATTGGTGACGACAGGGATCTGAGTAAACTTACTGCAGTAACCACAGTGCTCATTACACTGCGTCGTCAAAAGCCAGCATAATTCCTTCATTTTAATCACTTCCCTGTCTTTTTATAAGCATCAATAACCTGGCAGACAGCTTGAAAAACCTGGTCTTCATCCCGCTGATCCGTCGCTACCAATTGATAAGGCACGTCCAAGATATTCGCAGCCTCAATGAACTGATCATAGCCATCGGACAATTTCTTTTTTTCCTGTAAATCCCGGTCATCGGCATCTCTATGTTTCAGCCGCTGAATCCGTGTTTCTGGAGTTGCCGTAAGAATAATGATTAAATCGGGTTTGCCCGCGACTTGCTGCATTACCTTATATAATGGCAGAGATCGAGCATCGCCATTGTAAAAAAAGGTCGTCAGACAATGCCGATCTATGACCACATCCCCCTGGTAATTCAGGAGATTGAAAATATTGGCAAAGCCCATAATCCAAGTCCGTATCCTTGAATCTTTGTGGTCGTAAAAGGATTCAATGCCTTTCACAATCGCAGCGATTTCATCCTGACTGAATCCTTTATCTTCGAAATACGTCTTGAGCAATCCATCGACATATTTCATATGATATGAGTCTGCCACTCTTTTGGCAATCGTACTTTTGCCTACACCATCCATACCTTCTATGACTAATTTCATAGTAGAATCAACCTTCTTTCATAGCGCGCCATACCGTAATCATCCGCTCACTTTGCTTCTCGATATATGGATTTCCATCAAAGTCACCAAAGGCGGAAACGAGCTCAAATATCCCGTCCTGACTCATTAAATCCACTAACTCATGCAGATAATAGAAGCGGATGAATTCTTCATCCAAATAGAAGTCTTTTTGCCCCTTCTGATCCAAAAAGTAAAAATACTGCGAATTTTGGACATTACCCAGAATTCGTTTATAAATCAGCAATTTTAAAGTCAAGTCATCATGCTGGCTCGTCCGGCTGTAAAACCGAACCTTATCCAAGGCAGGGATATTCTTTGAATCGAGCACTAAAATACCCCCTGTTTTTAAGTGTCTCCGAATATTACGCATAAACGCTAAAAAATCCTGATTCTTAGAAAAATAATTATATGTAGTCCACATACACATGGCACCATCATAATCTTTCTTATCTAGTGCAAAGGCCCGTACGTCATCGACAAGATAATGAACATGGTCATGGTGATGAATCCGTTTCGCCGTGGCAATCTGAGATGCTGAAAAATCAATTCCCGTAACAGTATAGCCGTCCCGGCCCAGCAGATAATCGTGGCGCCCGACACCACAGCAGCAATCTAAAATCGTCTTGGCCTCGGCTTTTTTAAAACACTCTTCCAGGAAATGTGTTTCCTTATCCGTGTCATTCCCAATGGAATCCATATATAAGGACGACAACTTATTATAAATCAATTTTTTCTTGGCGTGATTGGTGAAGCTATGTCGATTGACTTCATCAATGGCTGTCCAAAAAGGCATGGGTACCCTAACAAAATTATCCAATCCCAATGCTATGTCATGATTGGAAAATAAAAGGACCCAATCGTTAGAAAGACATAGCTCTTTCAAGCTTTTAAGAATATCATCATATGATTTGTAAACAACATTTTCCAGATTCACCTTGCCTCCCATTGAATCTGGATCAGTCAGTATGAGCAATGGCAATCGCCGGCTCAAGGCCTGACAAAACTGCAATGCCGGCTCACTAAAGCCTTGAATCTCTTTTAAGAAAAACACAGGTTGAATATTCATAAAAGTAACCTCCACATGTCTAAGATAAGTACTATCCTTACTATAGCAATCGAAAAGGACAGATATTGTCACTCTTAGTGATACGTATATAATTCCGTTATATTATTGTTAATATTCGACAAAATTTTCTAAAATCCTGCTATATAAAAGAAGCTGTTGCATAGAACCCAAGGCCTTCTGCAACAACTTCTTCTCCCCTTATCGTGCAAACGCTTCCGGTACCGCCAGCAATTTCTTATCTCCTAAGTCCGAACTGGGCATAAATTTATTGAACTGCTCCAATCTCAATTTAAGCTGATTCTCTATGTCATACGCCCAGAGATACCGATCGGATATTTCTTTTTTGGCGAAAGGAAGACTTTCCCGAACCTGGATGCGTGTAAAAGAATCCAACATATCCATTTTTAAGAGACAAATATTCAATCGCCCCAAAAGAATCATACAATCAATTTTATCCTCCTTTATTTCCTGAAGCCGTTCTTGCAAAACTTTACGAGTTTCATAAAAGTCAGTCATCGAATGGACTTTCGAAATATCTGCCTTTTTCAGGACTTCTTCTGCCTTTTCGACTACACCGGGACAGAAGCAGTCGTGCACGTCATCATTCAAGAGGCCAAAACTAATATACTGCCCCAGCCGCTCATTAAAATCCATCATAAAGAACTCATGGCAACGTTCACATTCTACCAAAAATTTCTTCCCTGGTACATTATGAATCAATAAATTTCCCTGAGCATCCCGATGATTGCAAATACAGGTATTATTTACTTCCGGATGACGCTGACGGCTTTCTTTCAATGTCGTGCCGGCCTTTTCAAAGCAGGCTTCAATAAATGCCATTTCTTCAGTTTCATTTAATTCAGGAATAATATCGAGTATGTTGACCGTACGTTCAAAAAACGACTTCTGATCACGTATATACATTGACAGCACCATAGTGAGCCCTCTCACAAAGTGCATCTGTTTAAGCAGTGGAAATAATATGTGTCGAATATATTGCCCTGAAAAGTTATCATAATACGGCAGGTTGAACGTAATATAGTCCAATTTTTCTAAAATGGCAAAATATGTTTCTTCTTCCCTGGAACTCAATTCCGCTTGAATCCTTACGTTATTGATAAAAAAGGCAACATCTTTTGGCGTGAACAGCCGCTTCTTCTCCAAAATCTGCCATTCCTTTTGGATATGATAGAAAAGGACGGGCTTCATGAGGTCGTGCCAGCTATTATATTTCAGCAGTTTATTATAACTGCATTCCTCCGTATCCGGGTTGAACTTCAGTGTAAAGTCGATGCCACATTTAGGGCAATAATAATGATCTTGGACATCTTTTGAATCTTTAAAGTACTCCGTAGTAGCAAGACTTTTAATCAACAACTTGCCTTCGCTATCGCGATGGTCACAACATTCCTTTTTTTCATCCAAATCCCTCAGACATTCGTCTACGGTAAGACCGAGTTTCTGATAGCATGCATAAATAAATTCAATATCTTCCTGAGCCTGTGCATAATCGATGTTCTTCATCGTCTATTCCTCCTACTATACAATGATGACTTCTTCCGGCTGAGCTTTTCGTTTTCCCCAGTCGTATAACTTTCCAACATCATAAATGACATAAATCCGCAATAAATCTTCTTGGGGATCAATGATGCTTCCGGCATTTTTAGCTAAGGTCTTGCATTGCTTAGGAGTAATTTCTCCTTCAAAAGCAGACTTTTGAATTCTGATCAAATAGTGCTGCAAGCACTTCACTAATTTATTCCGCCGTTTTGTTTCTACGACATCATAAATAGCTAAGGTCTTATATTTTTTGACACTCATCGCTACCACCTCCAAAAAAATAAGCTGGATAGATTATCCTTCTGATATATCTATCCAGCTCACTTTTAGAAAAATGGCACTATTTTTTTAACCCATCGATAATTTCAGCTATCGTCGGCAAGACGATGCGCTTCTGAATGATTTTTTTCCCTTCTGTTAAATCCATATAGCCAACCTGTTCTTGCAGCTTCTTATTCGTAGACCAGGAAAAGTCCATAATCGTACAGAGTTCTTCCATACGCTGACAATAATTTTCCCAATCCCGGGGATTACTCTGCAGTTGTTCTTTCATATATTCATGAAAAGCCGAAATAAACGGAGCCATGTCGCCTTCTTCGGTCCCTGAAGCAAAGTGGCCATCGGAGAAGAGTGTCTGCCACCCTTCTTCTTTTTGGAGATGCAGAGAAGCCTGGATCCGTACACTGCCCAGGCCAATGGGCTTGCCCATCCCGAGTTTATAGCAAATATCGCGAGACGCTTGAGAAGTTGCCAACGAATTCAAAGAGAAAAGGCTGGCCAGTGCGCCCAATTCAATAGCACTCAAATCCTCAAACCGCACCTTGCCCTGGAAGTGATGATGACTTTGGAGAGGACTGAAACGATGTTGTACATTTTTATTATCATTATTTTTCCCCGTATTCTGCCAAGGGCATTGGCGATGCCAATACATCTTGTCGCCACGAATACTCGTGCTGTCATCCCAGTCGCGGGCTTCGCCGTTTTGGCTTTGCAGATAAAATTGATACGACGTCGGTTTAGGCTCTAATAAGGTCTGCGATTCCGCTTCCGGCTCAAAAGCAGCATTTTCCCCTTTCTGTAAATAACTGTCTTCGACAAAGACCCGGCTGCGCCAATAAGTATTCTTGCCAAAAATAGCATCGGTAAAGTCGACTGACTGGTCGGACAAGCGAACAGCGGACGGAACTCGGTTTGCCATGGTACTCTTGTAGGGCAGGCGATAAAAGAGGCTGGCACCAAAACTTTCTACCTGCCCATTAGTCATGGTAAAGAAACAAGGCAGTCCCTGGCCAACAGGCAATTTCATCGCATCTGGCGTGCCAAACTTCGCCAACAGGTCTGATTTTTCATTGCGACGCTTATCATTTTTGTATGCGATGATGACTTCTTCCGGAACATGGTGGTACTGGGCTTTGTCGAAGTTTGGGGCTTCCAGCTGATAATAACGCTTTTTATTGGGCATGCGACCAGAAAAGAGGAAAACATGGCCCGTCCCATTATGCCATTCTGACCAGTCGATGCGGGGAACATTATAATTAGCTTCTTTTTTATCGAAAATAGGTTCATATGTTGTTTTATAGATATAGTAGTCATCATTACTATTTTTATTTTTTCCTTTTTTGACCAAAATGCCAGCGTCCCGGTCAGCAATGCGTTCCATATATTTAGCTTTCGTCGATACTCCTTTCGGAGATGCCATGGCCCGGAAAAATAATTGCTGGTCCGTCATATCCTGATCCCGGTCGATGCGCTGACCATCTACCGTATATTCAGCATAGGGATTTTCATGGTGTACGCGCATGGCCGATTCCGTAATGATTTTGAATACATGGCGCAGGCAGCCACGCAGACTGCTGCCAGCAATGCAAATTTCTTCCCCATTGGTAAAGAACGAGGGATTCTCCATATCCGAATTAATGAATAAAGGCGTCAGATTTTCGATATCAACGTTAAAATAGCCACTATACGCCTGGCCGTTCTGTTCCAGGTCCTGTAAATACTGGCGGTACCCTGCCTGCAGTCCTGCACGCATATCGTTTTTATTCTTACATTTCTTGCAAAAATCAGAAACCGGAGGCGCTATGACTCGGGTATTTAAAGTAACGAAATTATAAGGCGTCGTCGGCTTTTTGTTATTATTGCTATATGCCATCGGTATCCTCCCTTTCCGGCGTAACGGAAACGTAACGATAATGACCATACCCAGCCTGGCCCGTTTCCGGATCATAGACGATATAAGCGCGAGTCTGTAATTTCCGTTTTATATTACCTAAGAGTGGCGAATAACTGTCAACGGCTTCTATATCGTCGCCTTTTTCATCTTGAATGACGCGTATATGATATCGTCCGTCTTCGCGCTGAATCAAAATTTCCTGATCAGCATTGAACAAACGCAGCTGCAGTAAATACGGAAGTTCCAAGGCTTCCACAGACATACGGTCATTCCCAAAAGTAAAAACTTTTTCCCTTCCTTCATAGCTGCCAAATTTCAAGGTATTCATATATTTTATCAGTACCTGGTACGTTCCCTGCGTCGGCAGTACATCTTCAAAATGAGGACTATACGTATCCGTCACTATGCTATGAAGTTTTTGCGATTGCAAAACAAAATCCATCGTCATCACCTGCCAATTTCTGCTACACATTGTTCTAAGAAATCCATACATTGCTGGGGAGTAACTTCTTGTCCCTGTTGCATCCCCTGAATAGAAAGGGCTTGTTTTCCATCGCCTTGCAAGACAATGTCCCATTGCTTAAACTGGAGATGGCATCGCTGTCCCTGGAGGACACCACGGCCAATAGCAGCGCCGCCGCCAATCGGCACGTTTCCCATCCATAGATCACGCATGACCAAAAATAAGAGGCCAGCTTCCCTATCCTGACATTTTTCGACACGCCATTTAAAATGAACAGGCGCGGAGAAATCTTTATTCCTCCAAATAGGATCTTCGCTGAAAAGAGCCCCTTCTATAGTCCCCCCCGTCAGGCGGTCGATGCGATTGCGAGTCTGTTTATGCAGGCGCACCTGGGATGACGGGATATAGGCTTCATGGACCATGAGATGGCTCTGCTGTCCTACGCCCTTGCTTTCATTGGCATAGCCCATAAGATGATTGATAAAGTCCTGGCTGCGTTCGGAATCAGGAAAAATTTGCCGCAAAAGATGTTGTGCCCTATGGCGGATGACGCCTTTGATGGTCGTCCCAGGAATGACGAAATCATCATGGTTCTTCATTTGTACGGAAATAACAGACGAATCCGATTGTCCTCCGGCATTATAATCCCGCACCAATAAGGACGACTTCAAGCCAAACTGCAAATCCATGACAAGCGTGTCTTCCGGGTATTGTACTCTTTCAGGCCGATAGGAAGCTGAGGAATCAGGCAATTGATAATCCGTCTGCTGGCCGGCATCCAAATAGTCCAGCCATTTGTAGAATTCACCAGGCTTGGAAAAATCAAAAGTATAGAAAGGCACATCTTCACTGGCACTAGTCAGCAAGCCAAATCCCTTGGCCGTCAATGAACCTACATGGATTCCCGTATAGAGAATATCTGCCAGGGTCTTATTGAAATCATCCCAAAAATCGGCAGCGTCAGAATGACGGAAAACACGGGAATCAAGGGCTTGTGCTTCTTCGATGTCGGCAGCACGCAGGGTAATTTCCATCTGCAATGTACCAGAAGCGCCACGGTCAACGGCTTCATAGTCAAATTTAGCCCCATCAATCCCAATACCCATGTAATCGTCGATGGCTACGCCATCTCGATGGAGATAGCCTTCGCCAGCAATATCCAAGATTAAATCGTCAACATAGATCCGGCTCTGTCCGATTTCAGCTTTAGCCTTCTTGCTGTCGTCAATTTGGCCAAAGCAAAAATCGGCCAGTCGTTCATCATATAATTCCCGTATCTGCTGGCGTAAGACACCGGCCAGGGAAGTCGCCGGCACCAACGGCCTGCCGTCGGCTGATTTCAAGACCAATAAATCGGTAATACCATCATCATAACCACAGCCGATCCGCAATGGACTTTTTAACTCGACAGGCACTTTAAAAATTACTTTTCTTACAATGTTTGCCATCTGCTTCATGCTCCTGCCCCCTTTATGGCCATCGCCTTTTTCACATGGCGGACAAACCATAACCAATACCATTTATAGACAACATTCTGATCCAGAGAAAAGACATCGTTCCCCAAATCATGTTCCAATCTTTCTTTTTGGCTTTCTTGCAAATGCAGGGAAATACCCCCATCAAAAGCAAACTGTGGCTGTAATAATTTATCACATAAAGTGATATCTCCCAGGCTAAGCTTGACCAGGTTATCTTGTGCTGTTTTCTTAAATTCATGGTCAATAATGGACTGTATTTCTTGCTGTGTTCGATGGCTTTCCATCAAGATTTCAACGCGGTTCAAAATATGTTTCCCAACATTACCAGTCTTTAATTTTCCCGCATCTTGAACAGCCTGATTTTGAACTTCAGCCAACAGGCGTTTTCGGACGATTTTCCTGGCAGTATAATATACGACGCTATGGGGAATCACTTCGCCTGTCACCGGCCGGGATTCATTACCTGCCAAACTTACCGCTGTCAGCGGCTGCCAAAGCCGGAATTGTCCAAACCCTTCTTCCCGACGGCAGCCGATTCCCTGATAAAGCAGGTCTTGCAATTCATGAAGGTCTTCAGCACTGAGCTTTTCTACATCAATAGGAATCAAGGAAGCCGCCGACAACGCATTTTTACGTTCTCTTCGGCCCTTCCAAACGGCCAGATATCCGGTAACGTCTTCGTTGGCTGCAAAAATCTTAGCCCTATTCAACATCCCGCTGGCAGGATGTAAAGAAACAGTATGACCTGTCTTTTCTACCAATTGTTGTTCTAATTGCGTAACCAACGCTTCGGCAATATCCGTAACACGCTGCCATTCACTCCAGGGAATATACGGCGTAAGTGCATACAGATAGACGGGCTGTGACGAATCAATATCCCGATAAGACGTCTGGTCCGAAGCTAATTGCAGCTGGCAGGTCCCATATTCAGTCTGTCTTGAATGTCCAAGATGAATCACGTTGTCTGAACTGAAAGAAAAGCAGGGAGCTAATAACGGCTCTGCATCGCAGTCGTCATCGCATAAGATAGTTCCCTGAAACCATTGTCCCGGTTCCATAGCTTCATAATTGAAAATACCGCCGTCTTCACTTTTTCCCCGGCGCCGGGCTTCATCCGACGTATTTCGGGCCATATGAAGGGTGATTTTCTTATTGACTGATACAGGATATAAAGTCTGCCCATCCTGGACGACAAAGCCTTTCATCTTCTTAAAGCCCGCTTCCGGTGCACCTACGCCAGAAATATCTTTGATGACTTTTCCATCCTTGCTGCGCATCATAGATAAGGGTAATTGGAAAACCACCTTGCCCTTATCTGACACCCCATTCAACGGATAGGCCGGCAAAAACCGTACTTTACCGGACAGGAACAAATCATAAAAAGCTGGATTCTTATGAGCTTCTTTCCCTAATTGATACTGACGGATAAAGGCTTCGGCCATCATACCGCGTACAGCCGAACCGGTGATATAGTCCCGCGTCGTATACAGGGTGGCATCATTATTTTTTTCTGCAAAATTAAGCGGGCTCAAGTTATGCACCCAATAGGTGATTTGTTTCATACTATCGTCCCTCTTTCTCTAATTTTTTCCCAAAGTTTTTGCATTCGACCTTGTTCCTTACCGATGATAGAGCAGCGGATCCGCCCTAAGCCTCTATTCCGTTTGGCTCCGGCATGACAAAGATTCTTTAGGGCCAATAGAAAGATGAGTTCATCATCAGGATTTTCCAATTCCATTTCAATAGTACCGTAAAAGGTCGTACCTTCCCGGACGACTCTCATATTATGAAGGCTGCCTTCTACAGCTATGCCCGATTCAAATTCAATGGCTGTCTGATAGCGCATATCGGTATATTCGGTCAGAATGTCTTCTTCCGTAAAGATGCCGGGATACGCAGCCTGTAAATACTGCCACTGCTGACAAAGCTGCTCATACGTATTCCCTGGCTGGTCAGGCTGTCCCAGATAAAAATTGCTGATACGCAACTGAGATGCCGTTTCATCCTGGTGGCCAAATAATGCCACTACCCGGGAATGGGACATAATCGGATTGGCCTGAGACATTTCTTCCATTTCCATGGCACTTTCATAGAGCAGCCCTCTGAACCGCCGGGCTGGAAAATAAGGCATACCGTATTGGTCATAGACGACATCGGCATCGAGGACGATATTTTCCTGTCCAGATCCTAAATGAAGCGGTGATAACGTTTCAATTTGAATAGTAAAGGACTTCATCATTTATTTCCCCCTTCCGGTATCCAAAATTTCATGATTTCAATGGCATCCATATACCGCGTCTTTCTCTGTCCATCGACGTCCTGCCAAAAATCTTCGGCCGTTACTTCTTCTTTACCTGTTTCTTGCTGTAAAATCGCACGCATTTCCGGACTATTTTCTAAAAACAGCTGTTGGCTGTGCAAATCCTGCTGCAGCACTTCACGCAGCTTCTTGATTTTATTTTCCGGCACCGGCAAATCCAGCATAGACTGACAAAGAGCAAATAAATCTGCTAAATTCGTGCCCTTTTCACCGGTACCATCTACGGCATAGGGACCATAATGCAGATATCCCTGGGGAGCTCCATAGGTCTGCGATTCTAACTGACTCAGTTCAGGCGCCATCTGTCCATGTAAAATGGCAAAATCAACGACATTCGTATCATGCTGACGCGATTTTTTCTTAGCCGAACCGCATAACTGTTCCGCCAGTTCATAGGCCCGGTAAAAAGGATACTTGGCGGGGACAATAGCAATACCGCCGCAACAGCTCATCTTCTTGCTGACTTCTTTGCCTTCAGCTTTTAATTCTTTATTGATTTTCGTATATAAATCTTTGCTCAGAAGTTTTTTCGATTGCACCGCCTTGATAAAGGCCTGCGCGTAACGTACCCCTGTGCGTCCAGGACAAATGAAGGTCACATCATCGCCGCCAATAATAATCGGCCGGATGGGCAATTGTACTTTTCCGTACTTCGTCGTCTTTAAGGAAAGATACTTTTTTTCATCCTGGGAAAGGGCCAAGGGCTTTACTTCTTTATCTAAAAGAGCTTTGAATCCATCTTTGACGACCTGTGCCACTGTGAGAGATAAAGCTCTTCGTTCCTGCATGTCCCGACAATGGCTGAACTTGACCCCCATATTATTGCCGTCGATATGGATGACGCAAATGTAGCTTTCTTTGTCTTTGTATCCCAGCTGATCTAATTCATCTGGAAAGGTGAAAGGAGTTTCTCCATTATTTTCTTCTAAAAAATCTTTTTCTAACTGACGTTGTGATGCCTGATAAGCCTCTTTCTTGGCAATGATTTCAGAAGAAACCCAGCGTTTTGTTCCATCAGCTTTATGAGAATTGACATCGGCTACTTTACCGCTGGTATCACATTCTAACGTCAGCCCGGTATAGGGCAGATCTACACAGGGCAAAATCGTATTTTGGTGTTCTTTTAATTGCTGATATAAAGAATCAATAGCCTGTTTGAAGTTACCTGGCAATATATCCACTACGTCAATGGCGGCCCCCGTCTTCAAGCCCGGCGCTTTAAGCAGTACGCGCCGGCTCCATTGGCCGACAAGATTCCGGCATTTATCCCGAAGGACATCATCATCCAACCCGCTGTCGCGCAAGAGAATCAACATATTGCCGCCGCCGATATAGGCGATTTCACAATCGATATCCGGATGATCTTCCATCATCAAATCCGGTAATTTCTTATTTTTTTCTTTTTGTGCCGTATATTCCTGCCAAGTAATGTCTGGCAGAGTACATCCAGCATCTTTCAGGACATCGACCATTTCTTTCGTAAAAATGGCGTCGACCAAATAAGATGCCCCAATATTGGTCTGTAGTTTGTTACAAGAAAAAATATATTTCTGTATGGATCGTGTATCTAACAGAATCGCTCCTACTTTCATTTTACTTCACCTCTTCCTGAGTAAAGATAAGCTATTCATCAGTCGTTGACCAATTTGAAAGTCTTCATCTTCACTCATAATGTCCGCACTGGCATGATTGAATCTATTTCTCAGCATAGTTACATTATTAGAATACATTTCAATGAAATTTAAGAAATCACCTTCACTCATTTGTATTGAGATTTTTTTATGTCTCAATAGGCTTTCAAAAACACCCCTGCGTGCTATACTTCGATCAATAGCAGATTGCTGATTTTGCACAGCTTTAGGAGTATCTTTCACGATATGGAAAACGTCATTGAAATCCGCTTTAGACATGCGTGTTACACTTTCAATAATCATCCAGTCAGCTGAATATACCTTGTTGAGGCGCTTCTTCAAATACGGTATTCTAACAATCCCTGAAGGCACGCTCTTTTCTAACACACGTCGCAACGGGTTGTCCGTCGGCAAAGCAAATATATAATTCAATAACCGTGAAGGCGGAACGCAGGCAGTGACAATTTGCACTTGCTTAACAAAAGCTATAAAATCCTTCAACTTCTCGTCTTCTTCATTTAGACTGCCTAAAAACCTTTTTACTCCCCATCGGTTCTGATAACATTGCTTGACATACTCCTGCATAGAAATATGTTCTTGAAACCGTACTGGACTTTCCACAGCCGGGATGTAACTGCGAAATAAGTAATTTTCCCAACTAGAGAATGTCTTTCCTTCTTTCTTGCAAGCTTCAATAATATCTTCCTGAATGTAATCAATAAATCCTTCCCGGACAATATATGGCGGCAGCCATTCCGTATAAAAGGTAGTAGCTTGCTGCAAAAACCCCTTGTGGATACACCAGGCAATAATAGCCACAGGGCTTACATTCTTATATTGATCAGGAAGTATGCTTTGATATTCAGCCTGGATTTTTTCAAGCAGCTTGCTGAAGAATACCTCCTGATGACTAATTACGGGCCCTGTAGCTATAAAAGCCTGATACTGTTTTAAAGATTGGCTTACCCGTCTTAAAATCAGATTCATGGCAGGATAATTAACACAAATGCGAATCGTATCAGCCACGGCGTCCATATGATCCAACAAACGCTTTAATTCATCTGATACTTGGTCTTCTCTGCTAAAATATCTCCGAAGCTGGCTGACATTCCCGAAGGATACAAAATCGTCGGCCCCGCCTACCAGGGAAAACATATCCATCAATTCGCTTGCATCTTCAACGACAGGCGGATCCGTAAAAAAATTGGCATACAAAATACGGCCTAATTGGATTCCGCTATATTGGAGCAGGCGGATAAGCGGCAGCATCATCATCGAAGTATGACGAAAACCACCGGTTAAATCCAAATGGACACGAACACGGTCTTGCGGATTCTGCCGGATATATTCCTGAATCGTATCGAAAAGTTTAGAAATGCTAGGCAGTGTACCTTGCAGCGTGCCTTCATCCCCTAAGGGAACGGGAGTAATCCGTTCCCTTACGGAAATCAATTCAGGCGACTTTTCAAAACAGGATAAAATTTGATCATAGTCTGCCTGCACCTGGTCAGAAACCAGAGCAAAATAATGATCTATTTTACCGCATCCATGAGCGATACAGCGTAACGCTGGTTCATTGGACAAGTAACAGGTAAACGAAAAAAGGCCGCTGCCATCATCATAGCGATACGTAGTAGGTCGGGGATTATAAGGACTCATGACAAAGACAACGATATTTCGAGTCATAGTATCATCTCGATTCTTGGTCTACGGAGGCCAAATATTTTTCTGCCTTCTTTAATTTTTTTCGAACTGTATCTGGCTTCAGGTTCAAAAAACCAGCTACGATTTCCGCATCATTTTTGCGGAAATCTGTATGTTCTTTCCAATATTCTATTAGCTCTTTGCTGACATAATCATCCCATAGAACATTGGTCATCTGTGCACCTCCTGTATCAAAAAAGCCGCTCTTTACCAGTTTCATCGTAACAAAATAGCGAATATACTTCATTACTTCATTTTTATTTTTATCATGAGAAATGGTTTGTCGGACTGAGTCCAATTTATCTAATGCCAGCTCTATGGTACTGTTATTCTTTCCAATAAAATTCTGATATTCATATTCAATGGAATCATTCTGTTGCGAGTTTTCTGCTCCTTCATCATCTTCTGTCGGTTGGCCCAATCGGTCACTCTTCTGCCCACGAATCTTTGCTATATCTTTTTTAGCTTGGACAATAGCTTCTTCCGTAAAGTCTTTTTCTACAAAAAAACGTTCGATAGAAGCATCACTCCACACGTTCTTAGGAACGCCAACGGTCTTCCCACACTTTTTACACATTTCGTTAAAATAAAGTTTTAGTGCATTTTCTTGAAGACGATGATCAATGCCGTCGTTTTCATCTTTTCTACAGTCAATTAAATTCGCTTTTCGAGTATGACAAAGCGTATAAAAATTCCTTAAGAACATGGTTCCATCTTCATCATTATCAAATGTCTTTTTCAATGCATCTTTAAAAAGCCTGAAAAAATTGATACTCGCACCTTCTGCAACAGATATGTAATGTATCCCCTTTTTCTTTTCGTCTTCAGATTCTCTTATTACTAAATCTTTTAAATACCAATTACGTGATGAAGATGAAGATTGCTCCATCAGCTTATATATATTAGTAATAAGTTCTGTTTTATAACATTCTTCTTTTGTTTTAGATAGCGAGCGTTGCCGAAGAATATCGACGAGTTCGGCAATTCTCGCTTCGGTTTGTTTTCTACCCATAGTCTTTCTCCTTAGCGCACACGAACATC
>OGGM01000740.1_pt1 | contig 18241 bp, 15 predicted proteins | sample 1571251 | NCBI WGS metagenome assembly OGGM01 (sample SAMEA2582076, study PRJEB24529) | metagenome | biome: Human gut stool | place: China | collected 2011 | reverse complement strand
AGGAGATGGACAACTGGCCGACGTATTATCCGTCCAGCCTGAACAAGGACCAGATTGTCGAGGAGATGCTGGCCCACTGATGCCGGTTTGCTGATCGGTTTGGGGTCCATGCCGCGCTAATGCGTTGGCTCCCGTGAACCATGACGGGAGCCAACACATCGCGCGGTGCGGATAAAAACTAACGATGCTCCACTCGTGGCAAGGTGATGTGCTTCGTTTTCATTGTCATCGAGTGGAGGAGCATTAATCCTTAGGAGTGACGGTAAACGACAAGCCATATATACATCCTTTCTGCACCTGAAAAAATGAGATTCAATGTATGGAGACAAAGCAATGCTGACTATCAGCATTCTTTCAGGATAGGGGAGGGCATCTTATGAACTTTTACCATGAAAGTGTGTGGCCGATCTCCTTTGGAAACCGGCCCCTTGAATGAAAAATAGCAACGATCAAGGATTTTCCAATGAGAAGAGCAGAAAAATGGATGAGCATAATTCTATCGCTCGTCCTATGCGTGTTCATGGGATTCACACAGGCAGTGGCACAAGCCGCGCCTGAGGGGAATGCCGTGAAAGTTGATTTCACAAATTTTGAGATTCAGAATACTGATCACAAAAAAGCCAATGAAATATACCATTCGTCAGCATTTCTGCTGTCGATGGATTGGGACGCCAGTTCCTACGGCATCAACTTACATGAGGGCGATTACTTTGATGTCACATTGCCTGACACATTTAAATTTCCCAATGGCGTGACTGCCCAGGATTTTGATCTCCTCGATCCGAACGGTAACGTGGTAGCCAAGGCGCATGTGACTCCGGGATTTGACGAGAATGGTGGTACTGTTCGTGCCACTTTCACTAAAACAGTGGAAAACAAGTACAATGTAAAAGGCACCATGTATCTGGTTGCCAAATTCAACACTGAAAAAGTTGCCCTTAACAAAAAGAATACTTTTACCGTTCAGATAGGTTCGACTTCTAAAACTGATTCAGTTACAGTCGTAGGTCCTCATGAAATTGAACATGAGGTTCTCAATAAATGGGCTGGTAAAGTGGACGGGAAACCCGGTAACGCACAATGGTATGCGCGTATCAACCATATGAAGTCCACCCTTCACAATGTCGTAATATCCGATACTCTGGATGATCCGACTCAACACTACATTCTTGGAAGTTTCGAGTTGCAGAAGGTCATTTTCAACAAGTATGGCGACGTTTCTAGCGTTCTTGAAACGGTGAATATCGATTCTAAACTTACCATCAGTGGTAACTCCTTCACCTTGAACCTGGGCGATGTGAATGGCGATCAATACCACCTCACATACCAATCGACCTACACGTCAGGTAAAACATTGAAGAATAAGCTGATGTTGACCTCCAACGAAGAGACGAAGTGGTATGAGTTCGCTTATCGTTCAGCTGAATCGGGCGGCACCGGCGATGGAGACTTAGCGAACAAAATTAAGCTCGTCAAGGTTGAAGAAGGCAATGAGAACGTCAAGCTTGCCAACGCGGTATTCACCGTTACCAAACCTGATGGTAGTACTTTCGAACTGACTACCGGTGCAGACGGTACCGTCGTTTCCGGAATCCTTGAACAGGGCACCTATAAGGTTAAAGAAAAGGTTGCCCCTACTGGTTACAAGCTGAATGATGAGGAATACACGCTCACAGTTACCTCCTCCAAGGATGGTGCCATTCAGACAGTGACCGACAAGCCTATCACCACTAAAGTCAAGGTCTCTAAGAAGTGGGTTGGCCCTAAGGGCAGCCCAGTGACTGTACATCTGCTGGCTGATGGTGTGGACACCGGCAAGTCTCTGGTGTTAAATGAGGACAGTGGTTGGAAGGGTACTTTTACGGACCTGCGTGAGTACAATGCCAACGGTCAAAAGATTTCCTACACCGTTTCAGAGGATTCGGTTGATGGTTATAAGGGTGAGGTCACTGGTGATATGAAGTGTGGCTTCACGTTGACCAACACGAATGTGCAGACCACGCGTGTGGCCGGTACGAAGACCTGGGATGATGACGGCGACCGTGACGGCGTGCGTCCGGGTTGGATCAGGGTCAACCTGTTGCGTGACGGCGTGAAGGTCGATTCCGTCCAGGTGTCGGCCGGTTCGGATGGTTCGTGGGCGTATGCGTTCGAGAACCTGCCCAAGTTCGATTACGGCGATGGCCATCTGTATGACTACACGGTCAGCGAGGACGCGGTCAAGAACTATTCGACCAAGATCAATGGTTTTGATCTGACCAATTCGTATACGCCTGGCAAGACCTCGGTGTCCGTGTCCAAGGTCTGGAAGGATGCGAACGACAAGGAGCATACGCGTCCGAAGTCGGTGAAGGTGCAGCTGTATGCGGATGGTGCGGTTCAGGGTGCTCCGGTGGAGTTGTCCGAGTCGAATCATTGGTCGTATACGTGGTCCGGCCTGTATGTGAAGAAGGGCGGCAAGGCGATTTCCTACACGGTCAAGGAAGTCGGCACGGTTGATGGTTATAAGGGTGAGGTCACTGGTGATATGACATCAGGCTTTACTGTGACCAACACCATCGTACCGACCCCGAATAAGCCTGTGAAAAAGACTGTGGCAGCGACGGGTTCAAGCTTGGTCGCACCGAGTGTCATGTTGGCGGCACTTGTTGCGCTGGCAGTACTTGCAGGAGGTATCGCATACTTCATGAGGCGACGCGAAAATAAGTAATCTGATTGTTTTTACCTTCCTGTAAGGGGAAAGCTGTCAGATGACAGATCGCACCTTTGATTGTTAGACAAAAAACGGTCTAACAATCAAAGGTGCGATTTATTTTCTCATTGAACACAAACAAGCTACCCGAACCCGGGCACGACGGTCGAAAGGCTAGATGCACGCGCCTCAACGGCAGCCATTCTTGTAAAACGTGGCGGTATGCCACCTAAAAACCGTGTAAAACGTTACGGAAAACCACCCAAAAACCATGTAAAACGTTACAGAAAACGTGGCAGTTGATATACTGGTTGACACGGATTCCGTTACTGTAGTCGAGTTTTGCGAGGTGGAGTGATGCTGAAACGCAAGGCGTGGGAACGTCTGGAGCACTGGAAGCGGACCGATGCGCGGAAAGCGTTGATGATTACCGGTGCCAGGCAGATCGGTAAGACGACGTTGGTTCGTGAGTTCGCTAAACATCACTACAGGCGTTTTGCCGAGTTGAATTTTCTGGAAGATCCCAGAGCCGCATCGGTGTTCGACGGATCTCTGAGTGCGGATGCCGTTATCTCCAACCTCACTGCGTATCTGCAGACCCAACTGGAGCCAGGGCATACATTGATTCTGTTGGATGAAATCCAAGAATGCCCATCGGCGCGTACCGCCATCAAGTTCCTGGTGGAGGACGGTCGTTTTGACTATGTGGAAACGGGCTCTTTGTTGGGCGTGAAGAATAAGCAAGTGGCTTCTTACCCGGTGGGATTTGAAGAGCAACTGCGCATGTATCCATTGGACTTCGAAGAATTCTGCTTGGCCAATGGTGTGCAGGAATCGACCATTGATATGCTTCGAGACCGCTTCAACGGGAACGAACCCGTCAGCGATTCGGTGCATGACACCATGATGCGTCTGTTCCAGGCGTATGTTGTAGTGGGTGGCATGCCTGACGTGGTTCAAAGGTATGTGGATACTCACGATATCGCGCAGGTAATCGCCTTGCAGTCCGACCTGTTGGCCTTGTATCGTCTTGACATCGCTAAATATGCGGATGATAAGGACAGGACGAAGATTCGGTCGATTTTTGATGCCATTCCTTCCCAACTCGATGACAAGAATCGTCGATTCGTGCTTGCGGATCTTTCTAAAAATGCTCGGCAGAATCGTTATGCCAGTAGCTTCCTATGGTTGGCGGATGCTGGTGTGGCCTTGCCCTGTTACAACGTCAAGGAGCCGGTTCCGCCATTGGAAGGCAACGGCAATCACAGCCTGTTCAAACTGTTTCTCAGTGATACCGGTCTGCTATGTACGGCATCCATGGGCGGCATCCAATATGATCTACTGCAGGGAAACCTTGACGTGAATATGGGCGCAATCATGGAGAATGTCGTGGCCCAGGAGCTACGTGCGCATGGTTTCGACCTGTATTATTTCAATACGAATCGTCTTGGCGAGGTCGATTTCATGGTACAGAGTGGCAGAATCGTGTTGCCTGTCGAAGTGAAGTCAGGCAATGATTGGACAAAGCACAAAGTGCTGGATAATGTGCTTGCGGTTGATGATTGGGCGTTGAACAAAGCATATGTGCTGTGCAAAGGCAACGTTCGGCAGGATGGTCGGATTACCTACCTTCCGCTGTATATGAGCATGTTCCTCGAACCGGAGCGTCGGCCGGAATCGATGATCTTCGATTTGGATCTCAGCGCCTTACGGCAATAATAGTTTGAGGCGCGGTTGCTCATCAAGCCGACATACATAGCAGATGTGATTTTTAATGGCACTTGGGAATCGCGCGCGGAATACGGACCATGTCTCTCTTGTCGGTCTCGGAATCTAAGAGTGTGCAAGAATTCGGGTGCTATCCTACCGAAGGCAACTGCGCACAACGATTTTTGATGTAGATGATTATTCGGCTGCGTAATAGCAATCAAGCTGAGGCACATGCACATGATGGTCCCAATCGATAATTTGAGTGAATTCAGTTGTCTCGGAGTGACGCCTCAGCAATATAAGAGTTAACAATGAACAGCGCTGCAATCAGATTCAGTGCTACCTCCAGGGTCCCTTTCGAATAGCATTCCGCTCTGTGGCGTTTAATTTCGCTGTAGGCTTTCCATCGAGGAAGTGTATTCTCAGCGCCATCCTTAAGGTAACTCCATGGAGCCAAGCGAATTTCAGATCGCAGGATTTTCACCTGTGCCGTAGAAAATTGCTCCAAAGCTTTTTCATTAATTAATTTTCTATAGTCACCCATATTTGCCTGTCTCTTCGAGGTAATTCCAGAATTCGGACTTATAACTGTCAAGAAGCTCTTGAGGGCAACGCCGAGTTCACTTCCAGTCGAAAGAATAAGCTGTGTTATGCGAGGGCCATAGGCATTATTGTTGTCTTGGCAGAGCTCAATAGTTTCAGCAATTGTAATAAGGTCTTTTTTTAAAAAGGGAGAAAATAATCCCAATGCAGTTGTGCCAAACTTTTTGTACATAGTTTATTCTGTTTTCTCTGTTGAAACGGTGGCTGAAATCGGCATGAGCGGTGCGGAGGGGATACCATGTTTTTAGAGTTGTCGGATCAGTCTTTCCTGATATACGGCCCATGCCGCTGGAGAGCGCGTACGGTATTTGATGGGGTGTCGCCATGTGGCGGTGGTTCCATTTGAGTGGAAGCGTCTTCGGATGAGCAATTCCCGTTCTGCCATTCCGCGAATGCTTTTGTCTGGCCCGTGACTCGTCCAGTGACGTAACGCCGATTATTTTTTTGGCCTTCTCTCCGCGGGTTCGACGACGTACTTGATTCGTGCTCCGATCTTCTGCACGTAGTCGGTGAGGAGAGAAACGAGTTGCTTCTGTCTGTTTCTGATCTGGGAGATGTAGGACTGCCGCGATGGCAGCCACGATATCCGTCTTGTATGAGTCGAGCCGAACCGTGCTTTCGCCGGCCCATGAGTACCATACTAACAACCTTGAGTGTAGCGACTGTCTGTGGAGAGGGGAGTCATAGCGGTCCTCCTTGAGCGGGGTGATGATGTAAGGATGTTACGGGATGCCAAATAGTTGTTTGGATTTTGCCGGAAAGAGTCGTCTGGGTAGCGAATTGCTTTTACGTGGCCTCACGTCCATTGTCTCACGTATGGATGCATCAGAAACCTCATAAGAAATCAGGATGTTGCATCTTTCGGAGTTCAATGACATACAGGTTACCGACGGTCAACCGCCTTGATGGGGTTGCGTACATGCTCTACGTTGGAAGTGGGCGAGAGGTCGCGTGTGTGGGGTAATCCGTTTCGTTCCCGCAGCGCGCGGATTTGCATGGTTTTGACGTGTTTAGAAGATTGCCTCGGTAGGATCATAGCCGATGACCAGCGTCTCGATTTCATGGAGCATGGGCTTATCGAGATCGGTCACGCCGATGGTTGAGACCTCGCCACGACGCGGATTGAAGAAGCCAAGACGACTCACGTTCTCGCGTATTGCTTGGCGTGGATGGAATGAAGGCCCATGAGCCAGTACATGCAAATCTGCAACGTATGATCCTTGCTCGGCTTCGTCTTGTTGGTTTTGAAGTCCCAGACCGTGTCCTGGGTCAAGAAATCACCGTCGCCGGTGTCCACGATGTCGGTGTAACCGCCTTTGAACGTGATGCCGTCAGCGACGACTGGACCGTACTTCTTGAAGAAGGCAAGGCTTCTCTGGACCATGATGCGGATGTTGTCGCAAGTGTCGACGTCCGGGCGGATCGTCTCCGGTTCGGGCAGCGGGTATGGGCGTCCGAGTAGACCGCAGCCGGCACGATACACGGCATCGAAGTTCGCGAGGCGGCATGCCCATGTGATGGATTCGTCATCGAGATCCGTGATGCGCTGCGCGAATCTAGTAGCCTCGGGAATGCGTTTGATGAGTTTTGCGCCGAGGAACGAGACGAGGAATGCCTCCTCGACCGGTGTGCCCGTCATGACGTGGATCATATAGTCAACGACCATGCCGACCACACCGGCGCTCACGTTCTCCTTGATGTCATGAAGCGGTTCACCGTTCATTTCGACAACGGTGAGCGAGCCGCCACGGGGTTGTTTAATCTGCTTGATTCGCTGGATAACCGAAGGCATGACAATTTTGTCCAAAGGCGGAAATCAAAAGAGAGCGGAATCAGCCGTTATCAATTTTGAAAAACGCTGGGTGTATGTTCTACGTGGGTCTTCTAAAGGAGGGGATATGCTACATTTAGGAGACGGCAGGATTGTAATCGAGGGTTCGGCTTTCTCAAGCCAAGATGAATTCAGCGTCACCTACAGAGAGAAATCGCTGTACGTGGTTGCGCTTTCAGGAATGATTGAGCATGTCATACCGGTATCTTCCGACGACTATTCGTCAATTCGTGAAGAAGCTAGCCGGCTAGGATGCTTGACCAGTTTGCAAAAAGGGCAATACCTACTTCCAGGATTTGTTGATTTGCATGTGCATTCCCCTCAATGGGCTCAAGACGGTGCGGCTTTGGACGAACCGCTGGAACGATGGCTCGGAAAATATACCTTCCCTACTGAATCTCGTTTTACGGACAACCGATATGCTACCAAGGTCCACAGTCATCTCGTTGATACATTACTATCTCGAGGAACAACCACTGTACTGTACTTCGATACTATATATAGAAATTCGGCTACTGGATTGGCTCAAATCTGTGCTGAAAAAGGTCAGCGCGCATTTGTCGGGAAAGTTGTGATGGATGATCCGGAAGCCAACCCCGAGTATTATCGCGAAACAACGGATGAGGCGATAGCTGAAACCGAGAGGTTTATCACGGAGATTTACGATCTCAATACACCGCAAGGTGTATATCCAGTCATCACACCGCGATTCATTCCAAGTTGCACTGATAAAGGGCTTGAGGCCTTAGGATGTTTAGCCTCTCAATACCAGTGTTTCACTCAAACGCATTGCTCAGAAGGAGATTGGGAACATGCGACTGTTTGGGAGCGGTTTGGCAAGAGTGATGCGGAGGCCCTTAATAATTTTGGTCTGCTCACAGATAAGACTGTGATGCATCATTGCGTTTATTTATCGGAATCTGATGCGGATATTTTTGCAAGAAATGGTGCAGCTGTAGCACATTGCCCGTATTCAAATGCCTATTTCGCAAGTGCTGTATGCCCTGTGCGTAGATATCGAGGGCAAGGAGTCACCGTCGGTATGGGGACAGACATATCCGGGGGCTATGCGCCGAGCATGTATGAAGTAATTCGAATGGCTGCCATCGCTTCACGTATGTTGGAATACGGAGTGGATATGAAGATTGCAGCTGATCGACGAGGCGTGCCCGGTTCTTTGATAACTCTTGATCAGGCTTTTTGGCTGGCGACAGTTGGTGGCGCGAGCGCGCTTCATGTCAATACCGGGCGTCTTGACGCTGGCTATATCTGGGATGCGCAGATTGTGGACGTACACGCGGCTAATGCGGATTTGCCGATTTTTGATGAAGAAGAGGAGCCTAAGGTCGTGTTTCAGAAAATCATGAACCTGTCCGGCCCCACCAACATTAAGAAAGTATGGTGCCAAGGGCGTGTAGTGTACGAGGGCTGAACGAGTTAGGAGGTGATATTGTTACCTCCTAACTCATGTGATGCGTTATTTTTGGAATGGGCGTGGTATGAGTTTGCCTCCTACATACCGCTCTTTAATATCTCGATCATCACCAGTGTAGATAAAGCGCTCAAGACGTTCTTCCACGGATAGATCTAACGGACTTTCGTCTTCGCGGATCACTAGGGCGTCGAATTCGTAGCCAGACTCGAACGAACCGACTTCTCCAAAGAACGACCCTCCGACTTTTGTGGCCATATAGAACGCCTCGGGTAGTCGTAGCGGTTTGTCCTCGGCATATCCAGTCTCAAAGGTTTTGGCTTTCGATGCTTCTATTGCCATGACGATATGACGGTTCATGGCAGATTCATGACTGCCTGCAACGTCACTGGCAATTGAGACCCTTAAACCGTAGTCGAGATTGCGTCGAACCGGCATAATGCCGCTTGTCAAGTCCAAGTTGGATTCAGCGCAGTGCGTGAGCCATACGTCATGCTCCTTAAGGATCTTTCGTTCCCGGTCGGTTAGCCAGACACAATGGGCCATAATCGTACGTCCATCGGGCATAAGTCCGTAATGTTCATACACTTCCGTATAAGTTGGGATGTTCGGGTGAAGCTCATGTACCCATTTAATCTCATTGCGGTTTTCATCAAGATGCGACTGCACGGGGAGATGATACCGCTTGACGAGTTCACCTAAGCCATTCATGAGTTCCGGAGTTGTGGATGGTACGAAACGAGGGGTAATGATGAATCCGACATCTGGAGTGATTTTCTTGGCCTTCATAATCAGCTCTTCGGTGCCAGAAAGACTGGCGTCCGTATCCTCAATCAAGTAGTCCGGAGAATTTCGATCCATGTTGACTTTGCCAATCACTGGACGTAGTCCCGACTCTTGACATAGCTCCATCAAGCGCAGTGTAGCTTCATTGTGTAACGTAGCAAATGCGCTGAAGCGGAGTGTACCGTTTTCCCAGAGCTTCGTGATGAATCGTCGGTACCAGTGGTCGGCCATATCGATATCCGCATACCTGGATTCAGCCTTGAAGGTATACTTCTCGAGCCATGGTAACAATTCATAGTCAAATCCCAAACCTGCAAGCGGATATTGCGGCGCATGAGTATGTAAGTCATTGAATGCTGGAATGATGAGATGTCCGGAACGATTCATGATGGTGATATTCCGTGAATCCGGTGGAAGCGAATCGCAAACACGTATCACCTTTCCGTCCTCGACAAGCACATACCCGTCCTCAAACGTTTCGAAATGGTCTGGAGACGGGGTGAAAACGATGTCACCTTTATAGGCAATTATCATCATTCTGCCTCCGCTTTACCTTGTGTGGAGCTCGATGTGGCTGTAGTACATGCTGCGGTTATTTTTTCCGCGCTTGGAAGGATTAGATTAAGGATGACAGCTGTCAAAGCTCCGACTGCAGTGCCCGAAGAAAGGAAATACTGCACGAAATCAGGGAACATGGCGGTCACGTCGGAAGAAATGCCCATGGAACCGATTGTGACAGCCAGAGACAGACCGATAACAATGCCGTTGCGAGAATCAATTCGCTGCTGTCGAACGACTTTGAAACCGTTGATGATAAGAATTTGGCAGATAATCAAAAACACACCATTGATTACGGCTCCTGGAATGCACGCCAAAACCGCCATAATCTTGGGGCATAAACCTAAGACCATGAGTAGACCGCCGCATACGCCGATGACCTGTCGGCTGCCGATCTTAGTAATGCTGATTACGCCGGCGTTAGAGGAGTAGCCAGTCAGTGGGGTGCCGCTGAACAGGCTCGAGATCAGGCATCCAAAACCCATGCCAACGACTGCACCGTTGTAACGCTTGTCAGTCAGTTCTTCGCCTGTGACGTCGGCGACCGTGATCCAAGTACCAGTAGTTTCGCACAATACAAGGAAATACAGGAATGTGACGATAGCAATAGAACTGATATCAAACTTTGGCAAGCCGAAATGGAACATGGAAGGAAGCTGGAACCAGCTGGCATCAGTCACGGAGGCGAAACTGATGTCCCCCATGAATGCCGCAGCAATGCACCCGACTATGATGCTGATAAGTACGCTAAATACACTAAGAGCGCGGTTATGCGTACGATATTCTATGACGGTACAGATTAGTAGTGTCACTGCAGAAGCGATGCCGCAAACGAGATTGCCTGCAAGATTTTTATTGTCATTGCTGGCGATACCACTGACGGCTGTCGTGGAAAGAGACAAGCCAACAATCATGATAACCAATCCGCCGATATAAGGTGGAATGCAACGTGCTACGAATTTTGCAAACAATCCTGTAGCTCCAAGAAGAATTAGAATAATAGCACCTGGAATGATGCTGCCAGCTACAGTATCCATGCCTTTTGCTGCACCAATGCTCGCAAGAGCGGTCAGGCAGATGAAGCTGGCACCTTGCACTACGGGTAGTTTCATACAAAAGAATGTTTGAATCAGGGTGGCGATGCCACAGGTGAAGAAGCACATTTGAATTAGGAATGTTGAATCGGCGAAGTTCAAACCGACTAAAGATGCAAGCAAAGTGGGAACACGTAGAGATCCATGCTGAGAAGATGCTGTATACCAAGAACTATGCTTTGACCAATTGGTACCTTATCGTTGACACCGACGATAAGCTTCGTTTTTTCATCGCCCATTTTATTCTCCTTGTCTTGTGCCAAAAAATAAAAAGACAGGAAGGCAGACGCTCGGTTAGTTGGAAGAAGAGCGCTTGCCTTCCTGTCTTTTTTGGAATGAATTCAGTATTGCCATCGGATGTTTAAAGAGCGTTGCGGGTTTGTTAAGTCATTTTTTCAGGAATTGCGAGTATGTAAATGGAAAGGTGAAGCTTTGGGTACGGTTACGCATGATTGGATGCTGATACGATGGAATCCTCTGTTTATAGGTTGGGTACCGTTTGTTGTGGGAGAAGAAACATCTCTGGTTCTTGCGGACGGTGTCCCTTGATTTATATGCGTCAGACAAAGTTGTTAAAGAAGAAGGATTGACGTATATCGGCAATGTGAAATCCAGAATATATACACAAAATGTCATAGCACTGGCCGGTATCAATGTATCAGGCAAAACTACGTTGTTGCGCATCAGCGATTTGGTGATGGACATTGTAAATGGGGATATTAGTGGGCCGTCTTTCTTTCCTGTGTAGTTGGGGAAGCGCCGACGGCCGGCAGCGTATGCGTATTGCATACTGCTGACCGGCCGCTCGGCTGTATCATCTCAGCCTTCGGCGGGAAATGAGAGCTCGGATGACGGTGACGATTGCGGTCGCGGATAAAAGAAGCGCGGCCGCAAAGATCATCGGGAGCGTGAATATGCCGGTTTTCGGCATGCTACGGCTGATGGATTGTTGAGATGAAGCTACGGGCGTCGCCTTAGGAGTTTCACTGGGTTCGGCTGGGGGAGTCGTTGGCTCCTCGGGTTGCCCCGGGTTCGCCGGCTCCTCAGGTTCCTCCGGTTGAGCTGTTACTTCAACCGGCTTGATAATCACATTCACCTTGGCGGCAATATGGTCTTCCGTTGCGGTACGCGACTGCATCTCTTCGGAGGTGATGCGTGCGGCGGTGATGTCGACATCCTGACTCGCTCCGGCGAATGCGGTACCACCTTGCACCGCTTGCGCAGCCAAGCCGATTTGCTTGTTAAGCGCCGCAAGCTGAACCTCATCGACATCAAGTCGGTAATCAGCCAGTGCATTCAATCTCGTACCGGTCCGTTCAAGCAAGCTGGAGGCGGTGAACTCGGGCATATCCGCGCTCGCGGTCAGCTCGAGTTGCGGAATATCGCTGATGATTCGCAATGCGGTGGTCTCGTACATGCCATTCTCCGTCTGCGCCAGACCGGTGGCAAGTTGCAGATATGAGGTTAGGTTCGATACGTCGGAAAACGATCCATGCAGTATCTCCAACGTATCCAATCCTGCGGGAAACGTTCCGTGAAACATGCCGCCGCCGATTTGTACGTATCCGAGATAATCGGCAGCGCCGACGCGTTTGACAATCGTGGGCGCACTGAACGTGCCGTGCTCCAGGTAAGCTTCCGCCGTACCTTCGCTGTCTTCGCCGAATTGCATCAGTGTATGGCTGGACGTGAACGTACCGTTCTCGACGATCAGCGTGCCCCAGCACAGTATGGCCGACTCGGTGCCTCCGGTGACAGCGCCGGAGCCGGTTATGGTGAGCGTGGTATCGGCGGGAATGCTGATTGCGGGGCCGCCGCTTGCCGCAAGCGTATGCCCGTCGAGATTCAGAATTGCGGTATCGGCATCATCGGGAAGCGTAAAGTCGATGCTTTCGGTGACGTCCGTAAGCAATGTGATGGTCGAGTCGCCGTCGCCGACATGTTGGATTGCCGCCTGCAGGCTGGCATATGTGTTGTCGCCGACCTGTGCCACGGCTGATGGAGGAGCATCGGCCCATGCGGCAACCGTATGGCCGGAAAGCAGCGCAAGGGTGCAACACAGCATCATGAACATGAAAAACATACGACTATTGATTGATCGTTGCATGATTATTCTTTCTGTATGGCGCACGAAAATATGAATTCATGAATCAAATTCGTGCGTCGAATTGATGGTGGAGCGCTCGCAGAAGCGAGAGAATGAAAAGGCAAGTACAGCGCTGTGCTTGAATTAAGTGTATCAAAAGATGGTTGACGGGGGATAATTACGGGGGTCTATTTTAGGAGAACAAACAATTCTGCGAGCAGGGTAATGGCGTCATTCATACTAAGGTAAGAACTTTTTTATATCATTATGTGGTTATTTCTCTTGTGGAAATATGCTTGAACGGTGCGAGCTGATGTTCGTCTGATATTCACTGGCAATAAGATCAATGGCGTTCTTATAGCCCTGCGTGACATGATACATCTGCTCTCCCTTGTAGGCGTAACGGCCAAGCCGGACACTGTCGGCAAAGAGGGTGTCGTAAGGCTGCAACAAGGAGGCTTGGCGTACCTCGTAACTGCATGTCATGCACAACTCGTATGCCGTCTTCTCGGGACCTGCGCGCACCGGGCAAACATGCTCGAACCTGCTGCGGCAGTTTATCTCAGGTATTCCGGATGCTTTGATGGAAGCCGCACGAGTCGACGATGCCGAAGAGATGCGAATCTTCTTCCAGATTGTTCTGCCGCAATGCGGCCCTCCTCTAGCGACATTGTTTATTCTCACGTTCCTATCTTCATGGAACAACTTCCTATGGCCATTGGTCGCAGCCCAGACCGAAGAGAAATACACTCTGCCCGTGGCACTATCTCTCTGCTCCACCGGACAGAACGCCACGAACTACAGTGTCCTGCTTGCTGGCGCCGTGCTGGTAGTCACGCCAATTCTCATCCTATTCGTCTTCCTGTAGCGTTACTTCATCCAAGGCGTTGCGATGACGGGCATCAAATAGAAAGACACACATGAACAGAGCATACATATTCCCCACTGGCTTCATCTGGGGCGCATCAACTGCCGCGCATCAGATCGAGGGAAACAACGTCGCCAGCGACTGGTGGGTCAGAGAGCATGCCTTACACACCGACGTGCACGAACCGTCAGGTGATGCCGCCGACAGCTACAACCGTTACGAAGCAGGCATCCGACTGCTTGCCAATGCAGGTTGGGGCATGTATCGATTCTCCGTGGAGTGGGCGCGTATCGAACCGGCGGAAGGTTGCTTCTCAAAGGTGGAACTGCTGCACTACCGTCGCATGATCGACGTATGCCATGCCAACGGCGTGGAACCAATGGTCACCCTGAACCATATGACGTTACCATTGTGGCTCGCCAGTCAGGGTGGGTGACTTAATCCCAAGGTCATCGATTGTTTCGTCCGTTATATGCGATATGTGATGCCTGTCCTTCACAATGTCACATGGGTGTGCACTATCAACGAACCGAATATGGTCGCATTGACACGGGGTGGCACGGAAGGCGCGGATTTCGTTGCCGCTTCATTGCCAGCTCCCGATCCGGATATTTCTGCGGTGCTCGTCCAGGCTCACAAGAAGGCACGTGAGATTCTATCGGCGAATCCGAACATCAAGTCCGGTTGGACTATCGCCTGTCAAGCGTTCCATGCCATGCCTGGCTGCGAGAAGGAGATGGAAGAATACCAACGCCCTCGCGAGGACTATTTCACCGAAGCTTCTGTCGGCGATGATTTCATCGGCATCCAAGCATACCTGAGGACTTTCATCGGCAAGGACGGTTCCGTTCCGATACCGGATGATGTGGAACGTACCCTCACGGGTTGGAAATACTTCCCTCCTGCATTGGGCATTGCGATCAGACATACATGGGATGTTGCCAAGCATACGCCGATTATCGTCACTGAAAATGGCCTTGCCACTGCGGATGACAATCGAAGGATCGATTACACCCTTGACTCCATTATTGGCATGCATGACGCAATGACCGATGGCGTCGATGTACGAGGTTACCTCCACTGGTCGCTTCTAGACAATTACGAATGGGGCTCGTTCGTCCCGACGTTCGGTCTGATTAGCTGGGATAAGGAGACCTTTGAACGCCATCCGAAACCATCGTTGAATTGGCTGGGCTCCATCGCCAAGACAGGAGCTGTGACCAAGTAGGATTTTCCTCTCATTGCTTTCATGCATTGGGTGCATTTCAATTGCCGTAAAGCTGTTGGAATGCACTTTTTGTCGTTCGGCTATACTGCGAGGTTTGGTTCATTGCTTGTGTGCAATTTTGCTGTATCGGTATACGCCAATGGAATTATTGGGATCATCGTTATCAGTAAGGGAGGTCTCTTTTGTCACGGTGACGTTCGAATCATAGTGTTCACGGAGGAATATCAGCATTCTGTCGGCTGCGATCTTGTCCCCAATAAGGCGAACGTCAGAACGATTAATGAGGTTGCCATACCGATGGTCCTTATCAAGATTGTGTCTGCTGAGAATATAGTCGTCGGGTGCGGCGAATGTCTCCCAACCACCACGGGGGATGGTGTTGTCTTCGTATCGGCAAGTCTTGAAAGTCTCAAATATGCTGTGGCTTTTCACGTAAGCTTCATCGCAAACAACGTTAAGGATAAAGATCTGTTCAGGGTGATTTGATGCATATTGTCGGATATTGTCTTGGATGATGGATGTTTCGGCTGCATCTGCTTTGATGCTTTCAGCGTGGTTGACGGGAAATGCAAAGGCTAAGACGATGCAGATGACGCTGAGCAGAACGGTAAAAAATGGCGGCAACCGTCTCGATGATGTGATGTTCCGCCGTGCTGGTGTCGTTACCTGAGTCGGTTTGTCGGCAAAGCTGTATGAGGCAGTGAGAAGGGCGTACAGAGCGATGATATCGAGTGAGAAAGTGACCCGATCGAACATACGATTGCGCAGCGCAAGAGCAAGAAGAGTGGCTATGACGCAAAGGATGATGCTTGTCTGCAGAATGACGACTGAGCGGACGAATCGGGTCATATTGAGCGATATGAATGCGGCAAGCAGGGAAAGCGAAATAATCGCCATGACCGTGAGCAAAAGATTGCGTTTGCCAATGAGCAGAATGTTGGATAGCGAGTATTCCTGTACGAAGGCCGAGATTTTCTGGAAGGTATCAAGGCTAAATACACTTTTATCGCCGAACCACCAAGCGTAAAGCATATCAACATCATTATTGCTGAGATTGGGGGCAACGGCTTGGATAGTGTCTGCGTCGACGGATTGTGTATCAGTGATAGCGCGACCGATCTTAAGTGCATGTGGAAGCTGTTGCCATCCAGGCGTGAGGAGGTAAGCAGCCATACCAATTGCATATGCGAGGATTGCGGCGATGCCGGCAGCGATACCTCGGAGAATGGATGGTAGATGTCGTTCGTGGATGAACACCCAGAGTATAAAAGGGACGAACAAGACAAAGGTGGCGAATCCGGATTCAGGGCGTAGGCTCGTACCTAGGAAGACTAGGAAGAAACCCGCAATGTCTTGTTTCGTTATACGCGGTATCTGCTTGCTGAGAGCGTTGACGACGAGCAGCGAAAGACCGGATGCTGTGACGACAAAGGCAACGGCCGTGTAAGTCAAGTATGTGGTCAAGAACGACTCGCATGCTATGAGTAAGACCGTGTGAGCAATCCTGATGGACGGTCTGTCGGTTGCTTTGGACGCGAGATAAAGCATAGTTGCGGTGGAGAGAACTATAAATAGCAACTGGCAGAGCGCGAACATCGGCAAACCTGGGAATAGCTTGCCTAGCATTCCGAGGGGTACGCTGATGGGAGCGAGCGTGTACAGCATGAGGTATGACGTTTGCCCGTAATAGACGCCTTCCGGATACATGGCCTGTATGGCGTCATCAATTGTGGAGAAGGCCGGCATCGCAAATATGCAAATGAGTAACACCGGGATGAACGCGATGAACAGACATGTGAGGATGTTCCATTTGTGTGTAAGGAACTTGATGAGATGAGGGAATTGGGTGGTGTTGGCGTTCTTAAAGGGATGTATCGCTGCGGATTCGTGTTGTGCGTTCGGTTGTTGTTCCATGGCTGTTTTCTTGGTTTCGTGTGGCGTAGGCGTCGAATCGTCGTCTGTGCTTGTTGCGATTGATGATGGAAATGTGCATCTGTGAGCTGCCCAGAGCGGCGTCATTTATAGTCTTTGTTGAATATTGTATCTTGGCCTGTGTTTGGTTTCGAGGTAGATTTTGCCGATGTATTCGCCAAGGACGCCAAGGCTGAGCATGAGCATACCGCCGATAAGCCAGAGACTGCACATGATGGATGCCCATCCTGCGGTGGAGTTGCCTGTGAAAAGTGATATGAGTGTGTAAACAAGCATGACGATTCCGGCGAGGGTGGACAGCAATCCCGCGCCAGTGACAAATTTGAGGGGTTTGGCGGAAAAGCTGGTGATGCCTTGGATGGCGAAGGAGATCATTTTCTTCAACGGATACTTACTCTCGCCGGCGGTACGTTCGCCACGCTTGTATTCCACAACGGCGGTGGTGAATCCCAAGTCGGGAACGATACCGCGCAGGAATAGATTGACCTCGTGATATTGGGAAAGTGCTTCCAAGGCTTGACGGTCCATGAGCCTGTAGTCCGCGTGGTCTCGGATGGTCTCGGCTCCCATCCATGCCTGGACGGAGTAAAACGCCTCGGCGGTGGTGCGTTTGAACCAAGTGTCCTTGTCACGGCTGGATCGCACGCCGTAAACGATTTGTGCGCCTTTGGCATGCTCGTCGAGCATACGGTCGAGGGCGTCGACGTCATCTTGCAAATCGGCATCCATGCTTGCGGCAACGTCGCAGCCTTGTTCGAGGGCGGTCATGAGGCCCGCCAGAAGTGCGTTCTGGTGACCACGGTTATGGGCAAGCCTGATGCCATGGAAAAGCATGGGATTATCACGGTGGAGACCTTCGATGACCTGCCAGGTATGGTCTTGGGACCCGTCGTCGACAAACAGGATGCGACTGGACTGCGAAATCATCTTCGCGTCAATCATGGAACCCATCTTGCGTTCCAATATGGGCGTGGTTATGGCTAGCTGTTCCTGTTCGCGGTAGCAGGGAATCACCAAGAACAGAACCGGTGGCTTTCTCACCTGTGACACCTCATCTGGGATTTGGGAATGGTCGGATCTGCATGCCTGACACGCGTACCATTGCTTTCCATGCTTTGATCGTTCCCATTCATGATTCTCTCCTAGTCCGTTCTCCTGAGTGGAATTCTACTATAGGGGGTAGTATGGGGCGTGTGAATCAACATCGTTCCGAATGAGAACGGACGATTTTGCGGGCATGATGATGATAATGTCGTTTCATACTGGGGTGGGAACTTCTTTCCATGTCACTATGTGATTACCGCTCCTGCAGAGACCCGATCGAACGGAATGAAACACCACTTCTGCCGATTTGCATAAGAGCCATCCTCATCATGAAATATCAGTAGGGTGGCGTGGTGATGGGGAGCTGTAGAATCGGG
>OGGM01000732.1_pt1 | contig 18549 bp, 15 predicted proteins | sample 1571251 | NCBI WGS metagenome assembly OGGM01 (sample SAMEA2582076, study PRJEB24529) | metagenome | biome: Human gut stool | place: China | collected 2011 | reverse complement strand
TATAATTAATTTTAAAAATAATTAACTTTACGTTTTTTGAGTATCAGAAATTATTTTGTCAGGGAACTATAAGGCTTATTATGATATAATAGGTTAATGAAAAAAAGTAAGTATAATTATATACTTATAAACATTAAGAATTATGTTAAACCATGATGAAAGGAGAAGTATTATCAGTTATAGGATAAAAATTGATAATATTTAATACAGTGATGAAGATTTCATTAGTTATGGCAGTTTATAATGGAGAAAAGTATTTATTTGGACAATTAGACTCATTGAGAAATCAAACTAGAAAAATTGATGAAGTTATTATTGTTGACGATTGTTCAAAAGATAAATCTGGTGAAATAATTAATAATTATATTGAAAAATTCAATTTGACTCATTGGAAATATATATTAAATAAAAATAATATAGGTTATAAAAAAAATTTTAAAAAAGGTTTGGCTAATACTTCAGGAGATATAATATTCTTGTGTGATCAAGATGATATTTGGTATAATAATAAGATTGAGATTATGAGTGATATAATGCGTAATAAAAATATTTTAACCTTGGCTTCTAGTTTTAATTTTATCAATAAGGAAGGTAAAATATTTAAAGTGAAAACAAAATATGGTAGTTCTAATAATAATTTGTTAAAAATGAAAGTAGATAACGAACTTACAGAAATAAATTTAAATATTTTATTAAAAACAAACTTTTCTCAAGGATGTACCATGGCTTTAAAAAAACAAATAAAAAAAGAATTTTTAGATTATTCTGAAAATTTATATCCACATGATTGGGAAATAAATTTATTGGCGGCAATTCACCATGGATGTTATTATTTAGACAAAAAATTAGTTTATTACCGTATACATGATGATAATACTATTGGCTTAGACAGTATTATTGGTGCTAATATTTTGGATAATAAATCTAGTCGTATAAACAATAGAGTAAAGTTAACAATAGGAGAAATAAAAATTTCTGAGTTTGTTTTATATTCTAAAAATTTAAGTACAAAAGATAGACTAATATGTAAAAGATATCATAATTATTTAAATAACCGCATTCAGTATTTAACAAATAAAGACATTATGGGATTAGTATCATATTTTTTTAAAGGTGGATATAAGGAATTTGGACATTTTAAAACTGTAATAGGAGATATCGTAGCAGTTATTTTATAGTGAAAATAAACTATAATCCAGATACAATATTTTAATAGGAGGAATTTAATTTATGTATGATTATGTAGTAGGGACAATATTATTTTCATTATTTACATTAAGTCTTTATATTTTGGGAACGGCAGTATTGACTGATGAGAAAAATAGTGCTTATAGATTTATTATTGGATATCTTGTATATAGCTTTTTTGTAGCGGTTGGTGGAATAATAATTCAAATTATGAAACTTCCATGGTTGGCATTTTTTATTTTTATGGTGATACTAATAATATTTTTAGGTGTTTTTTCAGCCTATCGAATAAAAAAATATAAAATTAAAATATTTCCGGATGGACTAAAAGCATTTATATCGGAGCATTGGTTTTTGTTTATTATATGTTTAATGCTTTTATTAATTATGTTACTTTGTTTTATTCCTATGTGGTTTAACAACCATCTTGATGATGGATACTATATAAATAAAATGGCTGTACTGCCATACACAAATGAGCCTTTCAACATCATACCATCTACTGGATTTTTACGAGAATCAAAATTTGATCCGTATACATTAAATACTCATGAATTGGAAGCTTCTTTTTATATATTTATAAGTAAGATCACGCCTACTGTTTATGCTCGTTTCTTTTTAGCGGGTTTTAATTATTTTTTATTAGCGAATTGTGTGTATGCGTTAGCTAAAAAGATATTAGACTCATTAAATATTACGTATAATAAAAAGATTATTCAATTTATACCAGCGATAGTAATTTTATTTGCATTCAATGAAATATTTTTAAAAAAGTATAATTTAATGTTTTTACAGGATTCTAATCAGTTTACCAATGCTATGTATTATGGTTCATCAATTGTTAGAACTATGGGTATATTATTTTTGATTATACCATTTATAGATAAGCCAGAAATAACTTGGAAGACAGTAGTTGCAGTAGTTGGAATTTCTATTGTTTTGATATCAAAATCAACAATTGCTATACCACTTATTTTTTCTGTATCTTTGGCATACCTTTTTGTGAGTTTTCTGATAGAGGGTGGAAAAAAGAGGTGGATTGCATTAGGGGGACTAGTTATCTTTGTTATTGCTTCGTATGTTATTGGCAATACAAGTGGTGTATATGAAGTACGTGAATATGCTACAAGATGTTTTACTAATAATGCCAGTGATTTAGTATTTATACCGACTGCTATTATATTCGGTAGTTCATTTTTCTTAAAGTCAAGGTTAATAAAAAAATATAATTTAATTTTATTGGGGATTTTAATTTTATTAAGTGCACCATTATTTTCAAATATAACATCATTATGTGCTGTTTATGCTTTTGTTATGGGGAGAGCAAATACTGCTATTTTCTATACTTTTGTGATAACTGCATATATATATATATATGTTATGTTTGTAAAAGTAAAGTTAAGATCAATGTTAATATATATTTACTCATTAACAAGTGTTATTACCTTAACCTTAGGTGCAGCCTATTCAATTAGCATAGCAGGGGGGAGTGTTTTTTATGATGAAAATGGTGAGGTTTCTGCATGTTCTTTAAGTAATGCACTTAGTGTTATTTGGCATAATAAAAAAATTGCACCAGAGAGTACATTCTTATTAGGTGCATCATTGAATAGATTAGCTGAATTAGTGGATGAAGAGGTAAATGTAGTTATGCGTGAACTAGATATTGTTGATAATACGACGCATGCGTTAGCAACTTCTATTACAGCGTTTGCACCTACAGTACATTCTGTATCTGCAGTGTTCAGATATGGTCCGGCTCCCCAAAATAGTGGTTTTGAAGAATATTCTGGTGAAGACCAAGTAAATTATGAAAAATTTGTTTTTGAATTGGGAGAAGATTCTTTTAAAAATTTTTCAAGCACATTAAGTAAGTATCCAATTAATTGCGTAGTATTACCGAGTTTCGGTTATGATGAATACATGAAGAAATTAGATTTTTATTTATATGATAATGTAGTAGATGAACACTCTGGGAAAACATTTTACATATACTATAAGGGGAAAATATGAAAAGGAAATTAGTAATTCTATTAGTCTTTATTTTAACAATAACAGGATGTTCTGATAATAAAAGAGCTATGCTGTACCAATTATCTAATCAATCTTATTCACAAATGATGTCATATATTATTAATTGTGACAATAAGACCATTGTTATAGATGGTGGTACTGTAGATGATAAAGATTATTTACTAAATCAAATTAAAAAAGTTAGTCAAAATAACATAGTGGATGCGTGGTTTATAACACATTTTCATAAAGATCATACAGGGGCATTGGCAGCCTATTTAAATGAAAATGATGAAGAAATCGAGATAAAAGAAATTTATTATAATTTTCCAAGCGAGTCTTGGATTAATACATATGAAAATGGAAGATTAACGGATTTAAAAACGATAAATAGCTCATTAAAAAAAGTAACAAATAAAACTATTGTACATGCAAAAGATGAGTTCAATATTGGAGAAATCAATGTTAAAATAATAAGATCTTTTAATAATGAAATTACTGAAAATGCAGGAAACAATTCTTCTATAGTTTATAAAATTACTGTAAATAATAAAAAAATTTTATTTCTTGGTGATCTAGGTGTAGAAGGTGGAGATGAACTTATACAAAATAACAAAGATGATATACAGAATATGGACTATGTACAAATGTCTCATCATGGACAAGCAGGTGTAAATGAAGATGTATACAAAGTTATAAACCCTAAATATTGTTTATGGCCGACAACTGACTGGCTATGGAAAAATGAGAGTAGTGTATATAAAACAGATGAAACTAAAAAGTGGGTAGAAAATTTAAATGTTAAAAAAAATTATATAGCTAATAAGGGGCTGATATCAATACCATTGGAAGAATAGATCAGCAATTTGACTATAATTAGATACTGGTGTATCATATGCCATGAATGAAGAGGTAGGTTATGGAAATATTTAAAAGTATTTTGAAAAATAAAAAATTAATAATGTATTTAAGTAAGAATGATATAAGAAAAAAATATGCTGGATCTTATCTTGGTTTAGTGTGGGCATTTATACAACCAGTCGTCACAATTCTTATTTATTGGTTTGTTTTTGAAATTGGTTTAAAAGCTAAAGCGCAAGGTGGTAATGGTAATGTTTATCCGTTTATATTATGGATTATGTGTGGGTTAATACCTTGGTTTTTCTTTTCAGATGCATTGAATAGTGTTACTACTTGTTTTATTGAATACAGTTATTTAGTAAAAAAAGTTGTGTTTGATATTGAGGTTTTACCAATAATTAAATTGATTTCTTCACTGTTTGTTCACTTCTTTTTTATAGTATTATTGATAGTAGTAGGAATGATATTTGGTTATTATCCTACACCACAGTTTATTCAGATAATATATTTTACAGTTTGTTTAATTGCATTAGTATTAGCATTAGCTTATATTACAGCGTCATTAAATGTATTTTTTAATGACTTAAGTCAATTAGTTCAAGTTGCGCTACAAGCTGGAATGTGGTTGACTCCAATTATGTGGGATTTTAGTATGGTTGCTGGACACCCATTATCTATAGTTTTAAAATTAAATCCAATGTATTATATAGTTCAAGGGTACAGAGCGGTTGTTTTGGAAAATCAATGGTTTGTTATAAATAGCTTAAGTTTAACTATTTATTTTTGGGTTTTAGTAATAACATTATTTATAGTCGGTACAATTATATTTAAAAAAATGAAGCCACATTTTTCAGATTCACTATAGGAGGTTATTATGGAGCAAAAAAAGGCAATAGAAATTTCAAATATTACTAAAGTATATAAACTTTATAATAAACCTTCTGACCGATTAAAAGAAACTTTTTCAATTAGGAAAAAAATATTACATAGAGATTTTTTAGCATTGAAAAATGTTTCTTTTGACGTATATGAGGGAGAAATACTAGGAATAATTGGTAAAAATGGTTCTGGGAAATCAACAATTTTAAAAATAATTACTAATGTTTTAACACCGACCAACGGGACTGCTAAAATTAATGGTAAAATAGCTGCACTATTAGAATTAGGTGCAGGTTTTAATATGGAATATACTGGAATAGAGAATATTTATTTAAATGGTCAGATGATAGGATTTAGTAAGGAAGAAATGGATGAAAAGTTAGAAGATATCGTTAATTTTGCTGATATTGGAGAACATATTTATCAACCAGTAAAAACATATTCTAGTGGTATGTTTGCTAGATTAGCATTTTCAGTCGCAATTAGCGTTGATCCGGATATTTTAATTGTTGATGAAGCATTGTCAGTTGGTGATGTTTTCTTTCAAAATAAGTGTTATCGAAAGTTTGAAGATTTTAGAAGACGAGGAAAAACAATTTTATTTGTTACCCATGACATGGGAAGCGTTATTAAATATTGTAATCGAGCAATTTTATTAAATGCTGGCGAAAAAATAGCTGAAGGAAATCCTCAGGAAATGGTCGACTTGTACAAAAAAGTCATGGTAGGACAATGGAAATCTGATGAAGATAAACGAATTATTTTAAAAAATGAAATTACAAAAAAAGGAAAAATAAATACAAAATTGTGGAAAGAACAGATGCTAATTAATCCAGATATTGAAGTATATGGTGATTGTAGGGCAGAAATTATTGATTTTGGTATCTTTAATATGAGTGGTGATATTGGTAACAATGTGTATAAAGGAGATTTTTACGAAGTTAAGATGAAAGTAAAAATCAACGATGATATAAGAGAACCTATTTTTGCTTATAAGCTAAGAGATATAAAAGGATCAGAACTTACAGGAACTAATACATTGTTAGAGAATATAGATACTAGTTACATCAAAGTAGGAGATATAGTTACAGTGAGTTTTAAGCAGAAACAATATTTACAACCAGGACAATATTTATTATCATTAGGATGTACTGGATATGAAGGGGATCAATTTGTTGTTTTTAATCGAAATTATAATTGTTGTGTGCTTGGTGTAGTAGCGGAAAAAGGTACAGTTGGTTTCTTTGATAGTGAATCACAAGTAGAATTAATTGTTGAATAATGTTCAAAGAAGATAGTAATTGGGCTATCTTCTTTTGTTTAACTTTCCTTTTCAATAGGTAATAATATTGATATAATGATAGAGAAATAATCCCAAGGAGGATGTTGTATGGAAATATTAAATAAAATAAATAATTCTAAAATTCTAAACCAAATTGATAAGATGATTGATAATGAAGAAATATCATCTAAATATGTATATGAAAAAGCTTCTTTTCCAATTTTATATCATTTATCAAAACATCGTAAAAATATAATCGATTGGTATGAGTTTAAAAAAAATTCTAAAATCCTTCATTTAGGCGCTGGGACTGGAATTATTACTCAAAGTTTAGCGGAAACTGGAAATAAAATTATAGCGGTTGATGCAAATGAAGAGTTAATTTATATTAATAAGAAATTGAATAAGAATTTAAAAAATATTTCTTGGCATATAAGTGATGAATATAATTTTCTAAATAACTGTAAAGAAACTGTTGATTACGTTGTTTTAGATGGAATTTTAGAAGTGACCATGAATCCACAGAATATACTAGAATTGGTCAATAAAATATTGTCTGCAGATGGTCAAGTTATTATTGTTGGATTTAATAAATTTGGGCTTAAATATTTTTCTGGAAGTAAGGAATTTTACTCACAAAAGGTATTTGAAGGGCTTGAAGGATATCCTACATATAATCGAGCAAGAACATTTTCAAAAAATGAATATGCTTCATTATTAAAAAAAAGTGGATTTAGTCATGTCAATTTTTATTACCCTTATCCTGATCATCTTTTTTCAGAGATGATTTTCAGTGAAAAAAGAATGCCGACCTATGGTGAACTGCATAATAATATAAGAAATTTTGATTCCGATAAAGTCGTTTTTTTTAATGAAAGTAAAGTATACAATGAATTGATTAATAGCAATAATTTTGACGTTTTTAGTAACTCATTTTTTATTGTTGCATCAAATAATGAATTAAAAGGTTCAGTTGTTTATTGTAAATTTTCGAGAGAAAGAAAGGAACAGTATCAAATATCGACTAGTATTGTTGAAAAAAATAATAAAAAATATGTAGAAAAAAAGGCACTTACTCCTAATGGGGTTACTCATTTAAGGAGAATGAGCGAATTCTATAGGAAAGAAAGTAAGCGGATAGATTTAAATGAAGATATTAGATATTGCCCTGTGAAATTTAAAGAAAATAAATTAATCTTTGAATTCACTTATGGTATAAGTCTTGAAAAAAAACTAAAAGAGTGTGTAATTCAAGAAAATAAAGAAATGCTTGACAAATATGTAGGAATTATTTTAAAAATTCTAAATATAGAAACATCAAGAAATTTTGAATATACTGATAAATTTCTTGAGGTTTTTGGTGATATTGATGGGTTAAATGGGCTTGAGGCAATAGAAAATGTTAATGTAGATTTAATCCCTGATAATATAATTCTTAATGATAAAATAAATATAATTGATTACGAGTGGTTGTATGATTTTATGATTCCCAAGGAGTTTATATTATTTAGGTCTTTGTTTCATAGCGAAGCAATAAGCTTGTTGCCTAGTAAAGATAAGTATGAGATATTTGAAAATTATGGTCTAGATAAAGAAAAAAGAGAAAAATACTTGAATATGGAAGTTAATTTTCAAAATTATGTAGCAGATAAAAGTAACACATTATTAAAAGTACTAAATAAAATGAATAAAATAAGTTATAATTTTGAAAATATGGAAATGAGAAAAGTTCAAAAATTTAGTATATTAGGCGATGGCAAAGAAATTTTCAGGTATAAATATATTAATAAAAATGAGATAATAAGAAAAATAGAATTAGATAATTACAAAGAAATTAAAATTGTACCTACAGAAAAAAATTGTATTTTAAAGATAAAAGAGATAATAGGGTTTGATGGGGATAAGGAATCAAATATTCCTATATCAAAGATAAATGCTGATATTATTGAAAATAATAATTATTATTTTAATAAAAAACCAGAGATAATTCTTAATAGCAATAACCTTATTTGGTTGAAATTCGACATACTTATATATTATGTTGATGATAATTGTATACCAAATATAATTGATTTAACAAAAAGTAATAATAATATCAATAGGATTCTTAGAGAGACTCAAAGCAAATTAGATGGATATAGGAGAAACATATTTGTAAAAATTTTGAGAAAGATTAGATTATTAAAGGAGTAGTGAGAATGGATGCATCAATAGTTATACCAACAAAGAATGGTGGAGAACTGTTAGATAAAGTTTTATCTAAAATAGAAAATCAAAAAACAAAATATATTTACGAGACTATTTGTGTTGATTCGGGATCTAAAGATAATACTATAGAAATAATAAAAAAGCATAATTGTAAGTTGTATCGGATTCCATCTTCGGAATTTGGTCATGGAAAAACACGAAATTATGGAGCATCACAAGGTACAGGTAAATATATTATTTTTATAACTCAGGATGCTTTGCCCTATGATGATAATTGGCTTGAGGAATTTATTTCAGCAATGGAAGAGAATCCAGATGTAGTTGGAGCATTTGGTGCTCATAAACCATATGATGATTGTAATATATTTGATAAAAGGGATATTACATTACATTTTAAAGGATTTGGAGATGGCAATACGATATACCAATTAGAAGATAGTGAAAGGTATAAAGCAGAAGAGGGATATAGGCATTTATTAGCATATTATTCTGATAATAATTCATGTATGAGAAGAGACATATGGGAAATTTATCCTTACGATGATGTTAATTTTGCTGAAGATCAAATATGGGCAAGAAAAATGATTGAATTAGGATATAAAAAATTATTTTGCCCCAAAGCAATAGTATATCATTCACATAATTACAAGTTATCAACATTTTTTTCTAGGTTCTATGATGAATTTAAAGGGATATATGAATTACATAAGTATATAATTGTTCGTAGAAAATTAGCAATTTTGCCAAATATATATCGTAACTTTAGGAACGATATAAAGTACGTTAGGACATTAAATTTATCAGTAAGGAAAAGATTTAAGTGGTATAATTATTCTTTTTGGAAAAATACGTTTCGATTTATAGGTGGATACTTAGGAGGAAATTATCACCGTTATTCTAAAAGAAAACAAGAATTTTTAGATAAGCATATTTCACAGCAATATAAACAGAGAAATAGATAGGAGAAAAAGGATGTCAGTTGTAAAAAAAGCATTTTTATTTATAAAAAAGAATGGATTGAAAGGAGTGGCCGAAAAATTAAATAATGCTGAATCAGTAAATAAAATTCAATTATTTGAACATTTTGATTTCATTGTCAATGAAGATGAGATACCATTTAATAAAGATGAATACGAATTATTAAAAGATAATAGACAGGTAATACTTAACTGGATTATTCCAGAAATGGGAATAGGATCAGGAGGACATATTAATATATTTAGATTTATAAGTATGTTAGAATCAGAAGAAGTACACAATCGTGTATATATCGATAATGCTATAAATTTCAAAAATAATGAAACATTGAGAGCATTTGTAAAAGAACATTTTTCTATTTTGGATGAAAACGTTGAAGTTTATCATGACACATCATATGCGACATTTGCGCATGGGACAATTGCAACAGCATGGAATACAGCGTATTTTGTAAAAAGATTTAATAATACTATTTCTAAATTCTATTTTGTTCAAGATTTTGAACCACAATTTTATGCAGTAGGTTCAGAATATGAATTTGCAAATAATACTTATAAGTTTGGATTTAGAGGTATAACGGCGGGAGATTGGTTAAAAAACATCTGCATTAATTGTTATGGTATGAAAGCTGATAGTTTTGGTTTTTCTTATGATAAACATTTATATCGTGCTAAAGAAAAAAAAGATAATCAAAAGAGAGTTTTCTTTTATGCTCGACCAGTTACTCCAAGACGAGATTTTGAACTTGGCTTACTTGCTTTGAATGAACTTGCCAAAATGGAGCCGAATGTAGAAGTTGTTTTTGCAGGTTGGGATATAAGTAACTATGAAATACCATTTAAACATCAAAACAAAGGAATTGTTAAATTAGAAGATTTATCGGATTTATATTCACAATGTGATATGTGTTTGATAATTTCAAATACTAACTTATCACTTCTACCTTTAGAAGTTATGGCATCTAATTCAGTAGCAGTGTGCTCAAAAGGGGAAAATAGTACATGGTTAGTGAATGATCAAAACTCTATATTAGTTGATTATGATCCTCTTCAGATAGCAAGAACAATGAAATATTATTTAGATAATCCTAATGAGTTAGAAGTTATAAGAAAGAAAGGATTAGCTTTTGCAAAAAGTACTTCATGGAATGAAGAGGGTCTAAAGGTTAAAAAAGCAATACTGAGAGGAATAGAGGAAGATGCCAAATAGAAAAATTTTAATTATTGGTGGAAATGGATTTATTGGAAAAAATATTAGTAAGTATTTAATGTTGCAAGAAGAACTAGTTTACTCTTTTGATATCCAGAAACCCGATGAAAAAATTGATAAGGTCAATTATATAGTGGGTGATTTTTTTGACGACGAGAATTTAGAAAACGCAATTAATGGAATGGATATCATCATTCATTCACTAAGTACCGTAAATCCTGGAAATTCAAATACTCGTTACATGCAAGGCTATTCTAGAGATTTTATTCAAAGTATAAAGTTATTTTCATTAGCGATAGAAAAAGAAATTAAAGTAATATTTTTATCTTCAGGGGGAACTGTATATGGGGAGCAAGAAAGGCAACCAATTTTAGAAAGTCAGCTCCCATTACCAATCAATCATTACGGAAATGTTAAGTTGTGCATTGAGAATGTTATGAGAACATTCAATAAACAATTGCACACAAAAATGCTTATTGCAAGAGTTTCTAATCCATTTGGTCCGGGACAAGACTATACTAAGGGGGTTGGGTTTGTTGATGCAGCATTAAAAAAGACTCTTAAAGGTGAAAAAATAGAAATTTGGGGAGATGGGAAAATAGTAAGAGACTATATCTATATAGATGATGTATGTAGAATGATTTACTCAATAATTAATTATAATGGCAATAATGAAGTTTTTAATGTTAGTTCAAATGAAGGAATATCTTTGAATGATGTTATTTATGAAATAAGGAATTTAGGATTAAATCCAGAAGTTGAATATAAAGAAAGTAGAACTGTTGATGTAAAAAGAATTATTTTAGACAATAATGCTATAAAAAATATTCATAATCTAAATATTAAGACTTTTAGGGAGGGGCTAAAAGAATATTATGAATATTTAATCAAAGAGAAAAATAATTTTGTGGGAGGTAAAAAATGAAATTATTAGTAACAGGTGTTAAGGGTCAATTAGGTCATGATATTGTAAAAGAATGTCAAAAGAGAAATATTGAAGCGGTTGGTGTTGATGTTGATGAAATGGATATAACTAATGCCAAACAGGTCGATAAAGTAATTAAAAAAAATAAATATGATGCAGTAGTGCATTGTGCAGCATGGACAGCGGTGGATAAAGCTGAAGATGAAATTGATGCTTGTACTAAAGTTAATGTTGTGGGAACAAAAAATATTGTGAAAGTATGTAAAGAATTAGATATTCCATTAATGTATTTTTCTACTGATTATGTGTTTGATGGTCAAGGAGAGTCGGAATGGAAAGAATATGATGAAAGACATCCGTTAAATGTGTATGGCCAAACTAAATATGAAGGCGAATTGGCTGTACAAACTTTGAATAGATATTTTATTGTTCGTATTGCATGGGTATTTGGCGTTAATGGTAACAATTTTATTAAAACTATGCTTCGTTTGGGTAAAGCACATGGTGCGGTTAGTGTTGTAAATGATCAAATTGGCTCACCAACGTATACATATGATTTAGCTAAATTATGTGTACAAATGATTCAAACAAATAAATATGGAATTTATCATGCTACTAATGAAGGATTATGTTCATGGTATGAATTTGCTTGTGAAATTTTTAAACAAGCAGGAATGAATGTGGAAGTAACACCTGTTGATTCTACTAAATTCCCAGCTAAAGCTAAAAGACCAAATAATAGTAGAATGTCCAAAACAATGTTAGATAAAAATGGTTTTGATCGTTTGCCAACTTGGCAAGATGCCTTAAGTAGATATTTAAAAGAAAAAGATTGAAATAATAGTGATTATTTCAATCTTTTTCTTTTGTTTATTATTAGAGTTAGATATGATAAAATAGAAAGGAATTATTTATGAGGTACATATGAAAAAAATAAAAACAATAGAAAAAAAGTATATAGTAGGCGTTGTTCTAATTTTTTTAGGCTGTCTAATTGTAACATCAATAATATGGGGCAATCGTACTTTTTCAGTAAAAACATTAAATCAAATTATATTTCATTTAAAAGTTCCTATGGAAGGCACAGACAATGGAATTTATTTAGACTGGTTCATTTGGGCGGTACCTATTAGTATTGTTGCAGGATCATTAATAGTTGCTCTTATTTTTAATATTCATAGATTATGTAAGCGAAATAATGAAAAAATATCTCAGTCAATAAAAAAACATTTTATCAAAGGAGGTATTTTATGTATAATAATTTCTTTAATCTTTGCAATTTATAATTATGATATATATGGCTATATTAATAACGTAGTACAGGAAACAGATATATATGAAAAATATTATGTTGATCCAAGCACTGCTAAAATTAGCTTTAATAATGGCAAGCGTAATATTATTCATTTATATTTAGAATCAGTGGAGAATACATATGCCAATACTACCTTTGGTGGTGCAGAGGAAATTAACTATATACCTGAGCTGTCACAATTAGCAAAAAATAATATTAATTTTTCTAACAATGACAACATTGGAGGAAGTAGAACTATTGATGGAACTCAATGGACTATTGCCTCTCAAGTATCGCAAAATATGGGTATTCCTTTAAAATTATCAATAAAAAGTCAAAAGTATGATAATGATACAGCTTTTTTGCCTGGTGGGTATTCATTAGGTGAAGTATTGGAAGCAAACGGATATATAAATGAATTCATGTGTGGTTCTGATGCAAACTTTGGTGGAACTTCAAATTTCTATAAACAACATGGCAATTATATAATCAGAGACTATAATAGTTTTAAGGAAAACCAAGAAATACCAGAAGATTATTTCGTTTTTTGGGGTATTGAAGATGCTAAACTATTTGAGTTTGCTAAAAAAGATATTACTAAGTTAGCGAGTGGAGAAAAACCATTTAATATGGAAATTACAACTATTGATACTCATACACCAGATGGCTATTTATGTGATCAATGTAAAAATACTCACAAAAATCAATATGCCAATGTGATTGAATGCCAGTCAAAACAAATTAATGACTTTATTAATTGGTGTAAAACGCAAGAATGGTATGAAAATACAACAATAGTGATTACTGGTGATCATAATAGCATGTCAGAAAAGTTTTTTGTGGGAATTGATACTGATTATGTTAGAACACCATATAATTGCTTTATTAACAGTGTTGTAGAACCTGTCAATAATAAGAATAGATTATTCAGCACAATTGATATGTATCCAACAATGTTAGTGGCGATGGGGGCAAGTATTGAAGGAAATAGATTGGGATTAGGAACTAATTTATTTTCTGATAAAAAAACAATAATGGAAGAGATAGGGTTTAATGAACTGAATAATGAAGTTCAAAAAACGTCTCGATTTTATGACTACACTATATTAGGATTAGAGAAGTAGGAGGGCAATCAGATGAAAACAGGTATTGTTGTCTTAAACTATAACGATGCAATTGAGACAATTGATTTTGTGGAAAAAATCAGTACTTTTAATGCTGTAGATATTATTTGTGTGGTTGATAATTGCTCAACTGATGATTCAGTAAAACAACTAAAGAAATTGAAAAATATTGAATTAATTGCGTTAGATACCAATGAAGGATATGCTGCTGGTAATAATGCAGGATTAAAGTATCTTTATGAACAAGAGTGCGATAATTATATTATTTCTAATCCTGATATTATTATTGATAAACGAAACCTAATGGATTTTATTGCACATATGAATGCAGATACTAACTATCATTTATTCGGTCCAACTATTGAAGAACAAGGGACAATAAATCGTGGTTGGAAACAAAGAACGATTGCGTATGATATTCATGATAATTATCCTATTGTAAATAGGTTGTTCAAAAATAAGATTAAATATCGAAATTCATATTATAAAGGAGCAACAACTCCTGTAGATTGTATTTCGGGATGTTTTTTTGGAATAAAAAAAGCCTTAATAGATAGAATAGGTTTCTTAGACGAAGGAACGTTTCTTTTCTATGAAGAAGATATTTTATGTGCAAAAGCTAAGAATGCTGGATTGCATGCTTGTGTTTTAAATAATGTTAAGGTGATTCATAATCATTCAATAACAATTGATAAAAATATTAATCATTATCGTAAGCTAAGAGTTTTAAAAGATTCTCAAATGTATTACCATAAAACATGTTTTAAACATTCTGCTCATAAGCTAAAGAGGTTGCAAAGAACCGCTAATTGGGCTTGTAGCTTTGCTCGGCTAAGGACAAAAAAAGATATTATTAGTCAACATAATGGTCCAAAACAAAAAATATCTATATTATCATTACATTTACAGGTTGGAGGAATTGAAAAGGCAATTTGCTCACTTGCTAATATGTTAGTGGATAATTATGATGTTGAAATTATAAATGTATATAAATTGTGTGAGCCATCTTTTTATATTGATGAACGTGTTAATGTTAGCTATTTATCAACAGACTTAAAACCAAATAAAGAAGAATTTAAGTATGCTCTAAAAAATAAGCGATTTATTAAAATAATCAAGGAAGGGTACAAAGCTTTCAGAATAATTTTAAAGAAACGGAGCTTAATTAGGCAATGTGCGAAAGTAAATGATGCTGATATAATTATTTCAAGTACCCTCGCTTTTGATAAAGCATTTTCAAAACATCAGAAAAACAAATTATTAATTGCATGGGAGCATTGTCATCCAGATCGTGATCCAAAATATCCTAAAAAAGTATATCGTGTTGTTAAAAAGTTTGACTTATTTATTCCAGCCTCAAAATCAATCTATGAATTTTATAAAGAATACTTAACAGGACCTCAGTGTATTTATTTACCATTGTGTATCGATGAGATCCCAAGAAATCGTGTTTCTTTAAATACAAATCAGATTACAGTAATGGGACGACTATCCAAAGAAAAAGCCTATGATGATATGTTGAGGGTATTTAAAAAGGTATTGGAGCAAAATCCTGATGCTAAATTGAATATTTTGGGGGATGGTGAAGAAAGAGCTTCATTAAGTATATTGGCTGATCAATTAGCTATTAGTAATTCAGTAATTTTTCATGGAAATACAGTAGGTGAAGCTAAAAATGAGATTATGAATAATACAAGTGTGTTTGTTACAACATCACATTATGAAAGTTTTGGTCTAGTCTTATTGGAGGCAATGAGTTATGGTATTCCATGTGTGTCTTTCGATAGTGCGAAAGGTTCTTTAGATATTATTGAAGATGGGAAAGATGGTTTTATTATTAGAGATCGTAATCTTGATGAGATGGCAAATAAAATAGTTGAACTTTTAAACAAAACAACTAAAACATTGCAAAATAATGCTATAAGAAAAGCTAAACGTTTTTCTTATCAAAATGTAAAAAAGCAGTGGTTAAAAGAATTTAATAATTTCAATATTCACGATTTAAAAACTAGAGTAATTTTTACATCCTCTGCTGGTGGGCATTTTAGTGAGTTGTGTGAATTAAGTGAACTGATGGAGCGGTACAACTCATTTTTGATTACGGAAGATCATGAGATGATGAAGGAGTACAAAAAAACTAATAAATCTCGTTCTTGGTATATGCCAGCAGGAACTAAGGAGCATTTATTTAAGTTTTTGTGTAATTTCCCCATAAATATTTTTAAAAGTTTTAAGGCTTATTTAAAAGTTAAACCAGATGTTATTATTGCAACAGGGGCGCATACGACTGTACCAATCTGTTACATTGCGAAATTATTTGGCAAAAAAGTAATTTTTATCGAAACGTTTGCGAATATCACTACTAAAACTTTATCTGGAAAGCTTGTTTATCCAATTGCAGATTTATTTTTGGTTCAATGGGAAGAAATGTTGGAATTATATCCAAAAGCTAAATATCGAGGAGGTCTAAAATAATGAGAATATTTGTCATGTTTGGAACTCAAGATAAAAGATTTGATCGTCTCTTAAATGCAATTCTTAACTCTAACTTTGTTAATGAGAATGAAGTGTATGTTCAGCTGGGATATACAAAAGGTGATTATTCAGGAATTAATGGTCAAGAGTACTATACTGAAGATGAATTAAATCATCAAATTGAAATTGCGGATTTAATTATTACCCATGCTGGAGTAGGGGCGATAGTATCTGCACTTAAGCTAAAAAAAAGAGTTATTGTTGTACCTCGTCTTGGACAATATAAGGAACAAAATAATGATCATCAAGTACAAATTATGGAGAGGTTTGATAAGCAGGGGTATATTATACCATGTACTGATTTAAGTAAGCTTGACGAAACTGTTAATAATGCTTATAATTTCGAACCGAAAGAATATGTAGCAGATAAGCAGGGAATTATTGATGAAATAACTGATTTTATCAATTGTATTAAGAAATAATAAGATTTAAATTTAAAAAATAGTAGATTAAATCGAAAAAAGTATTTATAATAAAATCTGTATATGTATAAATAAAAAGGAGAAAGTCTATGCTAAAAAAATTATTAACGGTTGGTTTAGCACTAACAATGATGTTTGCTGTAACAGCATGTAGTTCTAAGGATTCTGATTCAGACAAACCAAATGATAATAATACTTCTGATAACACTAAACAAGAGAGACCTTTTACGGAATCAAATGGATTAATTAAGTACTTTACTATTAATGATGAAAAGATATGTTTGCCTGAAACAGTCGGCGAGTATGTTAAATATTTAGAAAAAATTGGAACTAAAGTAGAATTGGGTGATACTGGTAAATCAGTTGATGAGGCGCCTAAGGTAGATGCTGGTGGTATTTCATCTATGGTAGCTTACTTAAAAGTTTATTTAGATGATTCTGATTGGCAATGGTTTGGAATTCGTTATAAAAATGATACAGATAAAAAGCAATCAGTTGCGGACTGTAAAGTAACGCAAATTACTTTAGATTATGATACAATCACTGAAGAGGAAAATCATCATGGTATTAAATCAACAGTGTTCATTACTAATGCTGATCAAGAAATTCCAATGGATGGGAAAACGACTAGTACAAATTTAAAAAAAATAATTGGTTGGCCTGATCAAAATACAGATGGACATTGGCATTATACAGATGACCAAGGATATAAATATGAGTTTGTTACAGAAAATCAAAAGGGTATTTTAACTAGAGTTGCAATAACATATCCAACAAATTAATTCTTATATAAGAGACTTAACTAGAAGTAAAGGTTCTTACCCTAAAACGGGTAAGAACTGAAATAAATAGTAAGTCTCTTTTTTGCTTTAAATAATTATATCTCTCAAATTGATTGAACAAATATTGTAGCATCGTTTGTTTTGCTAAATAAAGCATGCCATAATTATTATGTGATTAGTAGCAGCAAAATTTTATTGATTGGAAGTGATAGTACTAAGATTAAAATAAATTTATATGTTAAGCAGAGAAAGGGAAAAAATTTGAAAAATTGGGATTAACTTCTGAGTTATTAGCTAAATGGACAATAATTCAATTTAACCAAAATACTCGAACTGATTTGATAAAAAATATACAAAAAGATGCTGATACAGTCCTCACGAAAATTAAAGAAAATGGCTATAATTATGAAAAGGATAATAAGGGAAGACAGATAATAAGTTCAACCGAAGCTTATAAGATTGTCATTTCTAATAAAAAATGTATGGTAATTGATGCTGCTTTCGATCTTGAAGCAAAAACTGGATATATGTATCTTCCAGAACAAGGAACTTGTGGTTACTCAATAAATGGGGCAACACAATTTATTTATCAGTATTCTGATAATACATTCTTAAAAGGCGAGCCGACACTTGAACAATATGCTGAAATGAAGAATATAAAAAATTGGTATGATGAATTTTTAAACCAATTCTCCACTAAGACAGAAATCTTACAATTAATTAAATAACCTTTATGTGTCTAAGTTATTTAATCAAAATATTACAATTAGCCATCTATTTTGTTAAATAGATGGTTTTTATTGTGAAACAAAAACCACGTGCTATGCGCGTGGTAACAATAAAGCTTTA
>OGGM01000726.1_pt1 | contig 18725 bp, 14 predicted proteins | sample 1571251 | NCBI WGS metagenome assembly OGGM01 (sample SAMEA2582076, study PRJEB24529) | metagenome | biome: Human gut stool | place: China | collected 2011 | reverse complement strand
CCAATACATCGGTAAAAGTGCGGTGAGAAATTTCCCCGTTTTCGCCATTGAGTTGTAGCAAACGGCAAGAAGAGCGATCTTCTTTAGGGTAACGAGCAATTAGCTCATCAGGTAAGTCAAAATGAAAGTCAGAAACACGCATAATTATAAATAATGAAAGCTAAAAATGGGGCATAGTCTAGAGCGAATAAGCTGAAAATACAAGAGAGGCTTATTGTTGTTGAGTTAGTGACATTAAATTACCTTGGAAATTTCACTTGCGACCATTTTTATAGTGGTCGCAAGTTATAGTGGTAAGTCATTATTGATATATTTTAATTATTTTTTCTTTAAGTGGATTCAATAAGTTAAATGTATCAGATTTGATATATTGTAGAGCCTTGAAAGGTTTCCCTGAGTTGCCACTTTGATAGCCTAGCTCTTCTTCTATGTCATTGATAAATGCAACAGATTGACCAAACTTATCTTCAATTAAGTTTAATATTTTATTGGTCGATATAGTTGCTGTCTTTTTGGCATCTTGATTCTTGCTATCTTGATGATCTTGATCATATACAGCAATGTATTTAATTTTAAACTTATTTAATAATTTTAAATATAATGGAATACTATCTTTTGAGCCACAATCTATGATTGTATAATCATGCCGGAAAACATTCAGTTGCTTAGCCAATGCAGGGATGATAGTTTTCTCTGTTGGACCCTCAACTAAAATTACTTTTTCAGCAAAGAATAACTCACCTCTATCTGGATTAATCCAGTATGATAAATTCCAATTTTCTTTTTCACTTCCATCAAATAGCTCATCTTCACATTGAGTAATTTTACTGCCAGCCTGCTCATTTTCTTTTCTCACAATATAAATTGATTTATATTTATCTATATTTATAAGATTACTTGAGTGTGTACATAAGATAACTTGACTTCCTGTATTAGATAAATCAACAAAACTATCAAATAAAGTCCTTTGTGCTTGTGGATGCAAATATAATTCAGGCTCTTCAAAAATAAAGTAGCGAGATTTTGAAACTTTCCGATTTGTTGTTTCAGAATCCTGATGAGACTGCAACTGGCGTTTTGCGATTAACTGAATTAGCGCAATTGTTACAGCACGCTGTAAACCATGCCCTTTACGGGCAATATCCGTGCGTGTACCATCATTTATCCATACTGATGCATTGGATTTTAGAACAGAATCAATATCTGGAATCTTCAATTCAATATCAAAACAAGCATTCCAAGATAATAGTTCCTTTGATAACTCATTCTCTAAATCGGATAATTGTTTTGGTCGTTCTGTATTCTCAACTCCATCAATATATTTACTAAATTTAGAAAATAAATTGGCTAATTGTTGTTTTGTTCCTTGCCAATCTTCATTGTACTGAGACATAGTTTCTACGACTTCTCCCAGTAATTTACTGAAAATACTTGTATCTTTTGATGCGAAGTCATCAGCTGCATTTTTTATTGCAGGTAAGAAATAAACTTCCCCAAAAATTCCTTTGGCTACAGATTTAAGTCCCATAAAATTTGTTTTTTCTAGTTCATCGCTGAAAGTTAAATTTTCAATATTTGCTTTAATATACTTTTGCTGTGCCTCTATTATATGTTGTTTAGTTAATCTTCCATTAGATGGTAAATATGGATAAAAGGGTAAACTATTAGCTATTTCTCGACTCGTATAATTTCCTGCATTTTCTTCTTTTAAATAATCTTCTGAACAATTTTGTATCCACCCTTTGTATTCAAAACTTCCACCTAAATAGGCTACTTTTCTGACTTTAATGGTTTCTTGTTGGGTTATATATTTCTCAAATGTTTTCTTGTCTTGATCATCAAGTTCAGAAAACTCAATATCTATAAAAAGCTCTTTTGCTCCTTGGGAGAAATCTAAATCTTGATGTTTAATTTCGCCAAAAAAGAATAGAATCGCTGATAACAAATTAGATTTACCATGATTATTCTGCCCAATTATAATCATTAGATCTTGAGCTGAAATTTTCATGTTTTTTATAGAACGCCAATTTTCGATTTCTACAGTTTTAATTTTCATATTTATCCTTTTTAAATATCATTATGTGAAGTTATTTTATAAATTACTAGGTAATCTATAAAATTATAATATTACTAAGTGAAAATTAGTTAGGATAGTCTATGATATTTTTTTAGGTATTCAATATGATAATGAAATATATATTAAATTTGTGATCTATATCTCAAAATTTATTTTAGACATAAAAAAAGCCCTTTCAAAAGGTGAAAGGGCAAAATATTTGGAGTCATACTATGAGTTGTTGAATTAACAAATCAGGTATGGGATGTATTATAGTGCATTTATTAACAAATGCAACAATTTTTTAACAAATTAATTATGTGGATTGCGCGTGTTGGTGTTGACCAAGTTACGCATCAATAAGGCATAATCAAGTTGGATGTCTTGTGGCACATCTAAGAAAACAAAGTGTCCATCGCCGAGTGCGGCTTCCACATTTTCATTTTTGCGATTGAGCATTTTTTCAATCTTAAAGACGATGTTGCCTTGTGGGGTCATCATTTCTACTTCATCACCAAGCAAGAATTTGTTTTTTACTGCCACTTCTGCCATACCTTGCTCATTACGTTTACCGGTAAATTCACCGACAAATTGTTGGCGTTCAGAGATAGAGTAGCCATATTCGTAATTTTGGTATTCATCGTGCGTATGACGACGTAAGAAACCCTCGGTATAACCACGATGAGCAAGGGATTCCAACGTATCCATTAAGCTTTCATCAAATGGTTTGCCCGCAGCCGCATCATCAATGGCCTTGCGGTAAACTTGTGCGGTTCTAGCACAGTAATAGAATGATTTAGTACGGCCTTCTATTTTTAAAGAATGCACACCAAGTGCGGTCAATTTTTCCACGTGTTGTACTGCACGCAGATCTTTTGAGTTCATAAAGTAAGTGCCGTGTTCATCTTCAAACGCCGTCATTTGTTCATCTGGCTTTTGTGATTCGGTGTAAAGGAAGACTTTATCTGTTACCGCACCCTCGCCTAAAGTTGGCGCCACATTTTTCACTTCGATTTGTTGAGCAGGGTCGATTTTTGGCACGATGTTACCCACTTCATCCGTGGTGCCTTCTTCCATTTTGTATTCCCAACGGCAAGCATTGGTACAAGTGCCTTGGTTTGGGTCGCGTTTGTTGATATAGCCTGAAAGCAAGCAACGACCAGAATACGCCATACATAACGCACCGTGTACGAAAATTTCGAGTTCGATATCTGGCACGTGTTGGCGAATTTCAGCGATTTCTTCAATGGATAATTCACGCGATAAAATCACACGAGTTAACCCCATTTGTTTCCAGAATTTTACCGTTGCCCAGTTTACCGCATTTGCTTGTACAGAAAGATGAATATCAATATCCGGGAAGTTTTCACGCACCAACATGATTAAGCCTGGGTCAGACATAATTAAGGCATCAGGGCCCATGTCGATGACAGGTTGTAAATCTTTGATAAAGGTTTTGAGTTTGGAGTTATGCGGTGCAATGTTTACGACCACATAGAATTTTTTGCCAAGTGCATGGGCTTCATCAATCCCGATTTTTAAATTGGCATGATTAAATTCATTGTTACGTACACGTAAGCTGTAACGAGGTTGGCCTGCATAAACGGCATCTGCGCCATAAGCAAAGGCGTAGCGCATGTTTTTGAGAGAGCCCGCAGGGGAGAGTAATTCAGGTTTAAATGGGGTTGTCATAATGTTCTCTTGTCTGATTTCAGGTCAGTAGCTTGCTTTTGGCAAGCCGTATTAAAGGCCTGTATTTTAGGCGGATTTAGGGATTTGTAAAGTAAAAGTGCGGTTGGTTTTTCGATTGTTTTTTTAAGGCTAGAAATAAAAAAGGCGAACCATTCGTTCGCCTTATCAAGATGCATTTAATTAAATCGCCCAGCCGCCAGCATAGAATGCGACAAGGACAATGGCGATGATAATTGTACCGATGTTGAGTTTTTTCACATCGCCACTCACGATACGACCAATCACTAATGCCGCAAAGCCAAGCATGATACCCGTTACGATGTTTGCGGTGAGCACGATGAATACCGCACAAACTAAGCCGCTCATTGCGCCTACGAAATCATCGAAGTCTAATTTGCTTACATTGCTTAGCATTAATAAGCCCACATACATTAACGCCGGTGCAGTTGCATAACCAGGCACTAAGAATGCGAGTGGTTGGAAGAATAGCATTAATAAGAATAATACACCGACTACGATAGCGGTGATACCGGTTTTACCGCCTGCGGCTGTCCCTGCTGCAGATTCAATATAAACGGTGGCTGGCGCAGTACCGAATAAGCCTGAGAATAAGCTACTTACAGAGTCAGAGGTTAAGGCTTTACCACCGTTGATGATTTGTCCGTCTTTATCTAATAAGTCCGCTTGTCCTGCAACGGCACGAATCGTACCTGTTGCATCAAATACCGCCGTCATCACTAAAGCAAAGACAATGGGTAAAATGGCAGGTTGTAATGCACCTTGTAAATCTAATTGTAAGAAAAGTGAGTTTTCACCAAAGGTTGGCATTTTGAAGATTTGGCCATTGAATGTGACGTTTGGATCGAAGATTAAACCTACGATAGTAATTGCGATGATGACCCATAAAATCCCGCCTTTCACTTTCATTTTTTCTAAGCCGATAATGAATGCAAGGCCAATTAAAGACATCATCACAGGGAACGAGGTGAAATCACCTAATTTAACCGGTAAACCCGCTTGGTTGCCGACGACTAAGCCTACGCCATTTGCGGCGATTAAAAGTAAGAATAAGCCGATCCCGATTCCTGCACCGTGCGCGATACTTGATGGCAGGTTACGTAAGATCCATGAACGAATACCTGTTGCCGAAATTAAGGTGAATACCAAACCCATGAGGAATACGGCACCTAATGCTACAGGAATAGAAACATGTTGACCGATCACTAAGCTAAATGCGGTGAAAGCAGTTAATGAAATGGCACAACCGATCGCCATTGGTGCATTTGCCCAAAAGCCGATTAAAATCGAACCAAGACCCGCGACTAAACAGGTTGCGATAAACACGGATTCAGCCGGAAAGCCTGCATCACCAAGCATTTTAGGCACAACAATCACGGAATACACCATGGCTAAGAAGGTGGTTAAACCCGCGATGATTTCTTGACGAACCGTTGAACCGCGTTTGCTGAGTTCAAAGGTTTTTTCTAAACTTGACATAAAGTCCCCTAGGTTAATAATCAAAAAAAGACGTGCTATTTTATAGCAAATTATTTAAAAGTAAACGTTTGCGCAATCGTTTTTTGTTAGGTGGGCGGGGAAGTGCGGTCAGTTTTGAGGATGTTTTTCGCATATTTTTTTATCGACTAAAAACTGCTATACTCTGAACGTTTTTAACGTAATCAAAAAAAAGGAAAAACAATGGCTGATTTTAATCAAATTTTAACGCCAGGCGATGTAGATGCCGGCATTATCAATGTGGTAAACGAAATTCCAGAAGGTAGCTGCCACAAAATCGAATGGAACCGTAAAGTTGCAGCGTTCCAATTAGACCGTGTTGAGCCAGCGATCTTCGCAAAACCAACTAACTATGGTTTCATTCCACAAACTTTAGACGAAGATGGCGATGAGTTAGACGTTTTATTATTAACTCGCCAACCACTTGCGACAGGTGTATTCCTTGAAGCAAAAGTAATCGGTGTGATGAAATTCGTTGATGATGGCGAAGTGGACGATAAAATCGTTTGTGTGCCAGCAGATGATCGCGATACCGGCAATGCATACAACAGCCTTGCAGATGTGCCTGCGCAATTAATCAAACAAATTGAATTCCACTTCAACAACTACAAAGCATTAAAAAAACCAGGTTCAACGAAAGTGACTCACTGGGGCGATGTAGAAGAAGCGAAAGAAGTGATTCGTGAATCTATCAAACGTTGGAATGAACGTTAATTTTTCATTTTAATGAATTGAAAAGGCATCAGATTGATGCCTTTTTTATTTATCTATAAATATAAGAAAGTGATCTGCCCCCCAAAAGTTGGACAGGTTAGTTAACTTAAATATTGAGCTCGGTATTGCACTGGGCTCAATCCTTTTAAACCAAGTTTAATTCGTTTTTGGTTGTAATACACTAAATATTCTTCAATTTCAGCCTGTAATTCAGCTAATTTTGCTAATGGGCAGCCGTTTGGATAATGACTTAATAAATTAATCAATCTTAATCCGCGAATTAGGCTTTGGTTTCCACTATTTTTTTTTCTTCTTTCATGCTCGTCTCCTGAAAACAAAATGTGCTCTAATTCACATTTTATCGTTTTAATTTGTGATCTGCTTCACAACTTTTTATTCCGCTACTTAACGGCATTATCATAACCGACTAATATGCAAAATATGAAATGATATTTCGTAATATGAAATTTAAGCCGTAAGGAGTGATTATGACTATTCAGGTTTCGTATGAGGCATTAAAAGCAGAATTTAAACGCGTCTTGCTAGCACGAAAAGTAAAAGAAGAAACCGCAGAAGCATGTGCGACTGTATTTGCGGATACAACACAAGCGGGTATTTATTCGCATGGGGTTAACCGTTTTCCACGCTTTATTCAACAGTTAGAAAATGGCGATGTCATTCCAGATGCTGAACCCACGAAGGTTTTATCACTTGGCGCAATTGAACAGTGGGATGCTCATCAATCAATTGGTAATTTAACCGCACAAAAAATGATGGATAGAGCAATGGCGATTGCGCGTGAACATGGAATTGGTGTAGTCGCACTTCGCAATGCAAATCACTGGATGCGCGGAGGCACCTATGGTCAACAAGCAGCAGAAAAAGGTTTTGTAGGGATTTGTTGGACAAATGCATTAGCAGCTATGCCACCTTGGGGGGCAAAACAACCAAGAATCGGTACAAACCCGCTCGTTATTGCTGTCCCTACTACACCGATTACAATGGTAGATATGTCTTGTTCAATGTTCTCTTATGGTCAATTAGAAATTCACCGCCTACAAGGCAGACAAACAGTAGTGGATGCGGGATTTGATGATGAAGGTAATCCAACACGCGACCCAAGTATTGTTGAGAAAAATCGCCGCTTGATGCCGATGGGATTTTGGAAAGGCTCAGGTTTATCAATCGTGTTAGATATGATTGCAACACTTTTAGCAAATGGGGATTCTACAGTAGCAATTACTGAAGATAAAAGTGATGAATTTGGTATGTCGCAAATTTTTATTGCCATTGAAGTGGATCGTTTAATTGATGGGAAAACCAAAGAAGAAAAATTAAAACGTATTATGGATTATGTAACTTCTGCAGAGCCATCTAATCCAGCACAGCTAGTACGTTTGCCAGGGCATAAACAGATTGCAGTTGAAGCCGACCATCATGCAAATGGCATTCCAGTCGATGAATCAGTTTGGGCAAAATTAAAAGCGTTATAAGCCTAACAAGCGGTCAAATTTAGAGAAAATAATGCAAAGTGCGGTCAAAACTGACCGCACTTTTTGTCTTATTGAATATCGTTAAAACGAGAAGCGTAATTCTGCATTAACATTATTGGCTTTGGTATCGTGGTTATAAGCACCTTGATAGCCGACTTTTACGCTAAATGCTGGTGTGAATTGCGCTTGTAATGCGACACCTGTCGTGACGACATTTTTCAATTCTTTACCATAAAGATTTGCTACACCTTGGTTATTGATCACCAAGCTGCCTTCAGCGGCTGTATCTTTATGGAAACGATGATAAGCCACATCACCTAATAAGTTTAATTGAACGCCACCAATTGCAAATGGAATGGATGGACGTAAACCTACAGAGGTGACGATTAAATCACGATTGTTGTCTTTTAACTGCACTTCGCCTTTAGTCACACCTTTGTTTTTGATGTGCATATAGCTTACGCCTGCATAAGGTTCAATCGCAAAATGTTCGCCTTTTAAGCCAGTGTAGGCAAGTTCAGCAAAGACATTTTGTGTTTGGCTATGGGTTTTCACCCCTTGTGCAAATTCAGCACGTTGTTCGTGTTTACCCCAGCTTTGAATAAAGCCAATTTTCGGTGTTAACACGTTGAAGCGATGTTCAGCTGTTAAGCCTAAATGTACGGCACGATCTTTCGAAGTGCGGTCAATTTTGTGGCTATTTTGTGTTGAGCCAACAAATACACCTAAATGTTTGTTTGTATCAATGGTTGCATCAATACCCACAAGTTGATTGTACGCATGGCTGCTTAAACTATCCGTGCTGAAGTGGGTGAAGGTGCTACTTGTCCAAATTTGTGCACCTGCATTAAGTTGCGCTCTTACTGCGCCAGGTTGAGTAAGTTGCTGACGAAGCAATAAGCCATTTAACACATTGTGTTGTTCGGCAGCGAGATCTTCATCATAGCTTAAACGAGCAAAAGCTTGTCGAGCATTCTCTTCAGTTCCCAAAATAAGGCTTTGGTAAGTCGGGCTGTTTGTTGCTGCATCTAAGGTATTGGCGATAGTCGCTTCATTTTCAGTGGTTGCTGCAGATGCAAGGGCTTTTTTCTGAACGGTCACTTTCAACGTATTCGCATTACTTTCATTTTTAACCGTAAGGAAATCATAAGTGCGAGGTGTTTCAACTACCGCATTTTCAGCTCCTACAAATGAGCCAGAACCTTGTACTGAAACCACTTTTTGTGGATCTTGTTGTAATTGAGGCAGAATTTCTTCGTCAAATTTATTTGGTACTAACACAGAACCGTCTGCAAAGGTTGCATTGACGTTCGCAATACCATTATTCAGTAAGAAACGACCACCTTTTTCCACTGTTGCAGTCACCGTTTTCGCGGTGCTGGTTAAGGTTTCGGTAACAAATCCATTCTCACTTGGTTTAGTGACTTCCGCTTTCGGTAATACTTCCAATGTTGCACCTTGTTTTACGATAACTTGTTGTGCCGAACCAAGGGATTGATTTAACCCTGAAAGCTGACCTTCATTTACAGTAATTGCACCAGTGAAACTGTTATTACCGGTGAGGGTTAAGGTGCCAGCCCCATTTTTAGTTAATGCGCCGACATAGCCTTGTGCGGCACGTTCATTACGAGCCACTTCACGCGCTAAACCTACTTGATATTCAGCTTTTTCTTCTGCTGTTGCGCCCGCACGATTTTGCATTAACGCTTGTAATTCTGCTTTGCGCGTTGTCCAAGTTGCCGCTTCAGCTTGATCTTCGACTTGACGTGCTTTGATGGCTTTATCGCTAATATCATTTGACCAAACATCATTTTGATTAAGGTTGATTTTCATGTTTCCTAAGAATTGACCTGGACCAAACATGGCTTTGCCGAGATCTAAAATCCCCCAACCCCAAACGTTACTCGGTACACCTTGTTCGGTTTCCCAACGTTCTAATGGTTTTCCTTCAAGCCCCTTACGAACCGTAGTTTGTCGTGCTGTGGTCAGCATGACATCACGTGCTTGATCGGTTGTCATGTATGGATAGCGAGAAAGAATGACACCTAACGCGCCACTTACGTGAGGTGCAGCCATTGAAGTACCACCAGCTGATTTGTAAATAGGGTCACCATAAGTATTGTTGTCTTGTAATTGAATGTAGGAGGAATAGATGTTGGCAGATGGCGCCGCAATCGTCCACCATTTTGAATGGCCGGCGAGGTTAAATTCTTGAATATCTGCGCCTGCTTTTTCATCGCTTACATCGTCATTTGAGTCATTTGGATAGCCTTCACCACCCACTTGCCCGGTGACGTTTACCCAGTATTTTTCTGCATCAGGTCTAAAATAAGGCAACATCGCACGCGTAAAAGATTCGGCCATCATACTGCGGTTACCTGCGGTAAAAACTTGAATCACTTGTTTATTTTTTGCCACTTCATAAGCCGCATCAACAAAGTTTTTCTCACCACTTGTGACAAATTGATAATAAGCTTTTTCAGCTTCGCCTAAGTTACTTAAATAAATATGTGCCGCAGGACTGGAAATTGGCTCAGGTGCTTTTGGTACATCATAATATTGCACGCCATATTCAGGTACATCACGCCAATCGTATTTTGGTTTATAACCTAACGCACCAGCAAAGGATGAATTGACACGACGGTTTGAGCCCCAACTGTTATTAATCACTTTTGCTCCCGCATCTGCTAGGGCAGAGTAGCCTTGTAAGAAGAAACCATAGTCTTGATTTGGCCCATAGGTCATGTTGTCGTTACCACCGGTATTGGCAGAATACAGATTAGCGCCGAATGCTACACCATGCATTTCATTGCCGTCTCGGCTTGCCGCCATTGTGCCGCCAACGTGCGTGCCGTGCGAATCATTGGTGTATTTATGCCATCCCCCGTCAATATTGAAGGCTTCACCTTTAGTAAATACGCCATTATCTGTTTTATCAAAATTACGTTTACCGTTTTTTACGGGTTCGTTTTTATTAATTGGGCCATTGCCCACAGAGGCATCGGGATAACGCATGCCATCTTTACTATAAGTCCCTTCTGTTTTTACAACGTGGATGCGACCATCTTGAAATTCAGGGTGGGTTAATAGTACACCGGAATCCATCACGCCAATTTTCACGCCAGAACCATTAAAGCCAAGGGCATAAGCCGTGGAGGCATTCATTGAGGTTAAACCCCAGTCTTTGAGGTATTCGGCGCTTTCCCAGCTTTTGGTATTACCGGCTTGGCCTTGTTCAGAATAAGCAGCTGCATTGGCAGCATACCAGCCAACGAGTAATGCGAGTGCGGTTTTTTGAAGTGTTTGAGGTTTCATGTTGTCTTCCTTTATCTTTTCGATTTTCGCAGGCTATTATTCGCCTCATCGAGAGGCGCTTCAATGACTCAAATCAAATTCCTATAGAAAAATGTTTATTCTGTGACAACGATCACACCAAAGTGCGGTCAAAAAAGGGGATAAATTTATGTATCGTAGAAATCAATGTTATAATTCACGAACAAAATGATTAAGGAGCAACCCATGGCGATTTTAGTAACAGGTGGAGCCGGTTATATCGGTTCACACACCGTAGTGGAATTATTAAATGCAAATAAAGAAGTGGTGGTATTGGATAATTTATGCAATTCCTCCCCAAAATCTTTAGAACGAGTCAAAGAAATTACTGGTAAAGACGTGAAATTTTATGAAGGCGATATTTTAGATCGTGCTTTATTACAAAAAATCTTTGCTGAAAATAGTATTCAATCGGTCATCCATTTTGCGGGTTTAAAAGCTGTGGGTGAAAGTGTCCAAAAACCCGCTGAATACTATATGAATAATGTATCGGGCACGATTGTTTTGATTCAAGAAATGAAAAAAGCAGGCGTGTGGAACTTTGTATTTAGTTCATCTGCAACAGTTTATGGTGATCCGGAAATTATTCCAATTACAGAAGATTGCAAAGTGGGCGGTACAACCAACCCTTACGGTACATCTAAATACATGGTGGAACAAATTCTGACTGATGTTGCGAAAGCTGAACCGCAATTTAGTATGACGATTTTACGCTATTTCAATCCAGTAGGCGCCCACGCGAGTGGCTTGATTGGTGAAGATCCAAATGGCATTCCAAATAATTTATTGCCTTACATCAGCCAAGTTGCCATTGGTAAATTACCGCAACTATCAGTATTTGGTAGCGATTATGATACTCATGACGGCACAGGTGTTCGTGATTATATCCATGTGGTGGATTTAGCGATTGGTCACTTAAAAGCATTAAATCGACATGAAAATGACGCAGGTTTACACATTTATAACTTAGGTACAGGTACAGGATATTCTGTGCTTGATATGGTGAAAGCCTTTGAGCAAGCGAACAATATCAAAATCCCGTATCGTCTTGTTGCGCGTCGTCCTGGTGATATTGCAACATGCTATTCCGATCCAAGTCTTGCTGCGAAAGAGTTAAATTGGACAGCTGAACGTGGTCTTGAGCAAATGATGAAAGATACATGGAATTGGCAAAAAAATAATCCGAAAGGATACCGAGATTAATCTCACTCATGTTGGGCGGAGTACATTCCGCCCTTAATATTTCAATCAGATAAAACACGCTCAAAAATAACCGCACTTTATGTCAGAACAATCCCTTTCTAGTCAAATATTTACCCGTAAAATGCTGATCTGTGTTTTCACTGGATTTAGCTCAGGTTTACCACTTTTCGTGTTGTCGCAAATGTTGCCAGTGTGGCTGACAGATAAAGGGCTTTCCGTTGAATTAATCGGTGCATTGACAGGGGTGATGGTGCCATACGGTTTGAAATTTTTATGGGCACCGTTATTAGACCGCTATTTCCCACATTTTTTAGGGCGTCGTCGTAGTTGGTTATTGATTTCTCAAGTGATTTTGCTGATTTCCCTTTATGCGATTAGTCAGTTTGATCCCGTGGCAGAGTTAAGTACGGTGGCTAAAATTGCTACATTCATTGCCTTTTTCTCTGCGACGCAAGATATTGTGCTCGATGCTTATCGTCGTGAAATTTTAACAGATAATGAACTAGGATTGGGGAACACCATCCATATTAATGCTTATCGCGTTGCAGGCTTAATTCCAGGTGGGCTCTCGCTTTATTTAGCGACGATTTATCCGTGGGAAACCGTCTTTTTATTGACCGCACTTTGTATGTTAGCGGGCATATTTATGACGCTCTTTTTAGCGAAAGAACCAAACATTGCACAGGTCGATCGTGATCAACCTTTCTATATGGTGTTTTGGATACCGCTGAAAGAGTTTTTTCAACGCAAAGGTGTTGCTCAAGCCATCGGTTTTTTACTCTTTTTGTTCTTGTATAAATTTGGTGATTCATTTGCTACTACGCTACAAACGAAATTCGTCTATGACATGGGCTTTGAAAAAGAGCATATTGCGTTGGTTGTAAAAAGTACCTCTCTTTGGGCAAGTATCTCTGCCGGTCTCGTCGGTGGCGTGATTATGTTACGCCTAGGCATTAACCGTGCATTATGGGTATTTGGTTTTATCCAATTGATTACTATTGGTGGATTTATTTGGTTGGCTGCATTTGAGCATTTTGACCATATCGGCGCTGCAGAACTTTGGAAATTAGGTTTCGTGATTGCGGGTGAATATATCGGTGTCGGTCTCGGTACTGCTGCCTTTGTCGCCTTTATGGCTCGCGAAACGAATCCGCTTTATACAGCCACTCAATTAGCCTTATTTACCAGCCTTTCCGCTTTACCAAGTAAAGGACTTGGTATGTTATCTGGTTACTTGGTTAAAGCAGTGGGCTACTATCATTTTTTCTGGATTTGTTTATTCCTCGCTATCCCAGGAATGATTTGTTTATTCTGGGTTGCTCCGTGGAATGAAAAAGGAAATGAAAAAGCTTAAAATAAAATAAAGTGCGGTCAAAATTAACAGCAAAATCATTTGACCAAACAAGGCTTTAGCGGTATTTTAAACGGGTCTATTATTTATTGGAGATTTGTATGAAAATTATTCTTTTAGGTGCACCTGGTGCAGGAAAAGGCACACAAGCACAATTTATTATGAACAAGTTTGGCATCCCACAAATTTCAACAGGGGATATGTTCCGTGCAGCGATTAAAGCGGGGACAGAATTAGGCAAACAAGCAAAAGCATTAATGGATGAAGGGAAATTAGTACCGGATGAATTAACCGTGGCGCTAGTAAAAGATCGTATTTCTCAACCAGATTGTGCAAATGGTTTCTTATTAGATGGTTTCCCACGTACAATTCCACAAGCGGATGCGTTAAAAGAGTCAGGTGTAAAAATTGACTACGTTTTAGAGTTTGATGTACCGGATGAAGTGATCGTTGAACGTATGAGTGGTCGTCGCGTACACCAAGCATCTGGCCGTTCTTACCACATCGTTTACAACCCACCAAAAGTGGAAGGTAAAGATGATGTAACAGGTGAAGATTTAATTATCCGTGCAGATGATAAACCAGAAACTGTATTAGATCGTTTAGCGGTTTACCACAAACAAACCAGCCCATTAATTGATTATTACCAAGCTGAAGCGAAAGCAGGTAATACGAAATATTTCTGTTTAGATGGTACTCAAAAAGTGGAAGCTGTAAGCCAAGAATTAGATAAAATCTTAGGCTAAAAAAGATTGAAAACTGACCGCACTTTGAAGAGAAAAGTGCGGTTAATTTTTCAAAAGGATTTTGAGATCGTAAATTGAGATCGCATCTGGGGACGTTATGAGCAAGAAAAAAACAATAACATTGACGATTTCGGCTATCGTAGTGGCACTTGGGATCGGCGCACAATTTTATACCAATCACAAAATTGATCAGGTATTAAAAAATTTCCCTTACTCTTTGGATAATCAAGCGACATTAAACGTGACACAAACTGCGAAAAACTTTTTTATTCGTGAGTTAATCTTTAGCGTAAAAAATAGTGAGTCGAAAAACACGAGTGTGATTTCAACTAAGCTTACCGTGTTACCTTTCTTTATTACGGCTGAGTCAAAGTTATCCGATCAATTAGTTCGTCAATTAAATAAAACATTAAATATCACGATTGATAAAAATACAATTAACAGTAAATTTTCTCCAGTAGGGGATTATTTACAGTCTGATATTTTGACGGAATTCCGTGATTTTGCGAATAAGTCCCAAAATCTTTCTATCGGTCTTAATTTCTTAAAAAATAAAGAAGTTGAGCTAAAAACAACCTTAAGTGGCTTTAATTACGATAAAGACACTAAACTGGAACAAATTGAAGGTGAAGCTCGTCTAGTGCCTGTCGGTGCAAATCAGTATGACCTATCAAGTATAGAATTAACGGCGAAAAATGCCGAATTGGCGTTGTTAAATGGTGAAAATACACATATTTATCTTAAAAATGCGACTTACCATTTTGATGTAAAACCAGGCGAGGCAGATAAACGTGATTTGAGCACAAAATTCAGTAGTGATATTTTGCGAGTAGCCAATAAAAGCCGCACAACAGAAGAAAGTCAAGCAACAGCAGGTGGTTTAAATTTATTAGTTAAGCAAAACGGCGTACCAAGTTCTATCAATTTTCATCATGAATTTAAAAAATTAAGTGATGGTTCATTAAGCATTAAAGATGGCGTCAATTTATTAACAAAAATTTTTACACAAAACGATCGTTTTGATAGTTCGTTATCTGTGCTTTCTGTTAATGTCCCTAAAAATAATCAACCTTACTTTAACTTACAAAATGCTGGCCTTGAACTTAAGTTAGCGAATACGGATTTAACTAAAGCCAATGTGGATTTTAAACTGAATGTTGAAAGTGTGAAGCAAACGCCTGCCGATGAAGAGCGTAAATGGGAAGCTAAAGGCGGTAAAGTTAATATTCAGTTAGAAGATTACAATGTGGCAAACGAATTAACGTTTGTACCATTTTTATTAGATGCTTTTGCAGAGAAAGACGCTCCGGCAAAAGACAACAAAGATTTCTTGAATGCCAAAGATAAATGGGTGAAAGAGTTTAGTGGTAAAACCAATATTGAGGCAGCATTAAAATCATTTAATATGGCCGATTTAGTGCTTGATGACGTATCAGCCAGTGATAAGACGGAAACTTTAGACAATGATCAATATAATGAACATATCACATTGTCTGCGAATAAAGCTAGTTATCCAAGTGCAGGCTTTCAATTTGAAAAACTAGCGGTTGATGCACCATTTAAAATTAATCATAGCAAAGCGCATTTATCAGCAAGATTTTGCTCAGCACCTTTTTATGGTGCATTGTGTAACACGCATTTAACGTCAGCAACATTTGAGAAATACATTAAAAACTCATGGAAAGAGCTTGATTTAATTGTTGATAATGCAACGTTAAATTTCAATTTAAATACTTATCCTGAAACCACTGCTTATCCAGTTAAATTGGAAGTCAGTGGTATTGTGCCTCAAGTGCCAGAAGATGATTCATCAGACATGATTCCAGATAATATTGAAGGTACATTTAATCTGACATTAAGTAAAATGTTGTTTGATGATCAAAATGAAAAAGCCTTAGCAATTAAGGAAAATTCATACTTTTGGCAATACTTAAGTAGCTTTGTGAAATATGATGGAAAACTTCACCGAGAATTTGTAGAAGAAGGTGATAATTACGTTTCTAGAGTGGAAAAAACAGAAAATGGCTACTTAATTAATGGTCGTACGCTTGAAGATCTTCGTCAAGAAAGCATGATGGAGACTGATGAGGGCGAAGAAGAGAAGCCGGCAGCAACTGACTAGCTGAAAGGATAACATAAAAAATGACCGCACTTGAGATTCAAAGTGCGGTCATTTTTTTAGCTGTTTTTGATTACTTCACTAATCCACCACTTGCTTGTAAATCAGCATGGTAGGAGGAGCGAACAAATGGACCACAGGCCGCGTGTTCAAAGCCCATTGCGTTGGCTTTATCACGGAACTCATCAAACTCTGCTGGCGGCACATAGCGGGCAACCGGTAAGTGATGGCGACTTGGTTGGAGATATTGACCAAGTGTAAGCATGGTTACACCGTTTGCACGTAAGTCTTCCATCACTTCAAGAATTTCTTCATTAGTTTCACCTAATCCAACCATTAAGCCGGATTTAGTTGGAATGTTTGGGAACATTTCTTTGAAATCACGAAGTAATTTTAAAGACCATTGATAATCGGCACCTGGACGAATTTCTTTATACAAACGCGGCACATTTTCCAAGTTATGGTTGAACACATCCGGTGGATTGTCTTTTAATTTTTCTAAGGCTTGAGTAATACGCCCACGGAAATCAGGCACTAAAATCTCAATTTTAATGCCAGGGTTTAATGCACGCACTTCTTTGACACATTCAGCAAAATGACCCGCACCACGATCAGGTAAATCATCGCGGTCAACAGAGGTAATCACCACATATTTCAACTTCATATCTTGAATAGTTTCAGCTAATTTACGTGGTTCATCAGGATCTGGCGGTAAGGGTTTACCATGTGCAACATCACAGAAAGGGCAGCGACGAGTACAAATTGCCCCTAAAATCATAAAGGTTGCTGTACCATGGTTAAAGCACTCGTGTAAATTTGGACAAGACGCTTCTTCGCATACAGAATGAAGACCATGACGACGCATCCCGTTTTTGATAGTCTCGATCTTTAATGAGCTAGACGGTAATTTGATTTTCATCCATTCCGGCTTTTTCAATAATTCTTGATTAGGATCGATGTTTTTAACGGGGATGATCGATGTTTTGGCAGCATCGCGGTATTTCACTCCGCGTTCCATTTTAAAAGGCGTTGACATTGTTCTTTCCTAAAGAAAAATGCCTAATTCAGGCATTTTTAAATGAGTGATAAAAGTGAATGTTATAAATTTGTAACATTATAGCCCAAAAGTTCGGCAAAGTGTTTAATTAATTTGGGGGAAACCTTGTCAAGTGTAGCCTCTTCTTTACCAATAAAGTCAGCAAGCTGACACATTTCAAGCCCAGCATAGCCACAAGGGTTAATGTAATGGAAAGGATTGAGATCCATATTGATATTAAATGCCAAACCGTGGAAGGAGCAACCTTTACGGATACGTAAGCCTAATGAACAGATTTTTTTGCCGTTAATATATACGCCTGGTGCATCAGGTTTGGGATAACCTTCAATGCCATAATCTGCAAGGATTTTCACGACAGATTGTTCAAGTGCGGTCACTAATTGACGGACATTTAAATGTTCATGACGTTTAATATCAATGAGCACATACATGACCTGCTGACCTGGTCCATGATAAGTAATTTGACCGCCGCGATCTGATTGAACAACAGGTATATTACTACTTTGTAATAAGTGTTCTGGTTTGCCTGCTTGGCCTTGTGTGAAAACAGGATGATGCTCGACAAGCCAAATTTCATCAGTCGTTTCTGCATTTCGATTATCGGTAAATTCCTGCATTTTGTGCCAGATCTCTTGATAATCTTGTAATCCTAATTGACGGACAATTAAATCTGTTTTGTTCATCTTAGATAACCATTTTGACACCTTCAACTTTAGCAAGCTCTTTGTAAAGTGTTTCTACTTGCTCAAAGTTTTGTGCCACGATATCAATTGAAACAGAATTATAGGTTCCTTTGCTGCTGAGTTTTTCCTTTGGAATATAATCACCCGGTAAATATTTTTGTATCACCGCAACGATGTCTTGCGCTAAGTTCTCACGGTTAACACCTGCGACTTTAAATGTTATTGCAGCAGGGAATTCCATTAATTCTTTTAGTTTTTCATAATCATTTTCGGTTGTCATGTTGCATCCTTATTTAAGAGTAAGGTGCGCGAATCAGTTAAATTCACACACCTTACGAATTTATTGATGTGATATAAATGGGGAAGTGCGGTTAATTTTCAAGGTGTTTAATCAAATAATCCTTTAATCGTTAACACTAACCAGTCCCAACCTTTACCTAAGAAACCACCTTCTTGCACGTCTTCTAATGCTTGAAGATTAACAATTGCCACATCCTTGCCATCTAGTTGATAAACAATTTTACCAACAACCTGACCTTTTGTTAAAGGTGCTTGTAAGTATTTGTTATCTAATTCGTAACGTGCTTTTAAGTCTGCTTGTTTGCCTTTTGGCACAGTAATAAAGCCATCTTGTAATAAACCAAGTTGAACTTCACCTTTATCACCGTAATAAACCGATTGTGTTGAAATTTTTTCATTGGCTTTGTGGGCTTTTAATGTTTCAAAGTTAGCAAAACCCCATTGTAAGAGTTTTTTACTTTCT
>OGGM01000722.1_pt1 | contig 18829 bp, 20 predicted proteins | sample 1571251 | NCBI WGS metagenome assembly OGGM01 (sample SAMEA2582076, study PRJEB24529) | metagenome | biome: Human gut stool | place: China | collected 2011 | reverse complement strand
TAGGGAGGGGGGAGTCGAAACACCCCTCCCTACCTCTGGCCCGCGCGGAGCGCAAGCCGCTTGACCGAAAGAGAAAAAACCTGCCCCGCGCCACCGGCGCGAGAAGCCGTTTATAAGAAAACCGGACTCTTCCGTAAAAAGCACTCGACCCCGATCACCCCGTAACGACCGTCATCTCCGCGTTCTCCTCAATGGAGCAATTTGCAAAATACCCCTCTTCCAGCGGGATCCACCGCTCCACAAAATTCGAATACCGCTCCCCCTCCCGTCTACGGAGCCGCCGGGCCTGCTCATCGGGAGAGCAGGTGACGAATATTCTTATATCATAATAGGGTGCAAGGCTGGGGTGATGGCTGTAGCTTCCCTCCACGATGACCAGCGGCGCAGGGCCGAGGGGACGCGGCGGCAGATAGGCACCTTCGCGGCAGGAGTAGGCCTGGTAGGAGAACGCCTGCCCCGCCCGGGCGGGAGCGACGACCTCATCCCGCAGGCGCCGGATGTCCATGTTGGCACAGGGAATGCTCTCCCAGCCCGTGACGCGCCGGGATGGCGGGAGATAGAAGTCGTCGGTGTGGACGGCGATGCTTTGAGGAAAACGCTCTGCCAGCTGTGCGGCCAGCGTCGTTTTGCCGCTGCCGCAGCGGCCATCCAGTGCGACGAGGACGGCAGGCTGTCGGGCCAGACGGTCGGCGATGGCCGAGGTCAGCTCTTCGGGTGAGATAAGATGCATGGGGATACCATTCCTTTTTATCGCAAGTCAAGAAATTAGTGCAACATCCAAACAGCATAGCTGCGATATGCAATTCAACGCTGTTGCTGCTGTATTAAAAAGTTGAATTGCTGTATCAGCTTTGGCTCAGTATAGCACGGCGGAGAAAATGGAGCAAATATTTTTGCAAAAAGGTGTTGACACAGAGCCGGACCTATGGTAAGATAATGCCACGTTAGAAATGACTAACTGAAAAGCGGAAGAAGCTCGAGAGGGGCAGGCTGCCGCGTTCTTTTTGAAGTTCTGGTTAGCTCTTTCTAACCGTATCTCCTGCATAAGCACCACACGGCAGGAGATAATAGCGGAAAACGGGCAGGGAGGCCGAAGACATGGAGCGCAACTTTGAGACAGTCATGATCGAACAGTGCGCCCCGGTGCTGGCCGGCTTAAAGCCTGCGGGACTTTTCCGCTACGAGACGAGCGACTGCGCCGACCTTGCCCGCCGCGTCCGCAGCTGGAACGAACAGCTGGGTGAAAAGGGCCTCTGCGTCCGCGTCCTCAAGGGCTGTGTGCAGACCCACCGGTATCTGGTGTACGTCTACCGCGAGAGCAAGCTCCGCGCTGTGCTGGCCCAGCCGCAGGTGCGGGATTTCCTGTGCAGGGAAGGCTACACTCTGTCTGGGCGGTCGGACGACTACGCGCCGCTTTTGCGGCAGCTGTCCCGCCGGCTCTGCTGCGAGGCTGATTTCCCCCATGAGATCGGCGTGTTTCTGGGCTATCCGCTTTACGATGTGGTGGGCTTTATCGAAAATGCGGGCCGCAACTTCACCTGCTGCGGCTGCTGGAAAGCCTATGGTGACCCCAATGCCGCCCAGCGGCATTTTGCTCAGCTGAACAAGTGTACGGCAGTATATCTCCGTCTGTTCCGCAGCGGAACGCCCATCCAGCGTCTGGCTGTTGCAGCCTGACGCCCCTGAATTTTGACATTCTCTTCCAAATACTCTCTTTTTATCCTGGCGCCCGCCAGAGCGAAACCACGCACTGGCGGGAAGAATCCTCCTTTTGACACGCGGCCGCTCGTTGCAGAACACCCCCTGCACCGGGCGGCTGTGTCATATGCGGGGAGTGTAAAAGAGAAAAATCGTAAATATGTGCAAACAAAGTTAGCATATAGAAACTGTAAAAATCTTCTTGAAATAAGGGAAGAAAATTTGTTTGTTCACACAAACTAACTTTTTTCGCAAAAAAATGATTGACAGAGCGGGTTAGTAGGTGTAAACTGTCTATGCTGATAGTTGCGACTGACTAACTGACGCGGCTTTTTGGCAGGGAGATGCAGACACGGCCAGCGCGTTGCGGCGTCTGGCTGGTGCGACCATCCCCGAGGACGAAAAAAAGCGAACCGAAACGCTCCCCGCCGAGGGGAGAACGAATGGGAGTGAAACGAATATGATGCCTTTGACTATGGCAAAAGCAGGCGATACCGTCACCATCCAGAAGATCACCGGCAAGGATGAAGTGCGTCTGCATCTGGCAGAGCTTGGTTTCGTGGTGGACAGTCAGGTGACTGTCGTCAATGAGATCGCAGGCAACCTCATCGTTCAGGTCAAGGAGAGCCGTCTGGCCCTCGACAAGACGATGGCAAACCGCATTATGGTTGGCTGAGCAGCGGCAGAACGCTGTTTGGGAGACGCTCCGAAACTGGAAAGTCTCTGGATAGAAAGACAAGCAGAGGAGGATTTTTTATGAAGACTCTGAAAGACGTTAAGGTCGGCGAGACTGCCACCGTGGCGCGCCTGCACGGCGAAGGCCCGGTCAAACGCCGCATCATGGACATGGGCATCACCAAGGGCGTGGAGATCTACGTCCGCAAGGTCGCCCCTCTGGGCGACCCGATGGAGCTGACCGTGCGCAACTACGAGCTGAGCGTGCGCAAGGCCGACGCTGAAATGATCGAAGTCGTTTGACCGTAACGAGAGGAGAGGAGTTGCAATGAGCATTAAAATTGCACTGGCCGGCAACCCGAACTGTGGTAAGACTACCCTGTTCAACAATCTGACCGGCTCTAATCAGTACGTCGGCAACTGGCCCGGCGTTACCGTCGAGAAGAAGGAAGGCAAGCTGAAGGGCGAGAAGGATGTCATCATCCAGGACCTGCCCGGTATCTACTCCCTGTCTCCGTACACTCTGGAAGAGGTCGTCTCCCGTACTTATCTGGTCAAGGAGAAGCCCGATGCCATCCTGAACATCATTGATGGCACCAACATCGAGCGCAACCTGTACCTGACCACTCAGCTCATCGAGCTGGGTATCCCCGTGGTCATGGCTGTCAACATGATCGACCTCGTCCGCAAGAACGGCGATAAGATCGACCTGAAGAAGCTGAGCGCCGAGCTGGGCTGTCAGGCTGTTGAGATCAGCGCACTGAAGGGCGAAGGCACCGAGGCTGCTGCAAAGGCTGCGATGGCTGCGGCAAAGGCTGGAAAGGGCGGCGAGCTGCCCCACGTCTTCACCGGCAGCGTTGAGCACGCCATCGCTCACATCGAGGAGTCCATCCAGGGCAAAGTCGATAACCGCTTCCTGCGCTGGTACGCCGTCAAGCTGTTCGAGCGCGACGACAAGGTCATGGATGAGCTGAAGCTCTCCTCCGACCTGATCGCTCATATCGACCAGCACATCAAGGACTGCGAGGCTGAGATGGACGATGACGCCGAGAGCATCATCACCAACCAGCGTTACGCATACATCAACGGTGTCGTCGATAAGGCTGTCAAGAAGAAGGCCCGCGTCGAGCACCTGACCGTTTCCGATAAGGTCGATCAGATCGTCACCAACCGTGTGCTGGCTCTGCCCATCTTCGCAGTGGTCATGTACCTGATGTACTCCCTGTCCATGGGTACTTCCATTGCCGACGGCGGCTGGGCCATCGGCACCTTCGCCACCGACTGGACCAACGACGTCCTGTTCGGCGAGATCGTCCCCAATGCGCTGGGCGGCTTCCTCGAGGGCATCGGCGTGGCAGGCTGGCTGTACGGCCTGATCATGGACGGCATCGTCGCCGGTGTCGGCGCGGTCCTGGGCTTCGTTCCCCAGATGCTGGTCCTGTTCTTCCTGCTGTCCATCCTGGAGGACATCGGCTATATGTCCCGTGTCGCCTTCATCATGGACCGTATCTTCCGTAAGTTCGGCCTGTCCGGCAAGAGCTTCATTCCCGTGCTGGTCGGCACTGGCTGCGGCGTCCCGGGCGTCATGGCTTCCCGTACCATCGAGAATGAGCGCGACCGCCGTATGACCATCATGACCACCTGCTTCATCCCCTGCGGCGCTAAGATGCCCATCATCGGCCTCATCGCAGGTGCTCTGTTCGGCGGTTCTTCTCTGGTGGCTGTCTCCGCTTACTTCATCGGCATGGCTGCCATCATCTGCTCTGGTATCATCCTGAAGAAGACCAAGCTCTTCGCAGGTGACCCCGCTCCCTTTGTTATGGAGCTGCCCGCATACCACATCCCCGCTTGGGGCAACGTCTTCCGTGCTACCTGGGAGCGCGGCTGGTCCTTCATCAAGCGTGCTGGTTCCGTCATTCTGCTGGCAACCGTCGCCATCTGGTTCCTGCAGGGCTTCGGCTTCGAGAATGGCGCCTTTGGCATGGTGGAGGATCAGGACAACTCTGTGCTGGCAGCGATCGCCACCAAGATCGCATGGATCTTTGCACCTCTGGGCTTTGGCAACTGGAAAGCTACCGTCGCTTCCGTGTCCGGCCTGATCGCCAAGGAGAACGTCGTTGGTACCTTCGGCGTCCTGTACCACTTCGGCGGCGAGGAGCTGTCTGAGAACGGCGACGAGATCTGGAGCCTCGTTGCTGCTGATTACACCGCTCTGAGCGCTTATGCATTCATGATCTTCAACCTGCTGTGCGCTCCCTGCTTCGCTGCCATGGGCGCTATCAAGCGTGAGATGAACAACGGCAAGTGGACTGGTATCGCCATCGGTTATATGTGCCTGCTGGCTTACTGCTCCGCTCTGGTCGTGTACCAGCTGGGCGGCCTCATCACCGGTGAGGTGGGCTTCAACTTCTTCACCGTCGTGGCCGTGGTCATCGTCGCTGCCTTCCTGTATCTGATGTTCCGTCCCAACAAGTACGTGAACGACAACGAGGTCAAGATCGACGTTTCCAAGATCAAGTAAAAAAACTTCTCAAAACGCGCTGAAAGGAGTGCATTGTTATGATGGAGTTTCTGGCTGCGAATTTCAATCTGCCGACGATCATCGTCGGAGCTATCGTGTTTGGCGGTGTGGGTTGGATCACCTGGCACTCTCATAAGCACGGCGGCTGCAGTGGATGCAGCGGCGGCTGCGACTGCGGCGGAAGCTGCAGCAGCTGCAATGGCGACTGCCACTGAGCAATAATGGAAGAGAAGGGGGCGCGGGTCAAGGCTTTGGCCCGCGCCCCTTTTGTGAACCAAGAGTTTGTGTGATATAACGAAAAGAGAGTGATACGAGATGGAACTGACGCCAGCACACCTGCGGTACCTGCTCGCGATCTATGAGGTCTCGCAGACCCATCTTGACATCAGCTCCCGCAGCATCGCCGAGAAGCTGGGCGTGACCAAACCCTCGGTGGTGCGGGTGCTGAACCTGCTGATGGAGCGGGGGATGATCGTCAAGGAGTATTACGGCAAGATCTACCTCACCGACCGGGGCATCTTTGTGGCCCGGGAGGTCAAAAAGCAGCTGGACGAAGTGCTCGCGCACTTCCCTCCGGTGGAGGAAGAGCTGACCGATGAGGAGCGGCTCACCGCCGCCCTCGCCCTGACGGCGGCCCTGCCGGAACGGGTGTTCACCGGCCGGTACGACCAGCTGATGGGCGCAGAGGAAGCGCCCTCTGCCGCAGGCTGATGCCTTGAAAAGCAAAAGAACCGGACTCCGCGGAGTCCGGTTCTTTTCGTATGCGGGTCCTCAGACCAGATAGCCCTCGAAGCAGTGGAGGTCTTCGGTCTTGACGATGCCTTCGAGATAAAGGCCGTCTTCGCGGTACTCCTCGAGCTGGACGCTGCCGCGCTCCCGCATGGGGGCGGCGAGGCCCAGCTTATCGTAGGGCAGGAGAACGCGGATGGTGTGGACGCGGTCGCTGAGGGTCTCGTCCAGCTTGGCCAGCAGCTTGTCGAGGCCGTAGCCGGTCTTGGCGCTGGTGAGCAGGATGTCGGGGTCGAAGCTCAGCGCGCCGGGCTTGTCGCACTTGTTGTAGACGGTCAGGCGGGGGATGTCGGCGCAGTCGAGGCCGTCCAACACTTCGTCGGTGACGGCCAGCTGCTCCTCCCGCTGCTCATCGCCGGCGTCGGCCACCCGGACGATGACGTCCGACCATGCGGCCTCTTCCAGCGTGGATTTGAATGCGTCCACCAGATTGTGGGGCAGACGGGAGACGAAGCCGACGGTGTCCACCAGCAGCACGGCCATGCCGCTGGGCAGGACGAGCTTCCGGCTGGTGGGGTCGAGGGTGGCAAAGAGCATATCGGCCTCGGCGACGCTGGGGCCGCAGAGGGCATTCATCAGGCTGGATTTGCCCACATTGGTGTAGCCCACGAGGCTGACCACCGGCATTCCGGTCTTGGCGCGGGCTTTCCGGCTCTCGCCCCGGCGCTTTTCCATCTCGGCCAGCTTCTCAGCCAGTGCGTCGATGCGGGCGTGGACGTGGCGGCGGTCAAGCTCGAGCTTCGTTTCACCGGCACCACGGCGGGCGCCGCCGCCGCCGCCACCGCCGCCGCCCTGACGGCTCAGGCTTTCGCCCATGCCCTGCAGGCGGGGCAGACGGTAACGCAGGAGGGCCAGCTCGGTCTGCAGCTTGCCTTCGTTGGTCACGGCACGGCTGCGGAAGATCTCGAGGATGAGCATGGTGCGGTCGATGACCTCGAGGCCGCCGAGGGCCGTGGAGATGTTGCGGATCTGGCTGCCGGTCAGCTCACCGTCGAAGACGGCGCACTCGGCCCCCAGCTCTGCTGCGGCCGCAGCGGCTTCTTCCAGCTTGCCGCTGCCCAGCACGATGCCGGTCTCAGGGGTCTGGCGCTTCTGGGTGACTTCGGCCACGGCCTCCATGTGGTTGGCCTCGCACAGAGCAGCCAGCTCGGCAAGGCTGCGCTCGCAGTCCCACAGGCCCTGGTCGAGGGCGAGAAGGATGACCTTCGTCGGGGGAGTTTCGACTAAAATATCGTAAAGTTCGCTCAAAATGATTCCTTTCTGTTATTCGTTTGGAGAATATAGCGATTCGTAGTGTTCTCGCGTCAGGGCATAGCACTTGCAGGGTATCGCTGTACCGTCGAATTTATGGTAGACGGCCTCGTGGTCGTAGACAAAGCCTGCTTTCATCATGACTTTGCCGCTGGCGGGGTTCTCCACGGCGTGGGAGCAGGCAAGCCAATTACTGTCTGTATTTTTGAACCAGTATTCTACCAGAGCGTTCAGAGCCTCGGTGGTGCAGCCTTTGCCCCACCATGCTCTGCCGATGCAGTAGCCCACCTCCCACACGCCGTTGCTGTGGTCAAAGCCGGGCCAGGGGTCCCGCTCCGGCTCTACACTGGAGGAGGTAAAGATGCTGATGGAGCCAAACACCTGGCCGGTGGCCTTTTCCACGATGGCCCACTGGTAGTAGTCCTCGTTGGGATAGAGCAGCGCCCATGCGCTCAGAAGCTCCTGCGTCTCGGCCACATCCTTGTGCGGTGTCCAGCGCAGCCAGCGGGTGACCTCCGGGTCGTTGGCCCAGTTCGCGTACATCATCGGGGCATCCGACGGCATAAGGCGGCGCAGAAGCAGCCGCGGCGTTTCGATTTCCTGTGTGCCGGCGTGGCGCATGATAGATTCCTCCCAACCATTGTAAATATGCATAGAATAGCACAAAACCGGCTTCGGCGCAAGCAAAATGGGCTGCTTCGGGGCAAAAATGCTTGACAAGTGCGCAAACTTCATTAAACTGAAGATGACTGCATAAAAATTCTCCCCGGCAAAGGGCCGGGGAGAATGCTCATGTTGGAAGAACATCCGCCCGCAGGATAGCCTGCCAGTCGCTGTGACCATATAGGAAGCGGAGGATGTGGACGGTCTGGGTGGAAGAGTCGATCCTATAGAACAGAAGATAATTCTGCACAGGGACAAAATGGAGCTGATGAGAGGCAAGAAGCGGCTCGTCGATCACCGGAAAGCGTCCGGGAAATGTTTCGAGCGAGTCGATGCTTGCAAGTGCATTCGCCAGCATCCGGTGAGCAGCCAGCGGATTTTGCAGTTGGTGAGCAATATAGTTTGCGGCAGAGTGCAGGTCGTGCTCGGCGGCGTGAGAGACATGAATCTTGTAGTTCATTCAAGCCCCCATTGCTTCGACAGCTCTTTGCGGACATCTTCCCAGGGGCGCGTTCTTCCCGCCGCCACGTCATCCAGACCCTCCTGCAATTTCGCATACAAATCGAACCGGGCGGTCAGGGCCTCGTAGGTCTCGATGCTCATCACGGCAAGGTCGCCTTTGCCGTTTTTGGTGATGAACACCGGCTCGGCGTAGTCGTGGCAGAAGGTGGAGATCTCATTGTAGTTGTTGCGCAGGTCTGCGCTGGAACGAATCTTGGGCATCCAAAAGCACCTCACTTTCATACGAAAATTATACCTGAATTTCTTTATAAAATCAAGGAAAATAAAAAAGGAGAACCTTTCTATGACGGACATCCGAGAGTATCTTGCCCACAAGCCGCTTTTGTTCGACGGCGGCATGGGTACCTATTATAAAGCGGCACCGGGCGCGGACTGCGAAATGGCCAACCTCACCGACCCCGAGGGCGTGAAGAAGGTCCATGCGGAATATCTGGCCGCAGGCGCACAGGCCATCAAGACCAACACCTTCGGTCTGCCCCGGATGGCGGCGGCCCAGACGCCGGTCTGGGAAGAGCTGGCCGAGGCGGGCTGGAAACTGGCCTGTGACGCTGCCGCGGAGAAGGACGCCGCCGTCTTTGCTGACCTCGGCCCGGCCCCGGACACCGAGGCTGCCCCGGCCAGCAGCGCCTACGGCCTCGTGGCGCAGCAGTTCGCCGCACTGGGGGCAAAGAACTTTCTGTTCGAGACGCTCAGCTCCGATGTGGGCATTGTGGAGGCGGTAAAGGCGCTGCGTGTGGCCGTGCCGGACGCCTTTGTCATGGCGTCCTTCGCGGTGCTGCCGGACGGCTACACCCGCGAGGGCCTGCTGTTCCGCGACCTGCTGCGCCGGATGGAGGGCAGCGGCGTGGTGGACGCCGTGGGCCTGAACTGCGTCTCGGCCCCCGGCGCGATGAAGAAACTGGTGCAGGGCCTTGGCGAGACGCTGCTGCCCCTGTCGGTGATGCCCAATGCGGGCTATCCGGTGGTCACCCGGGCGCGGGTGCTGTATCAGGGCAAGCCTGCGTATTTTGCCCGGGAGATGGGGCAGATCGCCGCTGCGGGCGTCCGTATTTTGGGCGGCTGCTGCGGCACGACGCCCGCCCACATCGCGGCCCTGCGTGCAGAGCTGGATGCCCTGCCCCAGCGGACCGAGGCCGCTCCGGCAGCGAAGCTTTCCACCGGGACTGCACCGGCGGTGGAAAAAGATGATGCCTTCCTGCGGAAGCTGAACGCAGGCGAGAAGGTCATCGCCATTGAACTGGATTCGCCCCGGGTGGCCGACCTGAGCGGCTATCTGGAGGGCGCACGGCGGCTGCAGGCCGCAGGCGCTGACCTGCTGACCATCGCCGACTGCCCCATCGCGCAGGCCCGGATGGATTCCTCCCTCGTGGCCTGCCGGGTACACCGGGAACTGGGAATGTGTGCTCTGCCCCACATGACCTGCCGCGACCGCAACCTCAACGCCATCAAGGCTCTTCTGCTGGGCCTTTACGCCGAGGGCGTGCGGGAGGTGCTGGCCATCACCGGCGACCCCATCCCCACCGCAGAGCGGGACGAGGTGAAGAATGTCTACCAGTTCAACTCCCGCAAGCTGGCCCAGTACATCGTCTCGCTGGCCGGGGAGGGCCGGGAGATGCCCTCGGCCATGACCGTCCTTGGTGCGCTGAACCTCAACGCCCGGAACTTTGAGGTGGAGCTGCGCCGGGCCGTGGAAAAGCTGGAAAACGGGATGTCGGGCTTCCTGACCCAGCCGGTGCTGTCGGCACAGGCGGTGGAAAATCTCCGCAAGGCCCGTCAGACACTGGGCGAACGTGCTAAAATCCTGGCCGGCATCATGCCCGTGGTCAGCCAGCGGAACGCCATCTTCATGGAGAACGAGATCAACGGCATCCATGTGGAGGAGGACATCATCCAGCGCTTCGCGGGCCTCGACCGGGAGCGGGGCGAGGCACTGGGCCTTGAGGTGTCGATGCAGATGGCCCGGGAGGCTCTGCCCTACGCTGACGGCTTCTATCTCATGACCCCCTTCAACCGTGTGGCCCTGATGGAGCGGCTCATTGCCCGGCTGAAAACGGAGCTTCTGGACGCGGAGGGCTGAAAAACGGATAAATCGTTGAAAGCGCCGCAATGAGATGATATTCTAATAAAGAAAAACGAACAGGGCCTTTGTGGACCCTGATAAGGCGGATGCAGCGGGCCACACTCGAAAAGGAAGGAATATAAGAAAAATGCGGACACGGTATACCCTTATCAATATGGTCGTCAATGTGGGTGGACAGCTCATGAATCAGGCGCTGCTGTTCATCAGCCGGATGGTGTTCATCCACTATCTGTCGGCGGCATATCTGGGTGTCAACGGACTGTTCACCGATGTGCTGGGCATCCTGAACCTTGCAGAGCTTGGAATCGGCACGGCGATGATATACAGCCTGTATGAGCCGGCTGCGAAGAAGGATGAGCATCGGCTGGCGCAGCTGATGAACCTTTACCGGCTCCTCTACCGTATCGTGGCGGTCGTGGTGCTGCTCGTGGGCCTTGCACTGATGCCGTTTCTGGGCTTTTTCATCAAGGACAGCAGCGGCATCGAGCATCTGCGGCTCATCTATCTGATGTATGTGGCAAACTCGGTCTGCTCCTATCTGCTGAGCTATAAAAACTCCATCTATCTGGCCTACCAGAAAGCCTATGTCCGCAACCTCTGGGCGCAGCTCTGCGACGCGGTCAAGACGCTGCTCCAGATCGTCCTCATCGTGCTGACCGGAAACTTTATCCTCTATCTGGCGGTGCAGTTCGTGATGCAGTTCATCCCGAACATCATCGTATCGGTCAAGGCGGATAAGGAATTTCCCTACCTGAAAGAGTGCAGAGAGCTGCCGGAAAAAGAAGAATTTCACGGTATCCTGCGGAACATCGGTGCCATGAGCTTCCACAAGCTGGGAACCGTCATCGTCCGGAACACGGACAGCCTGCTGATGTCCAGCTTCGTGGGACTGCTGTCGGTGGGCATCTACTCCAACTACAAGCTCATCTTGTCCGGCATCAACAACCTGATGGATAAATTTTCGAACGCCTTTACCGGAAGTCTGGGCAATCTGGGAGCCATTGAGGATGAGACACGGGTGTACAGCATCTACCGGGAACTGGACCTGCTCTTCTTCGTCATTTACGCTTACTGGACGGCGGGACTGTTCGCGCTGTCCAACGCCTTTATCACCCTCTGCTTCGGCGCGGAATACTGCTTCTCCACGGCGACAGTCGCCGTCCTCGTGACGGAATTTTATGTTTCGGGCCAGCGGAAGGTCAACCTGCTCTTCCGTGAAGCCAAGGGCCTGTTCTGGTACGACCGGTACAAGCCGCTGTTCGAGTCGGCCATCAATCTGGCGGCGTCCCTGCTGCTGGTGAAGAAGTTCGGCGTGGCAGGCATTCTGGGCGGAACGGTCATCAGCACCGTGACGACCTGCCTCTGGATGGAGCCTTACATCCTGATGCGCTACGGCATCCGGGAAGACTGGCAGGGCAAGCTGAAAGACTACTTTGTCCGCTACGCCGAACGCGCCGCTGTCGTCGCGGTGCTGGCCGCTGTGTCCTACGGATGGGTGGGCTTCTGCCCGGCGAAGAACATCGGCTGGTTCCTGCTGGACGGTGTGCTGTATACGCTGCTGTTCGGGGCTGTCATGGTGGTGCTCCACCGGAACGCGCCGGAGTTCGATCAGCTCAAGGGCCGTGTCACGGCTGTTCTGAAAAGAAGGAAAAGCTGAATGGCAGGGCGGGACGGCCGCGTCCGGCCCATCCGGCAGAAGAACGGCGGTCTGAGCGCGGCCCGTACACTGAACGGCAGCAGTGAAAATTTTGTTCCGGACAAAAAGAGATTGACAAAACCCACGAAAAACGCTATATTCTTTTTATAAATGCAAGGAAAAAGAGTGTGCGTCGTTTTCGCCATCCAGAGAGCCGGGGGCTGCTGAAAACCCGGTATGGCGGTGCGGTGTGCTGTCACTTTTGAGCAGAGGCGGGGAAACAAGAGTAGTCGCCTCCGGGTCTGCCCCACGTTATCGGGGCATCAAGGGGCATACGGCAGAAAGCCGTGTGCAATTTGGGTGGTACCGCGGTTATATTACAGCCGTCCCATGGAACGCTCCGTGGGGCGGTTTTTTTCGTCCCACTTCACAATCTTCCGGGAGGATTATTTATTATGAAAGAACTCGCAAAACAGTATGATCCGAGCCAGGTGGAAGACCGCATCTACCAGTTCTGGCTGGATAGCGGCTGCTTCCACACCAAGGCCGACCCCGACAAGAAGCCCTACACCATCGTGATGCCCCCTCCGAACGTCACCGGCCAGCTCCACATGGGCCACGCCGTGGATAACACCATGCAGGACATCCTCATCCGCACCAAGCGGATGCAGGGCTATGCCGCCCTGTGGGTGCCTGGCACAGACCACGCTTCCATCGCTACGGAGGCCAAGGTCGTGGAGGCCATGCGTGCTGAGGGCCTGACCAAGGAAATGGTGGGCCGCGACAGCTTCCTGGAGCGTGCCTGGGCCTGGAAGACCAAGTACGGCAACCGCATCGTCAGCCAGCTCAAGAAGCTGGGCAGCAGCTGCGACTGGGAGCGTGAGCGCTTCACCATGGATGAGGGCTGCTCTGAGGCTGTCAAGGAAGTCTTTGTCCACCTGTACGACAAGGGCCTCATCTACCGCGGCAACCGTATGGTCAACTGGTGCCCCCACTGCAACACCTCCATTTCCGACGCCGAGGTGGAGTATGAGGAAAAGGACGGAAGCTTCTGGCACCTGCTCTACCCGGTCAAGGAGACCGGCGAGATGCTGGAACTGGCTACCACCCGTCCCGAGACCATGCTGGGCGATACCGCTGTTGCCATCAACGGCGATGACCCCCGCTATGCTCATCTGCACGGCTGCCATGTCATCCTGCCCCTGCTGAACAAGGAGATCCCCATCGTCTGCGACGAGCACGCCGACATGACCAAGGGTACCGGTGTCGTGAAGATCACCCCCGCCCACGACCCCAACGACTTTGAGGTCGGCCTGCGCCATGACCTGCCCATCGTCCGCGTCTTCACCTACGACGGCCGCATGACCGGCGCCGCCGACAAGGCTGCTGCCGACGCTCTGTTTGCTGCAGGCAAGAACACCGTCAACGAGCCTCATGTGCTGGACTGCGGCAAGTATGCCGGCATGACCACCCTCGAGGCCCGCAAGGCCATCCTCGCTGACCTGAAGGAGGGCGGCTTCCTGAAGGAGATCGAGCCTCTGAAGCACGAAGTCGGCACCTGCTACCGCTGCCACTCCACCATCGAGCCCATGGTGTCCAAGCAGTGGTTCGTCAAGATGGAGCCTCTGGCCAAGCCCGCCATCGAGAGCGTGGAGAATGGCGACATCAAGTTCGTGCCGGAGCGCTTCACCAAGAACTATATGAACTGGATGAAGAACACCCGCGACTGGTGCATCAGCCGCCAGCTGTGGTGGGGCCACCAGATCCCGGCCTGGTACTGCGACGACTGCGGCGAGACTGTGGTCGCCAAGAGCGCACCCTGCACCTGCCCCAAGTGCGGCGGCACCAAGCTCACCCAGGACCCCGATACCCTCGACACCTGGTTCTCTTCCGCTCTGTGGCCCTTCAGCACTCTGGGCTGGCCCAATGAGGAGAGCGAAGACCTCAAGTATTTCTATCCCACCAACACCCTCGTCACCGGCTACGACATCATTGGCTTCTGGGTCAGCCGCATGATCTTCTCCGGTCTGGCTTACACCGGCAAGGCTCCCTTCGACACCGTCTGCATCCACGGCATCGTCCGCGACAGCCAGGGCCGCAAGATGTCCAAGAGCCTCGGCAACGGCATCGACCCGCTGGAAGTCATCGCCCAGTACGGCGCTGACGCACTGCGCTTCATGCTGGTGGACGGCTCTACCCCGGGCAATGACATGCGCTACAGCGAGAAGAAGGTGGAGGCTGCCCGCAACTTTGCAAACAAGCTGTGGAACGCTACCCGTTTCGTTCTGATGAACCTGCCCGAGGACTTCCAGCCCGGCCTGCCCAGCGAGGATAAGCTGGACATGAGCGACAAGTGGGTGCTGACCAAGCTGAATCAGGTGGCCGGCGCCATGAGCGACAACCTCGACCACTACGAGATGGGTCTGGCCGCTGCCAAGATCAACAGCTTCATCTGGGACGTCTACTGCGACTGGTTCATCGAGATCGCAAAGCCCCGCCTGAACTCCGGCGACGCCGAGCAGGCCGACACTGCCCGCCGTGTGCTGGTGTATGTGCTGGACAAGGCCCTCAAGCTGCTGCACCCCTTCATGCCCTTCATCACCGAGGAGCTGTATCAGGCTCTGCCCGGCTCTGCCGAGACCATCATGACCCAGAGCTGGCCCACCTTCGATGAAGCTCACAACTGGGCCGACGAAGAGGAAGCTTTCGAGAAGGTGATGGACTACATCAAGGCTGTGCGTACCATGCGCACCGAGATGAACGTCCACCCTGCCAAGAAGACCAGCATGATCATCGAGACAGCTGACCCGGCTCCCTTCCAGAGCGCCGAGGTCTATCTGGCAAAGTTCGCCTTCGCCACCGATGTGACCTTCACCGAAAAGTATGAGGGCAGCACCGACGGCATGGTGCAGGTGTCCACCCACGCCGCCCGCGGCTTCATCCCCATGATGGAGCTCATCGACCGCGACAAGGAGCTGGCCCGTCTGAACAAGGAAAAGGCCAAGGCCGAGAAGGAACTGGACATGTTCGAGAACCAGCTCAACAACCCCAAGTTCGTCGAGCGCGCTCCCGCCGCTCTGGTGGAGGACATCCGCAATAAGCACGCCAAGAGCCAGGACAAGCTTGCCAACATTGAGCAGAGCATCAAGGCTCTGGGCTGATGCAGGAAACGAGTCCTGATATGCAAAAAACTTCTCCCTGGCTCATTGCGGCACGAGTCATCTTTACCTTTGCGCTCATTGCCTGCATCGTCTTCATCTTTTCCAACTCCATGCAGATCGGTGACGTCTCGGAATCGTCAAGCGGACGAGTATTGCTTCTGATGAAAAAGGTGTTCACCCGTCTGGGAATGCCCGGCGCAGCGAACCATCTGACAGACCACATCGTGCGCAAGCTGGCACATTTCTGCGAGTATGCGCTGGAAGGCTTCCTGCTCACCCTCTGCCTGCGGGTCTATACCCGGCACTTTTTCGTTCACATCTCGTGGCCGATCCTGGGCGGTCTGCTCACGGCCCTGACGGACGAGACCATCCAGATGTTCAGCGATGGCCGGAGCAGCCAGCTCACCGACGTCTGGCTGGATTTTTCGGGCGCGATGGCCGGTATTCTGGTGGGCCTGTTCTGTGTGGCCCTGTGCAGGATGTGCTGGCTGCTCTACAAACATCGAAACGAGGATTGACGCAATGACCATCGAACAGGCAAACGAATATTTCTCTTCTCTGCCCGAGGGCTTTGCCCCGGCGGAGGAGCTGCGCGCTGCCCTGACGGCGGATGTCCAGAAGGTGCAGTTCGTCGGTGTGGCCGGCACGGCGGGCAAGACCGCTGCTGCCGGTCTGCTGGCGGCCATCCTGCGGGAGGCGGCGTTCCACGTCGGCTTCTACCGCGCCGGCTGTGAGCCGCTGTCGGCCCGCATCGCCATCGGCGGCGTGTCGGTGGACCCGGTGCTGCTTTGTCAGGCTGCCGAGGCTCTCAATGCCGCAAAGGCTCTGCCCCGTGAGGCGGCAGAGCTGGCGGCTGCAGCCCGCTGCTTTGGTGCGGCAGGCTGCAAGCTGGCTGTGGTGGAGCTGCCGGATGCCGGTCTGGCATCGGCCCTGCCCAATATGCCGGTCTGCGCCGTCACGGCCATCGGCCCGGACGGTGTGAGCCGCTCGGTGGAGCGTCTGGCCGCGCTGGCCGCAGGCGTCATGCGGAAGGACGCCGTCTGCGTCACCGCGCCGGAGCAGCCGAAGGCTGTTCTGAGTGAGCTGGTGGTGGCGGCGGCCAAGGCTGAGTGTGAGCTCGTCGTCCCCGACGCCGAGGACATCATCTTCCTTGAGGCGGAAAAGTTCACCAGCAAGGTGGACTACGGCGGATACACCGCCCCTCTGGCCTTCCTGGGCCGCCACGCGGCGGGCAATGCCGCCGTCGCGGTCGAGCTGGCGCTGGCCCTCTGGCGCAAGGGCTTTGAGATCCCCGATGGGGCCATTCTGGCGGGCCTTGCCGCTGTGGAGAACCGCAGCAGCATCCGCGTCCTGTCCCAGAAGCCCCTCATCATCCTCGACGCCTGCCGTACTCCGCAGCAGGCTGCAGCCCTTCTGCGCGTCCTCAATATGGCCAAGGTGCGCCACATGAGCGCCGTGATCGGCCTGACTGAGGAGGAAGGCGCAGAGTCGTTCCTTGCCGCACTGGAGACCGGACTGACTTCGGAAGAGCAAAAGAAGGACAAGAGCACCATGCCCGGCATGGGCGAGAACCCCTTCGACAAAGTCTTCCTTGTCGCCCCGGCGGGAACGGAAGCGGCGCTGGCAGAGCGCCTGACCGAGAAAGCACGGTATCACTTCGACGCGGTGTTCTGCCCGACGCTGGCCGAGGCCGTGGAGCAGGCGAAAGCCAACAGCCGCCGCGGCCTGCTGGTCTGCGGCAGTGAAGCCATCGCCCTCGAGGCCCTGAAACTATTTTCATAAGCATTGCACACCGTCTGAACGGTCTTTTTGCCTGCATACTGCGTTGATTTCCCTTGCGATCCACCAAGGATTGCAGCGGAAAATCGCCTTGTCTGCGGGCAAAAATTCTCGTCATTCGGTGCACCCCGCTTACGAAATAGCTTCTGAGAAGCTGCTGGAGAACCGCTGAGCGACACCGTTCTCTAAAAAATAACCCGAAAGACCTGTACACTGAAAAGGTGTACAGGTCTTTTCTTTATGCCAGAAAAAAAGGAGATGAGGATATGGCGACAGTGACCTTCAGTGCGGCGGACGATGTGCTCTACGCCTATCTGGCCGGCGAGATCGACCACGACGCGGCGCAGGGGCTTCGCATCCAGCTGGACGACGCCCTGCTCACCCGCAGCCCGCGCATTCTGGTGATGGACCTCGGCGGAGTGGGGTTCATGGATTCGTCGGGCATCGGGCTGATATTGGGGCGGCAGCGCTGCGCCCGGACACTGGGCGGCAGTCTGCGCATCCAGCACGCGCCGGAACAGCTCCGGCGGGTCTTACAGCTTGCAAGCATCCCCTGCACCGAGCCGGGCGGGGAAGTATCAGGAGGGATATAAATGAAAGCGGAAAACAGTGCAAAGATCCAATTTGATTCGCTCAGTGCCAACGAGGCTTTTGCCCGGGGCGCAGCGGCGGCCTTTCTGGCTCGGTATGACCCCACCGTGCCGCAGCTGGCCGACATCAAGACGGCGGTGTCCGAGGCGGTGACCAACTGCATCGTCCACGCCTACCCGGATGCCATCGGTCCCGTGACCCTGAGCATCGCCGTCTACCCGGAGCGGCTGGTGAAGATAACAGTGACGGATAAGGGCATCGGCATCCCGGACGTCGAAAAGGCCATGGAGCCTCTTTTCACCACCGGCAACCCGGAAGAGCGCTCCGGTCTGGGCTTTGCGGTGATGCAGAGCTTTATGGATAAGGTCAAGGTGTCCTCTCAGCCCGGAAAGGGGACGCGGGTGGTGCTGACCAAGCGTCTGGATGAGCGCTCTACATAATAAAGAGAAAGAGGGCGTCGCAATGGTAACGGACAAGACCCGGCGGAGCGCATTCATCGAGCAGAATCTGGGGCTGGTGCATTCCTGTGCCGGACGGTTCCGGGGGAGAGGCATTGAATACGACGACCTCTACAGCGCCGGCTGTATGGGGCTGGTAAAAGCGTATGACGGCTTTGATGAGTCGCGTGGCGTCTGTTTTTCCACCTACGCTGTGCCGGTCATTCTGGGCGAGATCAAAAAGCTGTTCCGGGACGGCGGCACTGTAAAGGTGAGCCGGTCACTCAAAGAGCTGAGCCTGCGCATCAATGCGGCCCGGGAGCATCACAGCAAGCTTTGCGGAGCAGAGCCTACTCTGTCGCAGCTGGCAGAGGAGCTGGGGGAAAGCGTGGAGAATATCACGCTGGCTATCCAGGCGGCGCAGCCTGCGGTGAGTCTGACGCCGGAGAACCGGGAAGAGGGCGACCGTCAGATGGATATTCCGGTAGAGTCGCCGGAGGAAGAGCTTGCGGATAAGATAGGCCTGGCGGAGGTATTGAAGAGTCTGCCCGAAGAGGACAGGCTTATTATCCAGCTGCGTTTCTATGGGGGCAAGACCCAGAGTGATACGGCAAAACTGCTCCATACCACGCAGGTACAGATCTCCCGGCGGGAGCGCAAGATATTAAAGGTGATGCGGGACAGGCTGTTGGACGAATGATGGACAGAGCGGCCAGATCTGAGAGAAAAAACTGGGCAAAAGGACGAACCGCAAAATAATTCAAAAAAAGTGAAAAAAGGACTTGCTTTTTGAGGGGGGCTGTGCTAAAATACATTACTGTCAGGCGGACGTCTGGCACAAACACCTCCGAAAAAGCGACAGAAAAAGCACGAAGGACGATTGGTTCTCCTAAGAACTTCAAAAAATCTTCAAAAAAGTGCTTGACAATCTGGTGCTTCGGTGGTAAAATAAGTAAGCTGTCAGCCGCATAGCTGAGGCGCAAACAGGACCTTGAAAATTGAACAATATCGAAAAACTTGTAACGG
>OGGM01000709.1_pt1 | contig 19503 bp, 15 predicted proteins | sample 1571251 | NCBI WGS metagenome assembly OGGM01 (sample SAMEA2582076, study PRJEB24529) | metagenome | biome: Human gut stool | place: China | collected 2011 | reverse complement strand
ATAAGCCGCGTGCGATCCTTGAATCAGTGCAATAGCAATAAATAAACGAAGTGTCGTTTTATTTTTGAGTAAGCCTAAAAATCCAACAGAATTTTCAACCGCACTTTGTGGCTCATCTTGTGGCATTGGATTGGGATGAAGTAATTGCACAATGCTATAGAAAATAAGGATGCCCGTAATCATCCATGTGATGTATTGCTCACCAACCATCCCCGCTAAATACCCAAACACCATCACGCCTACAACAAATGCAAAGGAGCCAATCAAGCGTACTTTGCCGTAATCTAAATGAATTTGTTGTTGCCATGTACTCGCTAGGCTATCACCAATCGGCATCCCCGCCGCATTCACCATGGAATACAAGGCAAGTCCAATAAATAATAACCAGAAATTATGCGACATAAGCCCGATTAACGCCATAGTGACAGCACTAGCAACAGCTAAGTAACGTAAGCCATTCACTAAAAGGGAAACGCGTTTTATTAAGCCTGAAAATAAAATACTGCCACTAAAACGGAAAATATAACCACAGGCCAGCAATAAACCGATGCTTTCTTCACTATAAGATTGCGTTTTCAACCACGCAGGGAAAAGGGGGAGAAATACACCGTAGGCACAATAGTAACCAAAAAAGCTCAGGGTGAGCCAGGTAAAAGGACGAACTTGCATTAGAATAATTTTTCCATTTCTTGTGAGCGTGCCACACAGGCCTGCATCGCTTGTTTAATGATGTTGTTAAATTGGTGTTGATTAAACACATTTAATGCGGCTGCGGTGGTACCGCCTTTTGAGGTGACATTTTCTCGTAAAGTGGAAAGAGCCGTCTGTGGATTTTCAATCACCAACTTCGCTGAGCCTAACATGGCTTGTTGTACCAACTCACGAGATTGCTTTTCATCTAAGCCCATTTCGATTAAGCCTTGTTGCATAGCCTCTAAAAATTGGAAGAAGTAAGCGGGGCTGCTGCCAGATGCTGCCGTTACAGCATGCATTTGATCTTCATTCTCCACCCAAGTGGTTTTTCCTACAGATGAAAGTAAATCTTCCGCAAAAGTGCGGTCAATTTCAGGTGTGTTTTTGTCAGCAAATAAGCCCGCCATACCTTCACCTACTAATGCAGGCGTATTTGGCATGACGCGAACAATGGATTTTGCTGTTGGGATGAGTTCGCCTAATCGAGCAGTCGAAATACCCGCAGCAATAGAAATGATTAATTTATCAGAAAAATCAAGTGCACTTAATGGCTTGCAAACATCAGCGAGGACTTGCGGCTTAACGGCAAATAACACAACTTGAGCTTGTGTGATGGATTGTTCGTTATCCGTAGAAACCGCGACGCCATATTGAGCAAAAAAAGCACGTTTTTCTTCATTAGGATCATTAACGATAATTCTGTCGGCAGGATAACCTTGTTTTAACAGGCCTAGCACAATCGCTTGTGCCATATTGCCACCGCCGATAAAGGCAATTAATTTCTGTTGCATCATTTTTTCCCGTGAGTTTATGGGCTACAATGTTGCGTATTTTACCCTATTATGAAGGAAGTGTTACGATGTGGTTTAAAAATTTAATGACATATAGGCTAACCAAGCCCCTAGATTGGGATCTTAATGAATTACAACGCCAGTTGTCAGATTGTGAATTTCATCCTTGTGGCTCACAAGATCAAAGTAAATTCGGTTGGGTGAGTCCCTTGAAAGACAGCGAGTTATTGTATTTTTCTGTGGGTAAACACATTCTATTGGTTGCGAAAAAAGAAGAGAAAATGTTGCCAGCAAATGTGGTGAAACGTGAATTAGATGAACGTATTGAAAGCCTTGAGCAAAAAGAAAATCGCAAATTGAAAAAAACGGAAAAACAAACGTTAAAAGATGATGTGGTGATGAATTTATTACCACGTGCATTCACTAAAAATCAGCAAACTGCCGTGTGGATTGATACCGAAAATAATCTTGTTCATGTCGATGCTGCATCGAGTAAGCGCGCAGAAGATGCCTTGGCATTATTACGCAAATCTCTTGGTTCATTACCGGTTGTGCCGTTAGCTTTTGCGAATGAACCTTCGACCATTTTAACAGATTGGATTGTGCAGGAAAAAATCCCGCATTGGTTGGTGGCGTTAGAAGAGGCTGAACTTCGTGGAAGCCAAGAAGACAGTGTGATCCGTTGTAAGAAACAGCCTTTAGAAAATGAAGAGATTCTCGCGCTTTTACAAGATGGCAAAAAAGTGGTAAGCAAGCTCGCATTAGAATGGGAAGATACGCTGACTTTTGTGTTTAATGAAGATTGCACGCTCAAACGCTTAAAATTTGCCGATGCAGTGCGTGAGAAAAATGCGGATATTTTAAAAGAAGATTATGCGCAACGCTTTGATGCTGATTTTGTATTAATGACGGGTATTTTATCTAAACTGACAGAAAACTTACTCGATGAATTCGGTGGCGAGAAAGTAAGATTAGGTTAGTTTGAACGAAGAAATAAAAAAGGCGAACATGATGTTCGCCTTTTTGTTTATCTAAAAGTGCGGTCAAATTTCCGCACGTTTTTAATTAGTGAGTACTCGTACTGGTTGTCGTACGGTTTGCACGTTTACGATCGTTTTCCGTTAAGAGTTTTTTACGGATACGGATCGATTCAGGTGTCACTTCGACTAACTCGTCATCATCGATAAACTCGATGGCTTGTTCAAGTGTGAATTTCACCGGCGTGGTTAAGACGATGGCATCATCTTTACCCGATGCACGCATATTGGTGAGTTTTTTACCTTGTAAACAGTTTACGGTTAAGTCGTTTGTACGGCTGTGAATACCGATGATTTGACCTTCGTAAACTTCTACGTTAGCTTCGATCAGTAATTTACCACGCTCTTGTAAACCAAATAGTGCATAAGCTAATGCTTTACCTGTCGCGTTAGAAATTAATACACCGTTTTTACGTTGACCGATTTCACCTGGTTTGATGTCATCGTAGTGATCGAAACTAGAGTAAAGTAAACCGGTACCTGAAGTCATGGTCATGAATTCACCACGGAAACCGATTAAGCCACGGCTTGGGATGATGTATTCTAAACGTACACGACCTTTGCCATCCGGCATCATGTCGCGGACTTCACCTTTACGGATACCTAATGCTTCCATGACAGAACCTTGGTGTTGTTCTTCTACGTCGATAGTCACTTGCTCATAAGGCTCTTGTTTTTTGCCGTTGATTTCACGGTAGATTACTTTAGGGCGAGAAACCGCAAGTTCATAACCTTCACGACGCATATTTTCAATTAATACAGAAAGGTGTAATTCACCACGGCCAGAAACACGGAATTCATCCGGGTTTGGAGTTTCTTCTACGCGTAATGCTACGTTGTGAACTAATTCTTTGTTTAAACGTTCAAGAATTTGACGAGAAGTCACATATTTACCTTCTTGACCTGCAAACGGAGAAGTGTTTACACAGAAGAACATGGTTACAGTTGGTTCATCAACGGTTAATGAAGGTAAGGCTTCAACGGCGTTGATATCGCAAATAGTATCCGAGATATTTAATTCACCTAAACCGGTAATCGCGATGATATCGCCTGCGTAAGCAACATCTTCTTCATAACGTTGTAAACCAAGGTGACCTAATACTTGACCGACACGACCTTGGCGAGTTTTACCTTCGCCATCAATAATCGTTACAGGTTGATTTGGTTTGATTGCACCACGTTTGATACGGCCGATACCGATAACACCCACATAGCTGTTATAGTCTAATTGGGAAATTTGCATTTGGAATGGTGCATCTAATTCCACTTTTGGCGGTTCAACGTGTTGAACGATCGCTTCAAATAATGGAGTCATATCTTCCGCTAAATCTTCATGTTCAAGACCAGCTACACCATTTAATGCAGATGCATAGATAATTGGGAAGTCTAATTGCTCGTCGGTTGCGCCAAGGTTAACGAATAAATCGAAGACTTGATCCACCACCCAATCAGGACGTGCGCCTGGACGGTCAACTTTGTTGATAACAACAATTGGTTTTAAACCGTGAGCAAAGGCTTTTTGGGTTACGAAACGCGTTTGTGGCATTGGGCCGTCAAAGGCATCTACGACTAAAAGTACAGAGTCCACCATAGAAAGTACACGTTCTACTTCACCACCGAAGTCGGCGTGTCCTGGGGTATCTACGATGTTAATGCGATAACCGTTCCAGTTAATTGCAGTATTTTTTGCCAGGATGGTAATGCCACGTTCTTTTTCAAGATCGTTTGAGTCCATTACGCGTTCATCAACATCACCACGAGTGGATTCAAATGTACCGGATTGTTGAAGAAGTTTGTCAACGAGGGTGGTTTTACCATGGTCAACGTGAGCGATAATTGCGATATTGCGCAATTTATTAATATCAATGTCGTTTTTCATTTATTACGTTCTTAATGTTTAAGTTTTGTAGGGTGGAATTTTTATACCACCAAATAGTCCAAGTAGTTTAAATTGGTGAGTCAAACTCACCCTACGAGAATCTCGAAAGGGCAAAAATTATACACGATATTTCGTTACTCTGCTATGCCATGGGATAAAATAAATCTTATGAAAAAGGCAAGCGATTGCGTTATAATGCTCTTTTAATTTTTATAAAGATTATACACATAGCAAAATAGAGGATTCCCTATGCCAAATGCAAATGCCATTGCCAACGTATTCAAACTGATCGAAGAGAACGATATTAAGTTCGCGCTACTTCGTTTCACCGACATTAAAGGTAAAGAACATGGCGTTTCTATCCCAGTTAGCCTTGTTGATGAAGATATGTTTGAAGATGGCAAAATGTTCGATGGCTCTTCTGTTGAAGGTTGGAAAACCATTAACAAAGCCGATATGCTTTTAATGCCAATCGCAGAGACTGCGGTAGTCGATCCATTTGCGCAGATCCCAACTCTCTCTATTCGTTGTAGTATTTATGAACCAACGACCATGCAAAGCTATGATCGTGACCCGCGTTCAATTGCTATTCGTGCTGAAAACTATATGCGTTCAACCGGTATTGCTGATCAAGCATTCTTTGGTCCAGAACCAGAGTTTTTCTTATTTGATGATGTACGTTTTGATGTATCAATGAACCGCGCTTCTTTTGCCGTTGATGACATTGAAGCAGCTTGGAACACCAACAAAAAATACGAAGGTGGTAACAACGCCTATCGTCCATTGAAAAAAGGTGGTTACTGTGCGGTTGCTCCAATTGATACGGCACACGATATTCGCTCTGAAATGTGTTTGATTTTAGAAGAAATGGGCTTAGTAGTTGAAGCTCACCACCATGAAGTGGCGACTGCGGGTCAAAACGAAATCGCAACTAAATTCAACAGCTTAACTTTAAAAGCTGATGAAACTCAAATCTATAAATATGTGGTGCAAAACGTTGCATTAGAACATGGTAAAACCGCTTGCTTTATGCCAAAACCAATCACAGGTGATAATGGTTCTGGTATGCACTGTAATATGTCATTAAGCAAAGACGGTAAAAACATTTTCCAAGGTGATAAATATGCGGGGCTTTCTGAAACCGCACTTTATTACATCGGCGGTATCATTAAGCATGCCAAAGCATTAAATGCATTCACCAACCCAAGTACGAACTCATATAAACGTTTAGTGCCTGGTTTTGAAGCGCCAGTATTGTTGGCTTACTCTGCAAGCAACCGCTCAGCATCAATTCGTATCCCAGCAGTAACCAATCCGAAAGCGATCCGTATTGAAGCGCGCTTCCCAGATCCACTGGCAAACCCATATCTTGCATTCGCTGCGCTATTGATGGCAGGTCTTGACGGTGTAGTAAACAAAATCCACCCAGGCGATGCAATGGATAAAAATCTTTATGATCTTCCACCAGAAGAATTAAAAGATATTCCAGCAGTTGCAAGCTCATTAGAAGAAGCGTTGAATTCATTAGAAAAAGATTATGAGTTCTTAACTCAAGGTGGGGTTTTTGCTAAAGACTTTATCGAAGCATTTATTAGCGTTAAACGTAAAGACGTGGAACGTTTAAATATGACGCCACATCCGGTTGAGTTTGAGATGTATTATGCTTAATTGATATATAATTAATTGATTTTAATGTATAAAAGGTATCACTTGCCAAGTGATGCCTTTTTTTATTTATATCAATAACTTATTTTGTTATTACGATTAGTTATTTTTCATTAAGATCATTTTAATTCCCTTGTTAGCATGGGGGAACTCAGGTAGAATGCAGTAAGTTTATAGTATATTCAATTGACCTGAAAGGATTAATAATGAGTGATAGTCGTTATCAAAAACTAAATGAGTCGGATGGGATTGATTTGGTTGAATTAGTTAAAAATCTGTGGAAGAAAAAACTATGGATTATTTTATCAGCCTTCGTTTGTACCGCCATTGCGGCAGGCTATGCTTTTACAGCTAAAGAGCAATGGACATCTAAATCAGTAGTAATTGCGCCAAAAGGGGCCAATTTAGGCGATTATTTATCATTTCGTAGTGAATATGCATCTATTCTAGATATCAAAGATTTTTCTCAAGATAAAGTTTCAGAAAAGGTATTTAATGACTTTAAAACGGCTTTATTTTCACGTAGCTTGAAAGAGGCGTTCTTTTCTCAATCTGCCTGGTTTAACACTTATGCAGCCAAAAATGCTAATTCCGAAGAAGCTAAACAGAAGCTGTTATCTAATTTTGTCGATAAAAATCTGATTATTACCATACCAGATCCTAAAAAAGATCCAAATTCAATTGGTGTAAATGTTAGCTTTGCAGCTGAGACTCCAAAAGAAGCGCAGGATGTATTATTGGACTATATCCAATTTGTAAACCAATGGGTGCTTGCTGAAAATAAAAAAGACTTTCTAGCGAATATTAATTTGGTGCTTAGTGGATTAGAGGTTCAGAAAAAAAAGATTGAACGAGATACGGAAACTGTGCGTCAAATTCAGTTAGAAAACCTTACAACTGCATTAGATATCGCAAAATCAGCTGGGATTAAAGATTACTCAAAATCTTTAAGTGGTAATGTAAGTGTACCAGAAGTATTGTTAGGTGACGCAAAGGTACCGTTTAGTGATTCAAAACTAAGTGATGGCACATATTTATTTATGCTGGGAGAAAAGTACTTACAAGCTCAGGTTAACACGCTAAAAAATGCGCCTTTAGTCTATCCGTTGAATTATTATAATATCGAAAAACAAGCTAATTTATTAAATGCATTAGAGAAAAAAGTAGAGAAAGAAGGTGCTGTTAGCGCATATTATTATTTGAGTTCACCAGATTATCCAGTGGTGAAAGATAAGCCGAATAAAATGTTAATTTCTTTGGTTGGGTTTATTTTAGGCCTTTTGGTATCTATTCTATACATTGTGTTAAAAGTTTTTTTAAATGACATTATTTTGCGAAGAAAATAAATGATACTTAGATACTTTAATCAATATAGAGTACAAGTGAGTAATTTTGCATATCTCTCTATTGTCCAGTTTGGAAATATGATATTGCCATTAATTGTGTTACCTTTTTTACTTAATAGATTAGGTATCGATAATTATGGTTTGGTTGTTTTTTCTCAGTCTATCGCAGCTTATTTTGCTGTTTTTATTCGATTTGGGTTTAACACGTATGCAACTCAACAAGTTAGTCGTTTTAGTGAAAATAAAAGTAAATTAAATGAGATTTTTATAAATGTTATATTTTTAGAATTGTTATTTTTTCTAATTTCTATTGGCGTTATGCTGGGCTATTTTTATATATTTCCTGTTAAGTATAATGAAGTGTATATTTATTCTTTAATAGCCGCTTTTATTGAGAGTCTTTTGCCTATTTGGTACTTTCAAGGCATAGAGAGAATGAAATATATTACACTAATTAATCTAATTGCTAAGATTATTTCATTAATCTGTATTCTTTTTTTTGTTGACAATAGTTTAGATTACTTGATAGTTCCTATATGCTATTTAATAGGGTCTTTAACTGTTCTTTTTATCTCTTTGTTTATTTTAATGAAACATAAGGTAATCAAATGTAATTTACCTACTCTGCAAAGCCTTTTCTTTTATCTTAAAAATAGTATAGTTTTTGTTTTCTCTGATTTGATGGCAATCCTAAAAGATAAAACGAATATTATGTTGCTAGGAACATTTGTTGGGATGAATGCAGTTGCATATTATGATTTGGCAGAGAAAATAGTTTGGGCATTTAGGAGTGTTTTTTCCAATATTAATATTGCCTTCTTTCCTTATTTTTCAAGAAATAAAAGACCAGAACAGGTAAAACAAGTTATACTTATTATTTTTATTTTTAGTTTGCTTAGTTATTTATTTGTTTGTTTGTTTTCAGATTTTATTATTTTATCATTGTCAAATGAGAATATGTTAATAATAAAGGATTTTTTATGGATAATGGCAATGTATATAATTATTGCCTCTTTGAGTTCCTCTATCGGCTATTTTATTCTTATTGTTAATGGGCATAGTAAGAGTTTTTTTTATAATATGCTGATTTCATTGATTTCATATCTTTTTATTTGTTTTTTTATTTATTCTTTATTTGATATATCTATAATTAATCTTGTTATTGCTTATAATTTATCTATTTTAATTGAGTTGCTTCATCGCATATATTTATGTGGTAAGTACAGATTGTTGAATTGGATTATATAGAATGTTATATTTTTCTTATAATATATTATCATTAGTTTTTTTTATTGCTATATGTTTTTTCATAGAAGTAATGGGTGGTATTGTGGATTTGCTCTTACTTGAGCTTTATTTGTCGATCTATTATTTCACATGTTTAGGTTGGGCGGTATTAAAATTTAATAAGTACCCATTATTCCTGCTGATGTTTATTGTTTTTGGGTTATTTATTTATTCTAGATTTATTTTGGATTCTTTTGGATTACTGCCATACGAAATTAATTTAGCGACTAGATTTGTCGGTAATTTTTTTGAAGCATCTACTATAAGAGAAAGTATATTGATTTATATAGTTTCTTTGATAGGCTTATCTCTTTCCTTTTCTTTTGTTTGTTTTTTTAAAAGTAAAGAGAAAATTTATAATTACTTATTTTTTAAAAAAATTGGTTTTTATCTAATGCTTTTGTCTCTACCTGGTGTAATATTTAAGATGTTCATTACATTGAAAATGGTTATCTCTTCAGGATATTTATCTTTGTATGTTGATACTCCTAATTCAGGGGTGGAGCGAGTAATTGAGTTTGTTAGTTACAAATTATATATAATAGGTGTATCTTTTTATATATCATCGAATTTAAGCAAAAAAGATTTCTTCAAATTATCTCTTTTCACGCTACCTATTTCTATAGCATATTTATTATCTGGTAAAAGAGGGGATTTGGGCATTACAATATTATTTCTTATATGGTATTGGTTCTCTTTTATAGAATTACACAAAATTTCTTTTAAAAAGTTACTATTGTCTAGTTTATTAATTTTTATACCAATTGCTCTACTTTTTCAAGCAGTTAATGATTCAAGAGAAAATGGTAATCCAAATGGAGCTAATATTATTACTAATTTAAGCTCGTTTTTTGCACAGCAAGGAGTTTCTGGCATAGTATTACCTTATTATATAGAATATGAGTATAGCCTTCCTAAGGATTACCCTTATCTTATTTCGCCTATTGTTGATCGATTGAATAGAGGGGCTCAGTCTTCAGATTTACTTAAGAATACTAATTATTTAGGAGCAGAATTAACCGCCGTTTTAGATTACGAGGCTTTCCTTAGAGGAGAAGGGGTTGGGACAACCTATATTACAGAATTATATAGTATTGGAAATTCAAAAGTCTCAGTATTTACAGGTATGTTTTTATTAGGGATTGCAATTTTATATTTTGAATTAAATAGAAATAGACCGATGCTTAAATATTTATCTTATTTAGTTCTGTCAACAATACTTTTTCTTCCAAGAGGGGAACTGTTTGAATTATTCTATGAATTTATACTTTTAATAATAATTTGGCATGTAGCTAAAATTTTCATGCAAAGTAAAGTAATTAAATATTAAGGAATTAAAATGTCTATGATAATAGATTTCGTTTTACCGTGGGTGGATAACCAAGATCCTGAATGGCAAAAATCTCGACAACAATATGCTGAGAATCAGTCGTTATCAGATGCAAATTCGAGTGCGAGATTTCGTGATTCAGGTACATTGAAATATGTACTTCGTTCTATTGAAAAAAATTGTCCTTGGTATAATAAAATTTACTTAGTTACTTGTGGGCATCATCCAGAATGGTTGGATATTAATTCACCTAAAATTGAACTGGTTAAGCATAGTGATATTTATGATAATAAAGATCATTTACCAGTGTTTAATTCAAGTTCTATTGAGATGAGTTTACCGAATATAAAAGGACTTTCAGAACATTTTGTTTACTTGAACGATGATACTATTATTTTCTCTAAAACGGATGTAGAACGTTTCTTTGTTGATGGTAAACCTGTTGATTTTTTATGTCATGGGTGGCTAGCTCGTAATAAATTATTTGGAATGTTTAAAGAGCTAGATTCATGGGTTAATTCTTTAAATAATAATATTTTGCTTATCAATAAATTCTTTAACCCATCAACGTTAGATAACAAAGTTCTTTACCATAAAAGTTACTCAACTTTAAATAAAATGAGTAATTTTCTATTGAAGAATGTTTATAGGAAATATTTTTGGTTTGAGCACTGGCATCATCCTATTCCTTATTTGAAGAGTACCTTGCAAGAAGTGAAAAAATATTGTTTTGATGAGATGCAATGCTGTTCCAGTAATAAATTTAGACATAATACGGATTTAACACAGTATTTATATCGCTATTGGCGCTTGGCAAAGGGAGATTTTTATCCCTATAAATATAATGATGGTGTTGAAACTAGTATCCTAACATTAGACGTTTTATACAATGCAATTAAAGATTGTGAGAAATCAAATCCTAAGTTTGTATGTTTTAATGATTCTCCAAATTTGCCTGATAATGAGTATATTCAGATGAAAAAGGAAACTTTAGCATTTTTTGATAAAAGATTTCCAGAACGAGCCTCTTTTGAGTTATAGGATGAAGCTATGCTATCAGTATTAATGTCAATTTATTATAAAGAAAGACCAGAGTATTTTGATCAAGCAATGAAAAGTATTTGGGATAATCAGTCAATGAAACCAGATCAAATTGTATTGGTTGAGGATGGCCCTTTAACGCCAGAGTTATATAATATGATAAAAAATTGGAAACAGAAACTTGGTGAGATTTTAGATATTATTTCTTTAGAAAAAAATCTTGGCACAGGGGGAGCGAAAAGTGCAGGCTTAGGCAAATGTAAAGGCGATTATATAGCAGTCATGGATACTGATGATATTTCAACTTCAGAACGATTTGAAAAGCAGGTTTGTTTCCTTGAGAATAATACTGATATTGATGCTGTTGGAACATGGATTTCTGAAATAAATGAAGAGGGAAAAATTACTCGAGATCTAGTACGATATCCTCTAGAGCATAATGATTTAGTTATGTTATTCATGTCTAGAGATCCTATTCCTCATGTGACATCAATGTTTAGAAAAACTTTTTTTATCAAAGGCGTTAAATATTTATCTAGTGTAACTATGGCTGAGGATACTTTATTATGGTATCAAGCCTTATTAAATGATTGTAAATTGGCAAATATAGGTTTTGTTGGTGTTCAAGTCAGAACATCAGAAGATTTATTTAAGCGTAGAGCAAATTGGAAAAAAACAATTGGGCTATTAAAATTCCGCCTATTTCATATAAATAGAGATTTAAATTATGGTATCAAAGCAGATATCTATGCCATTGCCTATTTTTTTATGTCTATTTCTCCAAGTTTTGTGAAAAAATTATTATATAAATTATTTAGATAGAAAAGGATAAAAATATGAAAATTCCATTTTCCCCACCATATGTTAATGACGATGTGATCAATGAAGTTGTAGATTCTTTACGTTCAGGCTGGATTACCACAGGACCTAAAGTTAAAGCTTTAGAAGAAGAAATTAAACAATTCTCAGGGGCCAAAGAAGTGCTTTGTGTAAACTCTTGGACTTCTGCAGCGATTATGATGCTTCGCTGGTTCGGCGTAAAAGAAGGTGATGAGGTGATTGTACCTGCTTACACTTATAGTGCAACAGCTTTAGCGGTGCTACATGCAGGAGCAAAACCAGTAATGGTGGATACTTCAGAAGATTTTAATATTTCTTTGGATGCGATTAAAAAAGCAATTACACCAAGAACGAAAGCTATTATGCCTGTTGATATTGCTGGGTTCCCTTGCGATTATGACGAAATTATGGATTTGGTAAAATCTTCAGAAATTCGACCGCTCTTTAAGGCTGAAAGCGAGAATCAAGAAAAACTTGGCCGTATTTTAGTATTGAATGATGCAGCACACTCTTTAGGTGCTTGGTACAAAAAGGGCATGAGAACAGGAAGTGAAACCGACATTGCTATTTTCTCATTGCATGCCGTAAAAAATGTTACAACAGCTGAAGGTGGTGCAATTTGTATTAACTTACCAGCACCTTTTGATAACGCTAAACTCTACGGAGAGCTTCGCCAAATGGCATTAAATTGTCAAACTAAAGATGCTTTCTCTAAGAGTAAAGCTGGTGGTTGGCGATACGATATTACTGGCCTAGGTATGAAAATTAATATGGCAGATGTGAATGCAGCGATTGGCTTAGCACAAATTCGTATTTACGAAGATTTATTAAAAGAACGTAAACGTGTTTTTGATACTTATGGCGAAGCATTTAAACAATATGATTGGGCAATTTTACCGCCATCAAAACAAGGTGAAAAAGAGACTTCATATCATTTGTATGCTTTACGTATTAAAGGTTTTACTGAAGCACAGCGAGATGCAATGATTGATGAAATTGCTAAGAGTGAAGTGGCTGTAAATGTTCACTTTATCCCGATGCCAATGCTTACTTTATTTAAGAACTTGGGGTATAAAATTGAAGATTACCCGCAAGCATATAATAACTATAAGTGTGAGATTTCTCTTCCTATCTATCCTCAATTAACAGATGAGCAGGTGAAATTTGTAATTGATACTGTTGTTAATGCCTATAATAAGGTTAAGTAAAGTGATTCGTTTTTTTGATTTTATTCTAAGTTTAGTTGGGCTAGTTGTTCTAGCCCCTATTTTCATTGTATTAGCTATTTGGATTAAGATTGATTCAAAAGGTCCTGTCTTTTATAAGCAAGTTCGAGTTGGACAGAATGGTATCGATTTTGGTTTATTCAAGTTTCGCTCGATGGTGGTTGATGCTGATAAAAAGGGCTTAATTACGGTAGGTGGTCGAGACCCTAGAATTACCCGTTCAGGTTATTTTATTCGTAAATATAAACTTGACGAGTTACCGCAGCTGATTAATGTACTGCTTGGTGATATGAGTTTAGTTGGTCCTCGTCCAGAGGTAAGAAAATATGTTGACTTGTATACTGATGAGCAACAAAAAGTACTTTCTGTAAAGCCAGGGATTACTGATTATGCTTCAATTGAATATATGGATGAAAATGAGATTTTGGGGAAATCAAGCGATCCTGAGAAAACATATATTGAAGAGATCATGCCTGAGAAGATTAAATATAATATGAAGTATATTCAGAATAAAAATGTATCAGAATACTTTAAAATAATCTTTCTAACATTATTGAAGATTGTTAGGTAGATTATTTAACCAATTTTACTAACTTAAGGATATTTGTATGATTTATTCTCTAGTATTTGGGATGTCGAGAACTAAAAAGAGAGTAATTAGTCTTTTTATTGATGTTGTCTTATTAATATCTGCATTTTTTCTAGCTTATTGGACTCGATTAGGTGGAATAGTTGCATTTGATGATACAGAAATTTGGACAACTCTATTATGCACAATTGCGATAACTCTTTTTACGTTTATTAAATTAGGGCTTTATCGTGCAGTCTTGCGTTATATTTCTTTTAAGGCTTTAGCAATGGTAGCTGGAGGAGCTTTCGTTTCAGCTGTTAGCCTTATTTTCTTTTCTTTCTTTATCGGTTCGGATATACCTAGAACTGTACCTATTATTTATTTTTCCTATGTATTCTTGCTATGTGGTAGTGCAAGGATGTTGATTCGCTATTATGTTAGTTTAATTTTAGATAAAGATAATGAATCTGTCTTGATTTATGGTGCCGGTACTACAGGGCGTCAACTAGCTGTGTTACTTAAACATACTTATCGCTACCGAATTCGTGGATTTATTGATGATAACGCGAAGTTACATGGTACTTATCTTTTGGGGAATAAAATATTTTCGCCAAATGATATCTCAAAGCTTGTTCAAAAATATAATGTTAAAGTTATTTTGCTTGCGATTCCAAGTGCATCACGTAGTGAGCGTAAGGCGATTATTGATAGTTTAATTCCTCTAAAAATTAAGGTTCAGACCATTCCGGATATGGAAGAAATCTTGCAAGGGAATGCAAAAATTGATGAGCTACGAGAAGTTCACATTGAGGATTTGTTAGGTCGAGAGCCAGTATTACCAAATAAAGATTTATTACAGAAAAATATTCTTCGTAAATCTGTTATGGTAACAGGGGCTGGTGGTTCAATTGGCTCTGAGTTATGCCGTCAAATTATTTTAAATGAGCCAAATGCTTTAATTTTATTTGAACTTTCAGAATTTTCTCTTTATGCCATCCATCAAGAGTTATTAGAGATTGTTAAGAAAAATAATATTACAAACACTAAAATTTATCCTGTTTTAGGAAATGTACAGGATATTGAACGCCTAGATCGTGTTTTATCTCATTTTAGTGTTGATACTATTTATCATGCTGCAGCATATAAGCATGTTCCTTTGGTTGAGTATAATGTGATTGAAGGAGTGAAAAATAATGTATTTGGTACATATAATGTTGCAAGATGCGCCGCAGAACATAATGTGAAATCGTTTGTACTCATTTCAACAGATAAAGCGGTTCGCCCAACAAATGTGATGGGGGCAAGTAAACGTATGGCTGAGCTGTGTTTACAGGCACTATCTGAACAATTAAACAGTTCCCAAACTTGTTTCAGCATGGTTCGTTTTGGTAATGTATTGGGGTCATCAGGGTCAGTTATTCCATTGTTTAGAAAACAAATTCTAAAAGGTGGCCCTATTACTATTACACATCCTGATATTATTCGCTATTTTATGACTATTCCTGAAGCAGCTCAGCTTGTTATTCAGGCTGGAGCAATGGCAAAGGGTGGTGATGTTTTCATTTTAGATATGGGTGAGCCAGTTAAAATAGTAGATTTAGCTAAAAACTTAATTCAATTATCAGGGCTCTCAGTTAAGGATGAAAACAACCCGAAAGGTGATATTGAAATTACTTATACAGGGTTGCGTCCAGGAGAGAAACTGTATGAAGAGTTGTTAATTAGCGGAGATAATGTTCGTAAAACAACCCATCCCCGTATTATGACAGCTGAGGAGGTTTATTTACCATTTGAACAATTATCTGAAGTGTTGTCTGAATTAGAGAATTCTTGCAAAGATGCCAATTATATGGCTATTCGTCAAACATTGCTAAATGCTCCTACAGGTTTTAACCCAACTACAGAAATTGTAGATGTATTATATAAGGATTGAGATTTATGCATAATATAGGCGTTTTCCCTAAGTTATTTATTAATGCATCTATATTTTTATTTTTTACTTTACTTTTGATGTTCCCTAAAGGATATAACTACGGTTCGACAGCATTATTAGTTTTAAGTGTATTATTCTTGTGTTATTTACTCTATAAGAGAGTAAGTTTCTTAACGATAGTAAAGCAGGATAAAGCTATTTTTATGGTGACTGCTTTTTATTTTTTAGTTTCGCTTTTCTTTATTTTCTTCCATGGGGAAAAAATTAATCTAATTGATAATCCATTAAGAGCATTTTTATTTCTCTCTGTAATTATTTTTGTAGTTTATAGTTCGGTTAAATTTGACGTATTGCTCTATAGTATTCCTTTAGGAGCCTTTATTTCAGGTGTAGTAGCTCTCTATCAGTATTATATTTTAAACTTGGAAAGTGCTTTCTATTACCAAATGAAGATCCAGTCAGGGGATATGGCGATGTCCTTGGGCTTATTTAGTTTTGTTATTGCACTTCATTTATTAGATATCAATAAAAGCAAACTGGCTATGCTAGTAATCATTTCAGGAATATTTGGGGTTTTATCGAGCTTACTTTCTTTTTCTAGAGGAGGGTGGGTTGGGGTTCCAATTTTATTATTAATTCTTATTTTCTTATATAGACATTTATTATCTAAAAAACTTCTATTAGGCGGGATCACTTTTTTATGTATTATCTCAGTAGTATTAACAACAAATAATAAATTAGTTAATCGCCTATCTGAAGCACAATATGAATTAAAATTATATTTATCTGGAGATGATAAGGTAAGCTCTATTGGAGAGCGCCTAGATATGTGGAAAATTGGTTCAAAAGCTTTTTTAGAACACCCGATTTCTGGGTGGGGTTTAAAAGAATTAGATTATTATAAAAAAGATCTATCGGATAAAAATATTGTGACTAAGGCCTCAATCTCTTTTTCTCATTTACATAATCAATTTATTGATGAGTTAGTTAAAAAAGGTATTGTTGGTGGAGTAGCTATTTTAGGGATATTTTTTCTACCTTTATATGTTTTTTATACCAAGCAAAAAAATAAGCAAAATAATAAACGAATAAAATTTATTACAACGTTGGGGATTGTTCATATATTATCTACGATGAGTTATTGTTTAACACAAGCTTTTATTTCGCATAATTCAGGAAATATTTTTTACTTCTTTGTTCTATTTTTATTTTATGCTTTCATGGTTAATGAAAGCGCTACTACATCTGAATAATTTGAGCTTCCTTTTATGAGCAAAAGAATTCTCATCACCGGCGGTTCCGGCTTCATCGGTTCCGCCCTTATTCGATATATCATTAATCATACTCAAGATTCTGTTATCAATATTGATAAACTGACCTATGCGGCAAATCAATCCGCTTTGAAAGAGGTAGAAAATAATCCTCGCTATACTTTTGAGCAAGTTGATATTTGTGATCTTAAGGCGATAGAAAGCGTTTTCGAGAAATATCAGCCTGATGCAGTGATGCATTTGGCGGCAGAAAGTCATGTCGATCGTTCTATTTCGGGAGCGGCTGATTTTATTCAAACCAATATTGTTGGTACTTATACGTTGTTAGAGGTTGCTAAGAATTATTGGCATACCTTAGACGAAGCTAAAAAAACGACCTTTCGATTCCATCATATTTCTACAGATGAAGTGTATGGGGATTTATCCCTTTCTGATCCCGCCTTTACTGAACATTCCCCTTATCATCCGAGTAGTCCTTATTCTGCCTCAAAAGCAGCGAGTGACCATTTGGTGCACGCTTGGCATCGCACTTATGGTTTGCCGGTGATTATCACAAACAGTTCCAATAACTATGGGGCTTATCAGCATGCTGAAAAGCTTATTCCTTTAATGATTTCAAATGCTGTGATGGGAAAGCCTTTACCAATTTATGGTGATGGGCATCAGATTCGTGATTGGTTATTTGTGGAAGATCATGTTCAAGCTTTATATTTAGTTTTGACAAAAGGTCGAATCGGAGAAAACTATAATATCGGTGGAAATTGTGAAAAAACAAACCTTGAAGTGGTTAAAACAATTTGCCAATCACTCGAAGAATTTGCACCAAATAAGCCTAATCACATTAAGTATTACGAAGATTTAATGACTTTTGTCAAAGACCGACCTGGTCACGATGTGCGATATTCATTGGATTGTTCTAAAATTCATGCAGAATTAGGTTGGCAACCACAAATAACCTTTGAACAAGGACTTCGTCAGACGGTAAAATGGTACCTAGAGAATAATAGATAAAAGGAGAAGAACCACATGCAAATTACATTATCAACGGCTCCCGCTTCGGAGAGTTGGGGCAAAAATGCCATTTTAAGTTTTAATCAAGATCAAGCCGTTATTCATCTTAAAGATGATGAAAAATCGAACCTTGTTTTAGTTCAAAAAGCCGCACGTAAGTTACGTGGACAAGGCATTAAAGATGTTGAACTTGTGGGGGATGCATGGGAATTAGAAAATTGCTGGGCATTTTATCAAGGTTTTTACTCGGCGAAGCAAGATTATTCGATTGAATTTCCTCATTTGGATAATGAGCCACAAGATGAGTTATTAGCGCGTATTGAATGTGGTGATTTTGTACGTGGAATGATTAATGAACCAGCCGAAACACTGACGCCAGTTAAATTAGCGGAGCGCGCAGCTGAGTTTATTTCAAAACAAGCTGAAAATTATGCCGATAAAAGTGCGGTCAGTTTTCAAATCATTTCTAACGAAGCGTTAAAAGAGCAAGGTTACCACGGGATCTTTACTGTGGGTCGTGGTTCTATTAATCCCCCCGCTATGTTGCAATTAGATTTTAACCCGACTAATGATCCAAATGCGCCGGTATTAGCCTGTTTAGTAGGTAAAGGTATTACTTTTGATAGTGGCGGTTATAGTATCAAACCAAGTGATGGCATGAGCACTATGCGTACTGATATGGGCGGCGCTGCATTATTAACAGGTGCGTTAGGATTTGCCATTGCGAACGGTTTAAATCAACGTGTAAAACTCTATCTATGCTGTGCGGAAAACTTGGTGAGCGGCAATGCGTTTAAATTAGGTGATATCATCACGTATAAAAATGGTGTAACCGCTGAGATTTTAAATACTGATGCGGAAGGCCGTTTAGTATTGGCGGATGGCTTAATTGAAGCCGATAGTCAAAATCCACAATTTATTGTCGATTGTGCAACCTTAACCGGCGCAGCGAAAGTAGCAGTCGGTAATGATTACCACAGCGTGCTTTCTATGGATGATTCGTTGGTAAATAGCTTATTCCAAGCCTCGAAAGAAGAAAATGAGCCTTTCTGGCGTTTACCTTTTGAAGAGTTCCATCGTAGCCAAATCACTTCTTCTTTTGCTGATATTGCAAATACAGGTACAGCGCCGGTTGTCGCGGGCGCAAGTACGGCAACGGCATTTTTATCGTATTTTGTGAAAAACTATCAACAACGTTGGTTGCATATTGATTGCTCCGCTACGTATCGTAAATCAGGCAGTGATTTATGGGCTGTGGGCGCAACTGGAATTGGTGTGAAAACTTTAGCAAATTTATTAGTAACGAAAGCAAGTTAAGTAGGATTTTATGACTGAACGTACTTTTTCAATTATCAAGCCTGATGCAGTAAAGCGTCATTTAATTGGTGCTATTTTAGGGCGTTTTGAATCTCAAGGATTCCGTGTTGTTGCGCTTAAAATGGTACAATTAACTAAAGAACAAGCGGAAGGTTTCTATGCGGAACACCAAGGCAAACCGTTTTTTGAGCCGTTGGTGGAGTATATGCTCTCTGGTCCGATGGTGGTTTCTGTGTTGGAAAAAGAAAATGCCGTGAAAGATTAC
>OGGM01000705.1_pt1 | contig 19675 bp, 14 predicted proteins | sample 1571251 | NCBI WGS metagenome assembly OGGM01 (sample SAMEA2582076, study PRJEB24529) | metagenome | biome: Human gut stool | place: China | collected 2011 | reverse complement strand
AAGGTCAGGGTGACCTAACCCGTTATTTAACAAGGAAAGTATGTGCTATTTCGACTAGAGAAAAGCCGCACAACGGTGTTAAATGGCAAGGAAGATAAAAGACATCACCACGGTTTCTGATCCCACCGCATCCCACCTCCACTTGGGGCGCGCACATTCAGCCGGAGCTCTCCGGCCCAGCTTCCCCGACTCAATACAGCTGAGTCGCCTCTTTGGAAGACCGAACCTATTCGGACTGTGCCCCGCCTGCCCCAGACGCAGGCGGTGAGACCGAGAAACTCTGAACACAGAGGAAAGGACGGACAAGTCATGCGCATTGCACTCTTCTCCACGTGCATCGTTGACGGCATGTACCCCCGCGTAGCACGCGCCACCGTCGAAATTCTTGAGCGCCTGGGCCACGAGGTTGTCTTCCCCCCGAACCAGACCTGCTGCTCCCAGATGCACGTCAACTCCGGTTACTTCGATGACGGCTACGAAGTCATCAAGAACCACGTCGAGGCATTCGACTCCTGGGACTGGGACGTTGCTGTTGCACCCTCCGGCTCCTGCGTCGGCTCCCTGCGTCACCAGCAGGCAATGGTCGCACGTAGCCGCGGCGACGAAGCACTGGCTCTGAAGGCAGAGCAGATCGCTTCCCGCACCTTCGAGCTCTCCCAGCTGCTGATCGACATTCTCGGCATCACCAACGCCGCTGAGCAGCTCGGCTCCTACTTCCCCGAGCACGTCACCTACCACAGCTCCTGCCACGGTATGCGTATGCTCGGCCTGGGCACCCGCCAGCAGGACCTGGTCCGCACCGTTGAGGGTATTAAGTACACCCAGATTGAGGGCATGGACCAGTGCTGCGGCTTCGGTGGTACCTTCTCCTTCAAGAACGCTGACGTCTCCGGCGCAATGGTCAACGACAAGGCAGACAACGTTGAAGCAACCGGCGCATCCGTCTGCACCGGCGGTGACTGCTCCTGCCTGATGAACATCGGTGGTGCGCTCTCGCGCCGCGGCTCGAACGTTCAGACCATCCACTTCGCGGAGATCCTCGCATCCACCAAGGAAAACCCGCTCAAGATCGACTCTGAGCACGTTGAGCTCTCGATCGCCTAAGGAAAGATAAGACCTCATGACCGCTATTCAGCTTGGTATGCCCAAGGTCGTTCACTACGGCGAGGGCAACATTTTCGAAGAAACCCCCTTCCCCAAGTACGCGAAGGAAGAACTCAAGAACGAGCAGCTGCGCTCCAACCTGCGCTTCGTGACCCACGCGATCCGTAACAAGCGCGCTCGCGTCACCGCAGAACTGCCCGACTGGCAGGAACTGCGTAACACCGGTGAGTCCGTCAAGAACTACGTTCTGGCGAACCTGCCCGAGCTGCTTGAACAGTTCGAGCGTAACTTCACCGCCGCAGGCGGCCACGTGCACTGGGCACGCAACGCCACCGAGGCAAACCAGATCGCTCTGGACCTGATTCGTGAGCAGGGCGTGGACGAAATCATCAAGATCAAGTCCATGGCAACCGCAGAGACCGGCCTGAACGAATTCCTCGAGGAAAACGGCATCAACGCTATTGAGACCGACCTCGCGGAAGAAATCGTCCAGCTTGGCCACGACCGCCCCTCCCACATTCTGGTGCCCGCAATTCACCGCAACCGCCGCGAAATCCGCGACATCTTCCTGCGCGAAATTGAGGGTATCAACCCGGACATCACCGATGAGCCGGCAGAACTGGCAGAGGCATCGCGTAACCGCCTGCGCAACAAGTTCCTAAACACCACCGTGGCAGTCTCCGGTACCAACTTCGGTATTGCCGAGACCGGTACCCTGACCATCGTGGAGTCCGAAGGTAACGGCCGTATGTGCCTGACCCTGCCCGACACCCTCATTACCTTCATGGGTATTGAGAAGATCCTGCCCACCTTCCAGGACTACGAGGCATTCCTGCAGCTGCTGCCCCGCTCCTCTACCGGTGAGCGCATGAACCCCTACACCTCCATGTGGACCGGTGTGACCCCCGGTGACGGCCCGCAGAACATGCACGTCATCCTCATCGACAACGGCCGTACCGCCGTTCTGGCTGATGAGCTGGGCCGCCAGGCACTGCGTTGCATCCGCTGCTCCGCTTGCATGAACGTGTGCCCCGTGTACGAGCGCGCAGGCGGTCACGCCTACGGCTCCACCTACCCGGGCCCCATCGGTGCAATTCTGTCCCCGCAGCTCTCCGGTATTGAGGCTGCAGAGAACAACTCCCTGCCGTACGCATCCTCCCTCTGTGGCGCATGCTACGAGGTCTGCCCCGTGAAGATTAACTTCCCCGAGGTCCTCGTGCACCTGCGCGCTAAGGATGTCGAGTCCAAGCACGCTGTCCGCGAATTCGAGGGCAACAAGAAGGCTCCCTTCTCGCAGATGGACGGCATGATGCTCGGCGCGAAGAAGCTCTTCACCTCCGGCAAGATGATGTCGATTGCAGAGCGTGGTCTGCCCATGTCCCGCCTGATCAGCGGCCGCAAGCACAAGATCAGCGCTGTTCCCGGTATCATCGGCGGCTGGACCGCTTACCGCGACATCCCCGAGCCCCCCAAGGAATCCTTCCGCAACTGGTGGAAGAAGGAGAAGGGCCAGGCTCCGGCACGCGATAACGCTGAGCGCGTTGACATTCAGGCCCTCATCGAGGCAAACAAGGGTAAGGTCGCTGAGGCGGCAGCAAACGCCAAGGCCGCTATGGACGCCCAGGCAGCCCGTGAAGCTAAGGAGAACAACTAATGTCCTCTGCTAAGGAAGATATCCTCGCACGTATCCGCTCGTCCCTGGCTGACGCACCCGTCGCCCCCGAGCCCGTACGTAACTACCGCCGCGTCAGCGAGCTGAACGAAGAGCAGACCATTGAGATGCTCGTCGACCGCCTCATTGACTACAAGGCAAACGTGTTCCACGCGAACAAGGAGAACATCTCCGAGGTCATCGCAGAGCGCCTGGGTGAAAAGTCCACCTACGTGGTTCCCGAGGGCCTGAACATGGAGTGGCTGCCGGCTGACACCGCTGACCGCAAGCGCGTCACCGACTCCGGTAGCACCCTCAAGCCCGGCTGCCTGAGCCTGGAAGAACTGGACGCAGTTGACGCTGTGGTCACCGGTTCGACCGTCTCCTGCGCAGAGACCGGCACGATCTTCTTGAACACCAACCCCGATGAGGGTCGCCGCGCCATCACCCTGGTGCCCGACCACCACATCTGCGTGGTGCCCCGTTCCACCGTGGTGGAGCTGGTTCCCGAGTCGATCGAGCGTATCACCTACACCCGCCCCGTGACCATGATTTCCGGTCCCTCGGCAACCAGTGATATCGAGCTGATCCGCGTGGAGGGCGTGCACGGCCCCCGTACCCTGGACGTCATCATCTACGACGCCTAAGGTACAGCGCCAGACGGCAAACCTCTAAAGAAACCGCCCGAGAGCTAAGGCTCCCGGGCGGTTTCTTTATACCCTCTTCTTGATGTTCTTATGCCCCCGCGGCTTCTCGTCTTCAGAGACGCAGGTGCCAGTTGTGAGGGCACAAAAACGGTGGCGGGCCCATGTTCCCGCCACCGTTCTGTGGAGTAGTATCTTGTGGTGTATCGACGGTTAGCGTCGTAGCGCCCCGCGTGGGTGCTTAGGCGCGTGCGTCGAAGTGCTGCAGACCGGAGTCCTCGCGGCTACCGCCCTGGCCATCGCCAACGTCGCGGTAATCCTTGATCCACTCGATCTTCTGAACCCACTTGACCATCTTGTAGCCGTGCATGGAGTCCGCACGCAGACGGAGCGGGCCACCGTACACATCCGGCAGGGGCTTGTCGTTCATGCCCCAGGCCAGGATGGTCTCATCTTCCATTGCCATGGAGATGTCCAGGCACTCGTAGTAGGGTTCGGTCGGGCGGCCGTCGTAGGTGTGGCCCACGTGGCCGAAGGAGGTGACCATGACGTAGCGAGCGTCGTCGGTCTTCTCGACCAGTGCGAGGACGTCGCGCAGGCGCACACCCTCCCACTTGGCGATGCCGGTCCAACCCTGCATGCAGGTGTGCATGGTGATGTTAACTTCCTTGCCCAGCTTCTTGAGGTCATCAATGCTCAGGGACTTGGATTCCTTCACCAGGCCGCCCAGCTCCAGGCGGTAGTCAACGAACTCGTGTTCCTTCAGGCGGTTCCACTCGGTGCTCTCACGCTCGGTCGGCGGGCGAGTGTTAACCCAGTGGAAGGGCGAAATATCGGCGTCGGTGAAGACCTTCTTCTGCACCTGACGGGAGGTGATACGGTCCAGCAGGACGTTACGAATCGGCTGGGTCAGACCCCAAATGAAGGTCTGAGTGAAGCGCAGGTCGCGCAGGGACCAGTACGAAGCGAAAATCCACAGAGCCACAGCGAAGACAATGCCGCCAATGAGCATGGTGACTGCCTGAGCGAACTGTGCTGCGTCCACCTCGTTGTAGGGCTTGTTCAGCATCATGTGGGCGATGTTGTACTGGGGGTGAACCACGAATACCAGCGCCACGTGAATGACGGTGAAGACGCAGTAGAACGCCATGCCCAGGAAGTGGATGGAACGCGCGGTCTGGCGGTTACGGAAGAGACGCACGTAGCCGGGGAAGCGGCCGCAGAATGCCGGGCTCATGATCGGGCCGGTTGCAATCATCAGCGGTGCCACGATGAACACCACGGTGAAGTACATAATCTGCTGCAGAGCGTCGTACGGCTGGAAATGCTCAATCGAGGGAATCTGGAAGCCAGCGTAAATCTGGATGGATTCCCACGCCTGCGGGATGATATCCCAGCTGGTCGGGACGATACGGCGCCACTGACCGGTCAGGAACAACAGGGAGACATATACCAGACCGTTAACGATCCAGATGACGGTCACCAGCGCGTGCCATGCGCGGCCCAGACCAATCTGGGCTTTACCGGGCAGAGAAATCAGGGGAGACAGGGTGCGCTGGTCATCGCGCGCAGTAAATGCGCCGGGGGTGGTAGGGACCTTGTCCTTGGTGAACTTGAGCCACTCGGAACCCGGGGTGCAGTGGTTGTTCCAGTACAGGCGGGGGTGAGAGGCGAGAACTTCCCAACCTGAACGAATCAGGAAGCCCATCATAATGAAATTGATGAAGTGCGTAATTCGGAGCCAGGCCGGGAAGTCCAGCTCTACGCCACCAGTGCTCGCGGTGAGGAGTAGTTGGTGCATGATATTTCCTTCGGAAATGACTGTGTGTGCAGACAATCGTTAGGATTCAGTGCGAGGCCTTGAGATGTGATGTTAGAAATAATTACCCTTCTGACCCATATGATCCTCCTCAGTGATTGGGAGCCGCCGGGGGCATCGTCGCGGATACTCCCGAAAGGGGCACCTTCCGTGTGTGAGAGGGGAGGTGCACCAGCTCCCGCTGGGGCGGAAGCGACTCTGTGTATGTATGTTGGTTTATGTGTGTTTCAGGGAAATTCCCTGTCTGCTTTCAATTTTATAGGACAAGGTGTCAATCGAGAAAGCTAAGACACGTCATGTTCTGTAATATTTGCATTAAAAATCCGAATTTAAGGAAGATTCTCATCTTCTCCCGATTTATCGGGGTATTCGGGCGCAAAAAGCCCGCCGCAACCTCTATGGAGGATGCGGCGGGCTTTGACTCTATATGTGGGATGTATGTTGGTTTGCGGGGCTTTGACTGTCTGGCATTGTGTGTGGTTTTGTAAACCCAATCCCACATAGGGTTGAGGTGACTGTAAGCGGGATACCCCCTCACACCGGCTTATTGACCCGCCCATGGAAGGCCGAAAAACAACCACAGCCTAGCCGCAGCTACTTCTGCGCAGAACCTCCTGCTGAGCCCTTACGCTTCTTCACCTTGGCGGCAGCCTCAGATGATTCAGGGGCGGTAGCGGCATCGGAGGCAGCATCAGCCTGCGACTTTAGACGAACCACCGGAACCACGCCCGTGGCAAGCTTTGTCTGAGCATTACGCTGAGCCTTCAGCGCATTCATCTGCTCCTTACGGCTCGGCGCCTGCGCAGACGGTTCAGTAGAACCAAACGCCTGACGAATACCCAACGCCCACAGCGGGAACAGCAGAACCGTCAGTGCGCCACCGGCAACCAGCAGCGACGCTGTGGACTTCTCGAGAAGACCCGAACTGGTCGCAATCTCCGTCACCGCCACAATAATCGGCAGACCCGCAGCCGAATACAACGCCAACTGCACCTTCTGCGCGCGAGTGGCCAACCCCGAACGGGTATCAAAGAAATGCTCCGCCAACAGCACCGGAACACCGCGGCACAGCAGAATACCCACCACCACGGCAAGCAGACCCAAAGGATTAGCCACCACGGCAGAGACATCAATACCCATACCGCTGACCACAAAGAACAGCGGAATCATGAAGGTAAAACCAACCACCTCAAGGCGGTGAGTTATCATATGCAGAGCCGCCGGAGGGGTCAACGTACGCAGAATCAGGCCCGCTGCAAAGGCGCCCAGCACCGCATCCAAATCAAAAAGCGCGGTACACATGATCAGGGTCGCCAGCAGGAACATCGCAAGACGCAGAACCGTCTGACCGGTCGTATTCGCCTCCGCGGCCATAATCTGACGCAGACCCGGTACATGCGCAAACAGACGATGCGGAATCAGCGCCACAATCACCGCAACCACCATAAACGCCAGCAGTACCACAAACGCCATACCCGGCGAACGCGAAGACAGCAACAGCGAAATAGCGAAAATCGGCAGAAGCTCACCCACAGCACCGTGCACCAGCACCGCATTACCCACCGGCGTACCGGCAGCACCATGAGACTTCAACATCGGCAGCAGAGTACCCAACGCCGTGGAACTCAGCGCCATGCCCACCGCAATATACGTATTCATCTCACGCGAGAACGACGTAATCACCGCCGCACCCGCCATACCCAAAGCAAAGCACACAAACCACGTGGCAATAGCGCTATAACCCTGGCGGCTACGCAGCAACGACACGTTAATTTCAAAGCCGGCAATCAAAAAGAGCATGCCCAAGCCCAGCTCCTTCAGCAGTGGGATACCGCCCTCACTGCTGGCAAGGTTGAGCATATTCGGGCCAATGAGCAGACCAAAAATGAGCAGGAAAACCACATCGGGGATCTTCTTACCCGTCAGGCGTGAAAGAACCGGAGAAATCAGCGCAACCAACGTAATCCAGAAAATGGACACAAACTGGCCGCTATCGTGGCTCGACCCTTCCGAAAGAGTCGTGCCCGAAGCAAGAAGAGCACCAGAAGTCCCCAAATCCGTCAGAAAAAGAGGGGATAAAGTCGAAAACATAAAACCTCAACGTGGTGTATGTACAGGTGGGGCGCGTACAGAAAAGTAATCCGGGGCGAAGCATTCGCGGGATCGTCCCACCGTATAAGAACGTATCAATGGTACACACCTAACCTCGTGCAACAACACTTGAACAGCACTCACTAGGGGCAAGAGGTACCCGCCAACGGCCGGGACAGAAGCGGCATGAGAGCAAAACCTCCGCGCCATCGCCCGAACAGACACAGCTTCCACCGTTACACTTAACACCTATGCCAGCGCATCCGGCACACACCACCGGGTGCGGCAGATACCCTGGCAGGGCGCACAGACTCTCAAACACGGCACTACAAGGAGCGAGGACATGGCAGCAGGGCGCACTCAACCCATCCCCACCGTCAGCAGCGGGACACGCGCCGCCTCCCTCGGAGGCACCCGACGCGACCTCGGGCTCGACCTCGCCCGCGCCTTCGCCGTGCTCAGCCTGCTCATCCCCTTCGGATACTGGCTGCAGCTGATCCCGGTGTCCTGGAAGTTCTGGATTCCGCAGACCCTCGTACCCGCCGAACCGCTCTTCGCCGCGATCCTGGGCGCAGCCGCCTGGCGGTACGCACGCACCGCAAACTTCCCGCAACTCTTCGCCGGAACCATCGTGCGATTTCTCGCGCTACTGCTACTGGGCGTGGCACTCATGCAGGGCATCACCTACCTGCCTCAAGCCGGCGTGACCGTACCGGCGCAGGGCTTCGCATATTCCCTGCCCTTCGACATGCTCGTGCACCTGGCGCTACTGACCCTGCTAACCCTATTCATCGTGCACCTGCCCCTGTGGGCGGTCGCCGTACTGGCGGTGATCACCAGCCCCTTCATCACCTGGATCTACACCCTCCTCATGGACGTAGCCGCCCACGCCGACCAATGGACCGCCGTGCAGCTACCGTTCCTCGCAAACCACGGCGTCAACCACGCGCAGAGTGCGCAGCTCATCTGGGTCATGTGCCTGGGCATCGTGCTCGTGCGCCTCTACGACAACCTGCAGGCAAAACTCGCAATCCCCGTAGTACTCGCCGTGCTGGCGCTCGCCGTCTACCGCACCTTCAACCCCTACACCGAGCTGGGCTTCCTCAACAGCCCGCAGGTGCTACTGACCCTGAACCTGGCGGCAACCCTGTACTTCTGGGCAGAATGCGCGCGTCTGCTCTCCGCGCAGGCCGGAATGCTCACCCCCATCGCACGCCTGGGCCAGATGTCGCTGAGCGCCTCCATTGTGCTGAGCGGAATCATCATCTACGCCGGCCCCACCATCAAGGCATTCACCGTCGGCGAGCACTACGTTGCCACCGGAGGCTGGGGCACCGCCGTGTACTGGAGCGCCTTCCTGCTACTCGGCGCTGTTATCGCCCTGGGCTTCTGCACCCTCTGGTCGCGCATGGCGCGCTCCATTGCTGGACGCGGCCCCCTGGAGGCGGTTCTCGCCCTCATCTCCGGGCGCGGCTAAGCGGGCTGAAGAACATAACCTAGAAAGCGACCCCCTACCTGCGTTCCTGCGCGGGTAGGGGGTCGCTTCTACGTGCTCAACATCTGCAGCAGAACCTGCGACAGAATCTGCTTAGGCGTCTGTGGTAGAAATACTGTGGCAGAAATACTGCGGATACGACAAAGCCCCGGTCCAGTGGACCGGGGCTAGTTGTCGGGATGACAGGATTTGAACCTGCGACCTCGTCGTCCCGAACGACGCGCGCTACCAAGCTGCGCCACATCCCGATGTTGACCTATCAGCGAATACCGTAGGCAACTCACCTAGGATAACCCAAAAAAATTCAGAACGCAACACGGCGGCACGCCGCCAGTCGGGGAGAGGCAAATAAAGGTTCTACGCTTCAGCCTCCTGACCCTGATTCAGCTCATCCCAGGAGGTGTACATCGCCGCAAAACGACCGCCGGAGGCAATCAGCTGCTGCGGGGAACCATCCTCCACCACGGAGCCCTCATGAATCACCAGCACACGATCAGCGCCCAGAACCGTCGAGAGGCGATGCGCAATCACCAGTGCCGTACGCCCCGCCAACACGGTCCGCAGCGCCGCCTGCACCGCGCGCTCACTCGGAATGTCCAGCGAAGCCGTCGCCTCATCCAGAATCAGCACCCGCGGATTCGCCAAGAACACGCGAGCAAAGGACACCAGCTGACGCTGACCCGCCGACAGGGTAATACCGCCACGACCCAGCTGCGACTCGTAGCCGTCACGCAGACGCTCAATGAACGCATCAGCACCCACCGCCTTCGCGGCAGCCTTCACCTGCTCATCGGTCGCCTGCGGGTTACCCATGCGGATATTCTCCAGAATCGACGCGGAGAACAGGAACACCTCCTGGGTCAGCATGAGCACCTCACGGCGCAGCTGCACATCCGCCAGCTGGCGAACATCCACGCCATCAATACGCACCTGACCGGCTGAAACATCGTAGAAACGAGCCACCAGCTTAGCGATCGTCGACTTGCCGGCACCCGTAGCACCCACCAGCGCCACGGTTGTACCCGGCTCAATGCGCAGGCTCGTCTCCTTCAGAGCATGACGATCCGAGGTGTACCCAAAGATCGCCGAATCCAGCTCCACCAGGGCACCGCGAACCGTGCCGCTCACGCCGCCAGTAGCAGACTCAGCGGCAGACTCGGTTGCAGGCTCTACAGCGCGCTCATACGGATGCTCCGGCTCAGCAACCTCCGGCTCCTCAGCCAAGAACGACGACAGCTTCTCCAGCGCAGACATTGCCGACTGGAACATGTTGTAGAACTCAGAGAGCTGCATGACCGGCTCAAACACGCGGTTCGCGTAAATCACCAGCGCCAGCAGGGTACCGATCTGCATGGTGCCGCCCAGCACCGCATAACCACCCAGCACCAGCGCACCGGCAATAAATAGATTGCCCAATAACGTTAGGGTTGGGGCATAAACACCGAAAATCTTAATCGAATCCATCACCGCCAGGCGGTAACGCTCCGACGCCTGAGCGTACTCGGTGCGCATCCGCGCCTCCGCCCCAAACGCCTTCACCGCGCGGATACCCGTAAACGTCTCCACAAAACGGCTCGTCAAATGCGCAGACTCGGTACGCATCGTACGGAAAACCGGCACCGCCGCCTTCTGGAACCAGCGCGTCAAAAAGTAAATCGGCACGCCCATCGCCAGCATGAGCAAACCAATACGCCAATCCAGAAGGAAAATAGCGACCGCAGAAATCACCATGGACAGCAACGTAATCGCCAACTGGCTGATGCCGCTATCCAAGAAGCTGCGGACCGTATCAATATCGCTCGTCAGACGCGAAATAACCTTGCCCGAAGTGTACCGCTCATGGAACGATACGCTCAGCGACTGCGCGTGACGGAACACCCGCTTACGCAGGTACACCACCACACCCAGCGACACGCGCACCGTGTACGCCACGTTGACCCACGAAAAAATCGCGGTCACCGCGGTAGCCGCCACAAAGAACACCAGCAAAGTGAGCAGGGGAGAGGCGTCACCCTGCTTGAGCGGCTCAATGGAACTATCCAAAACGCGGGCAATCAGAATCGGCGCAATCGCCGAGGAACCCGACACCAAAAGCACAGAAATAATCGACAGAGCCAACGCCCCACGGTGCGGGCGCAACATCTGGCGCAGCAGAGCCATCGAACGTTCACGAGTCTCCGCGCGCTCCTGCGGGCTCAACTCCTCCCGCCGCTCCGCCGGACGATGATGGGCCATTAGCCCTCCTCCATCGTCATCAGCTGACGGTACTGTTCCGAAGAGTCCATCAGCTCAGCGTGAGTACCCTCAGCGACCACGGCACCATCAACCATCAGCAGCACGCGGTCCGCCAACGCGACGGTGGAGGGGCGGTGCGCCGTCAGCAGGGTCGTAGCGCCGCCCAGACCGTCCAGGCCCTCACGCAGGCCGGTAATAATACGCTCCTCGGTGTTCACATCCAGAGCGGAGAACGGGTCATCGAGCAGCAGCACGGAGGGGCGCTTCGCCAGGGCGCGCGCCAACGACAGACGCTGACGCTGGCCACCCGAAAGGCTCATGCCCTCCTCACCAATGACGGTATCCAGACCCTGCGGAAGCTCCGCCACGAAATCGCAGGCAGCCAGCTGCAGCGCCGTCTGAAGGGTCGCCTCCAGCTCTTCTGCGGCGGGGTAGTCCTCATCCTCGGTGCCGCGCTCGTACTGCTCAGCAACACCCATCAGCACGTTCTCACGGACCGTGCCGGAGAAGAGCACCGCCTCCTCAAAGACGAACGCGGTCTGGGCACGCACCTCCTCAATAGACATGTCGGTGGCATCGCGCGTGCCAAAATGCAGGGAACCGGAGGTCGGCTCGTAGAAACGCGGAACCAGCGACAGCACGGTCGACTTACCGCTACCGGTTGCACCCACCAGCGCCAGAATCTCGCCCGGGAAGACCTTGAAGTTGACGTCCTTCAGCACGGAAACCTCCGGCGCCTTCACCTCAGAGCCCGCGCCGGCAACCTCAGCAGGAACAGGTGCTTCGGTAGCATCGTAGCTGAACTGAACGTGATCGAAAGTGACAGATACTGCGCCACCGCTGGGGTACTGCATAGTTTCCTTCCCGGAGCCGCCCTCGGCAGACACTCCAGCTACTGTTGACGAATCAGAAGCACCCTGCGGATGCTCGGGCGCAGACATAGCCGCGGAGCCACGAACTAGCGGCACGGCCTCAAAGCCGGGCTCGTCCATAACCTCGTTGTGGCGTTCCAACGCCACCTTATAGCTCAAATAGGCAGACATCAGCGCGGTCGAGCGCGTCACGTGGCTGAGCACGGTCGTCTGTACCGCAAAGTAGGCGGTCATCGCGCCCAGGCTCAAGGTGCCCGCCGCAACCTGTGAAGCGCCCACAGCCAGCGCCACCGCCGTGGAGACACCCACAATCAGGCCCTGGTACAGGGCAACACGAGCCACCAGCATCGACCTGCCGTACTCGCGCACCTGCAGGGCGTCCACCGACTCGGAATATTCCTGAATCTGCTCGGGGGAGCGGCCCAGCGCCTTAATCACGCGGATGCCGCGCACCGACTCCTCAATATGGGTGGACAAATCGCCCGTCATCTGCTGAATCTCATGCGAGGCGCGGTAGTACTTGCGGGTGAAGTTCACCAGCGACAGCACCAGAATCGGCACGGTCACCACGAACACCAGCGCCAGGGATGGTGAAGAACGCAGCATGAAGAAGCCGCCGACCAGGAACATCACCGCAACAGTCAGCATCTGCACAATACCGAAGGACAGCCAACGGCGAATCGTACCCAAATCGCTCATGGAACGGGTCAACAACTGACCCGAGGGCCAGCGATCCAGCAGAGAAAGCGGGGCGCTGAGCAGGCGGTCAAAGAAGTTCATGCGCATGGACAGCTCAATCGTGGAGGTTGGGTCCACAATCAGCCAGCGCCTCCAGTACATGAAGGAGGCGTGCGCAATACCCAGCAGAAGCACCAGGCCACCGGCAATCCAGATAGCGCGTTCGGTGGTGCTCTGCGAGAGATGATCCACAATAATCTGCAACATCTGCGGAATAGCAATCTCAAGGGCACCGGCACCGAACGCCACGAGCAGACCCACACCCCAGCGCACACGAATCGGACGCGCATAGGTGGCGAGGGTGCGCGGGGCACGCTGACCGTGCGCGTAGTCGATCGGGTCGGGGGTTGGTTCGCTCGCCGTCTCCAGGAAGGGATTACGGCGGCGCTTAGTTGTGCGCGCTGTAGAAGCCTCAGACATTAGAGACGACCACCCGCCGATGCAGCGGAGGTGCCCTGCTCCTTATCGCGAGCCGTGAGGGTCACCAGGATTGCTTCCGGCGGGCAGAACAGACGCACCGGCGCAAAACGAGAGGTACCCAAACCGGCAGAAACCTGAACCGGAATACCGGACTGCTCACTGACACCCTTCGCACGCGAAGGCGGCAAATCGCAGTTGCTGACCAGAGCGTGACCGCCGGGCAGACAGACCTGACCGCCGTGCGTATGACCGGCAAAAATAGCCTGCGCACCGTCCTGCACGAAGCGGTGCAGAGTACGCATATAGGGGGCGTGCGCCACACCAATACGGATGCTCGGCTCCTCACCCTCATCGAAGGCGCCGGGGGCGAATCCGGGGTGCTCATCGTAGCGCAGGTGTGGGTCATCCACACCGGAGAACTCCAGGCGCAGACCCTTGAGGTTCAGCGTGTCGTAGCGGTTGACCAGGCCCGTCCAACCGCGCGACTCGAAGGCGTCGTGCATCCGCTCAATGGGCAGTGCTACGCGCGAGCCCTCCTCAATCATCTGCGGGGTGCGCGGCTGCCACAGGTAGCGTGCCGGGTTCTTGAAGACGGGCGCGAAATAGCAATTCGAGCCGGGCACAAACACACCGGGGAAGTCCATGAGCGGGTCGAGCGCCTCCAACAGCGGACCCATACCGTCCACGTGGGAGAGGTTATCGCCCGTGTTCATCACCAAATCCGGCTCCAGGGCAGCCAGCGAGTGCATGAAGTCAATCTTCTTCTGCTGGCCCGGAATCATGTGCATATCCGAAATATGCAGAATCCTAAAGTCGGGGCTACCGGCGGGCAGCACCGGCAGGGACTCGGTGCGGAGCTGAAAATTATTCAGCTCAATAAAGTGCCCATACGCCGCCGTGGCGGCCCCCAAGGCTGCAGTGGCGGCTACCACCCCCGCTACCTTCTTCAGGAGAGGGGAGGAGCCGCGTGCGCCGGGGACCGCCACGGGGACGCGGGCGTTGACTGCGTTTTCACACATCATCAATCGCCTTTCAGACTTCAGCTGATGAGCTGTGATTCTAGCTGTACGACAGAATCTTATCGCTGGGGGTGGTGAAGTCCTTCGTGTTGTACTTCGGTGCGATGGTCTTCATGAACGACTGCCACTGTGCACCTGCGTAGTTTGCACCATCGACGTACTCGAGGACTCGACCGTTAACACCCACACCGTTCAGGGAGCGGAAGCCGAGGTTGTTCGAACCAACCCAAGACGCGGTGGACAGGCCACGAGTGTAGCCCACCTGCCAGGTCTGGGAGGAGTTATCGTTCGTACCGGTCTTCGCAGCCGAACCGTTCGGCAGACCAATACCACGCTGAGAAGCGGAACCGCCGGGCTGGATAACGCCCTTCAGAACCCAGCTGACACCGTTTGCGATATCCGGATCCATAACCTGCTCGCACTGGTTCTGGTATTCCTTCATGGTCTCACCATTGTTCTTGGTGATCTTCTCAATCGGACGCGGGGTGCAGTACTTACCCTCGGAAGCGAAGATAGCGTACATGGATGCGCTGGTCAGCGGGGAGATACCGTACTTGGTACCACCAATGTTGGTACCCAGATTGGGGATGCTGTGCAGCGGTTCGCCGGTACCGTCCAGGGCGTGCATCTTGATGGACAGGTCGTGCACATCGCACAGGTCAAGCTGAGAGAGCATGCCGAACAGGTACGAGTTCAACGACTGGCGAATACCGTACGCCGCGGTGTTGTAGCCTAGGCCACCGTTGACCGCGTTCTTGTAGGACCAACCGTTCGGCTGACCGGTGTAGTAGTACTTACCGCCCTCGTAGCACTTGGCGTTCCAACCGAAGCTGGTGGGCCAGAACAGCTGGGTACCGTTCACGGTAGCGTTAGCGCCGCGGCCGCTGATGAGCCACTGAGCCAGAATAATCGGCTTGAACGTCGAACCGGGCTGGAAGCCAGGGGTACCACCGTACGCTACATCAACGTTGTAGTTGTACTCGGTCTTGGAGTGGTCGTTTGCGTCAGCCGGGGTGCCGAGCTCAGTGTTCTGAGCCATAGCAATCACGCGACCGGTACCGGGCTCAACACTGGTCAGCGCGGAGTTCACGTCGTTCCAGTTGGTTGCTGCCGGCTGGGTGGAGTCCACAGCCTGCTTAGCCGCGGTCTGAGCCTCGGGGTTCAGGGTGGTAACCACCTTCAGGCCGCCACGCTTAATTGCGGTGTTACGCAGCTCAGCGGTTGCACCGAGGGACTCATCCTGCAACAGGTAGTTGACCACGTAACGGCAGAAGAACGCCTTGTCGCCTGCCAGGGAGCAACCCTGGGACTTGGGGTGGACGTTGAGCTTAATGTCGCTGGCGATGGCGTCGCTGTATTCCTTATCGGTAATCTTGCCGTCGCGGAGCATAGTGCCCAGAACGATGTCGCGGCGTTCACGGGCGAGCTCGGGGTTCACGGTCGGATCGTACACGTTCGGTGCCTGCACCAGACCGGCAAGAAGCGCGGACTGCGCCACGTTCAGGTCCTTAGCGGAAATACCCCAGTAGTACTGTGCCGCAGCCTCAACACCGTAGTTCGAGCCACCGAGGTTCACGATATTCAGGTAGCCTTCAAGGATTTCGTCCTTGGACTTGTTCTGCTCCATAGAGATTGCAAGCTTCATCTCGCGAATCTTTGCGGCGTAGGTCTTGTTACCGTTCAGGGTTGCGGTAGCGTCCTCACCACGAGCCACTGCGGCATCAACAATGAGGTTGTTAACGTACTGCTGGGTCAGGGTGGATGCACCCTGACGGCGACCGCTGTTGGAGTTAATGATGTTGTTCAGGAACGCACGACCGATACCGATAGCGGAGACAGCACCGTGATTGTAGAAATCACGGTCCTCAACCGAGACGATAGCGTCCTTCATATGCTGAGAAATCTGATCCAGCTTGACCGGCTCACGGTTCTCTTCGAAGAAGGTCGCAATTTCGGTCTTACCGTCAGCAGCGTAAATAGTAGAAGGACGGGAAGAGATGCCATCGGCAATGTCGTCAGGAAGGTCCTGGAACCATGACATCGACGCGTTCGTGACCATACCCAAGCTCACGGCAGGGGGTACGACAATAATTGCCGCGAGGAAACCGGCAATCACGCTGAACGCGAGGAACTGCAAAAAATCTCCCGGACGGCGACGCGAACGGGTTTTCTTAGATGAAGCCATTCATTCAGTTTATCCCATGAAACTGTGAGAGAAAGCCCGTCTCGGCAACCCACAGGGACGCGGGTTTCTCAGCCCTAAGAATAAAGCCCCCAAAAGCGCCGGATATTGACCAAAACCATAGTGAATCCCTTTTACTTATTGAATACCGGGCGATAGTCTAGAGGGTATGAAGAAATGGGAATACGCAACTGTACCGCTGATGATCCACACGACCAAGGCAATCCTCGACAACTGGGGTGAAGACGGCTGGGAGCTCGTAACTGTTCTCCCCGGCGCATCCGCACCTGCCGGCGCAACCCCCGCGTCGAACATGGTCGCTCCGACTCAGGGCAACCCTATCGCCTACTTTAAGCGCGAGAAGACTGACTAAGAGCAGCGTACCCGGCGGTCACCTCAACCCCACTTTCCCCTACCTATAGGGGAGGGCGGGAATAGATGAGGCAGGCCGCCGGTTAGCCGTTTAACAGCTGCTTGAATATCAGTAGCGTTTAGGTTTACGGCATTTCCCCTATCACCGTTTGGGTGCCCGCACCCGCCATCCTTCTGGAGTAATCATGACTGAATCCCGTATTGAAGCACGTATCCGCGAACTCGGTTACGAACTGCCCGTAGCACCCGCCCCCGTTGCCGCTTATGTTCCCGCGGTAACCTCCGGCTCCTACGTGTACACCTCCGGTCAGCTGCCCTTCGTTGACGGTGCACTGCCCGAAACCGGTAAGGTGTCCGACTCCGGTGCTGAAGGCTTCGTGACCCCCGAGGACGCTAAGAAGTACGCGGGTATCTGCCTGCTCAATGCCCTGGCAGCAGTCAAGTCCGTTATTGGCGATCTGGACCGCGTGCAGCGCGTCGTGAAGGTGGTTGGCTTTGTGGCATCCGAGGTGAACTTCACCGCTCAGCCCGCCGTCATTAACGGCGCCTCCGAACTGCTCGGCGAAATCTTCGGCGAGGCAGGCCAGCACGCCCGCTCCGCCGTGGGTGTTCCCGTTCTTCCCCTGGATTCGCCCGTAGAGGTCGAAATCATCGTTGAGTATGTCTAAGCTGTACACCGGCGCTCTGCCGCTGTCTGCTATTCGTGCTGCCCAAGCTCAGCGGGCGGCACAGGACGCTCCTGACAAGACTGCACGCACCGAATCCGCACGAGACAACGGCACCGCCCAAAACATCAAGACTCTACCCCTGCCGGTGCAAGAACGCCGCTTCGGCACTCCCACCCCGGCTGAGGGCGTGGAGCGCCCCCGCATGTTTACCGGCCGCCAGTCCGCGGCTAACCCGCGAACCTCCTGCATTCAGCGTCTCTACGCGGTCCCTGAGTTCATGCGCACCGCCGCCGAAAGCTGGCGTGAAGGCGGCAACGAAGGCGCGACCGGCTGCACGATGCGCCAGGCGGCATCCGTTATTTTTGTGCGCGATGGTGACAACGGCCTCGAAACGATTCTGACCTACCGCCCCGGCACCTCTCCGCTGGGCGTGGTGGCTTTCCCCGGCGGTACGGCTCTTCCCGGTGATGATGAGTCTGCCTCCTGGGTGGGTCCCGGCGCCGACTACTGGCAGGATCAATTCCACTTCTCCGATGTTGCGCAGGCACGCCGCAGCGTCATGGCTGCCGTGCGTGAATCCTTTGAAGAGACCGGCATTCTGCTTGCCGGCGAGGACGAACAGGATGTCGTCGAGCGCTCCAGCACCCCTGAACTCATGGCGTGGCGCGAGGCAGTCGCGGCTCAGGACAAGAGCTTCTCTGACTTCTTGACCTCCAGCGGTTTGAGCGTGCGCGCTGACCTGCTGCGCCCGGTCGCGCGTTGGCAGTCCCCGGACTTCTTCCTCAAGCGCTACGATATCGCCTACTTCACCACGGCGTTGCCCGTGGGCCAGGACCCGAAGCTGCTGCTCGGTAAGGGCGTGTGGGGTGACTGGCTGAACGTGCGTGAACTGCTCGAAGCCAAGGACACCAGCGAACTGGGTGACCGCATCGGCCAGCCCAACACGGTGGGCCGTACCCTCGACCAGCTCATTACCCCCGGCGTGATGTGCATGCTCGAATCTTTGGCGAAGGCACAGACTTCCGTCGCGTGGCTGTCCAAGCGCCGCAAGATTGAGGTGAAGAAGCCCGTGCTCGTGACCCACAACGGTGCGTGCATGCTCTCCTTCACCGAGGTGGTTCCGGCTACAACCGGTTCCATGTACACCGGTGCGATGGGCGCGCTCTAACGAGGAGCCACAACGCTCGCTCGTAAGATCTCGTGAGATGAAGCGTTAAAGACGTCAGGAGCCGTTTCCCCATGCAGAGGGAAACGGCTCCTAATCTGTTTAAGTCGTCTTTCAGCGAGGGCGCCCTAGAATGCCCTCACTCAAAGAGGCTTTAGCGGGAACGCTGGCGCAGGCGGGGCAGGTCCAGAATGACAACTGCGCGTGCCTCCAGGCGGATCCAACCGCGGGAAACGAACTCGGCAAGAGCCTTGTTCACGGTCTCGCGGGACGCGCCAACCAGCTGTGCCAGCTCTTCCTGAGTCAGCTCGTGAGCAACGAGTACGCCGTCGGTCGCGGGGCGGCCGAAGCGGTCAGCCAGGTCCAGCAGAGCCTTAGCGAGGCGGCCGGGAACGTCAGAGAAGACCAGGTCAGCCAGTGCCTCGTTAGCGTGGCGCAGGCGGCGAGCCAGAGTCTTAATAACCTGATCGGAGATCGTGGGATCCAGCTGCTGTGCACGCTTGAAGGACTCGTGCTTGATGGCAGCCAGGCGAGTCTCAGAGACAGCCACAGCGTTGGTCGAACGGGGCGAAGGATCGAAGAGAGCCATCTCGCCGAAGACGTCACCGGGACCCATGATTGCAACCATGTTCTCGCGGCCGTCAGCGGCGGTGCGACCCAGCTTGACCTTACCGGAGAGCACAGCGAAGAGCTGGTCGTCCTGGTCGCCCTCGTAGAAGAGGACGGCGTTGCGGGAGAGGTCAATCTCCTGAATATCATCGGTCAGCAGAGCGAAAGCTGCGTCGTCGAGGTTCGCAAAGAGAGGGGTACGACGGAGGATCTCGAGATCCATAAAGTTCTCCTAGATATGAGGTGATGAGCCGAAACTCGTAAATGTTCAGTGAGTGAGCCCGAACCGGTGTCATGCATCTCAACATCTGAAATGTGAGAAGGCTCAAGCTAGTGTGACATATTCAACTGATATGAGCGTACCCTAAAAAAGCGCTTTATGCATTCCGATACAGCGAGCTTTACAACAAAAGTTATTTCTTTCGAGTAAATTCAAAGCTTACCCACAGGTTCGGCACCTAATATCAAGCATTCAGGTGTGTACTTTTATCGGTACCAAGCACGCTGACGCCCTCATGACAAGGAGGCTCCCGCCTCCACACGCGGTACGATGCGACGAGGCTCAAACCCGGTCCCAAAACCCCGGGTACA
>OGGM01000695.1_pt1 | contig 19807 bp, 15 predicted proteins | sample 1571251 | NCBI WGS metagenome assembly OGGM01 (sample SAMEA2582076, study PRJEB24529) | metagenome | biome: Human gut stool | place: China | collected 2011 | reverse complement strand
CGAATGAACAGCGCAATGGTGAGGAACAGGCCGAAGAGGAAGACGAGGGTGGGCCAGCCGAGCAGGTGGCCGCTCACGCCGAAGGAGACGGGCACGGTGGTGCCTGCTGCGTCGGGCATACGGCGGATGATACCTGCGTTGACGAGGCCGATGAAGGCGATGAAGAAGCCGATACCGACGACGATTGCGACCTTGAGCGATTCGGGGACCGCGTTGAACACTGCGGTGCGGAAGCCGGTCAGCACGAGGATGGTCATCAGCACACCAGCCCATACGACGAGACCCATGATGGCGGGCCAGGTCAGTCCGGGGGTGGAGGCGATGGTGGTTGCCAGTAGCGCGTTCACGCCGAGGCCTGCCGCCATGGCGAAGGGCTGCTTGGCGATGACGCCCATGAGGATGGTCATGACGCCTGCGACCAGTGCGGTCATTGATGCGTCCTTGCCGAGGCCGATGATGAGGGGGTTCAGCACGACGATGTAGCTCATCGCGAAGAAGGTGGCGAGGCCGCCGCGGAATTCGGCGGCGATGGTGGAGCCTCGCTCAGTGATTTTGAAGTAACGGTCCAGTGCGCCCTTGGCTTCTGCCTTGGGGGTCTGGGGAGCCGCGGTGTTCTCAGAAGACATTCGTGAAAATCCGTAGATACTCATAGTCGGGGCGGGCGCCGGGGTTCCGAGCCCGCATAAAAAAGTGCCACTTCCCGGTGTGTTGGGGAGGTGACACTGTTGTTACCGAAATATTCTACGGTTAAAGTTTCTCTAAGCGTTAATCCAGGAAACTCCCAGCTTTCGTTCAGAAAGCCTGAAAAGGCACTGTAGAAACTATAAAATCCGCTGACTAGCAAAAAAATATATGTTTTGAATCTAAATATTCTGAAAAACTATATTATTTTCTTCACTGTAGTGCTAGTATTGTTGCCACACACAGGTCGGAAGAGCAAAATATATTTCCTGTAAAGGGGAAAGTTCTACCGAAAGGTAAGACTATGAAAGTCATGAAATCACTCGCTGTGCTCGCCATGTCGGGGGCACTCGCAACTGGTGTTGGGGCAGCCGCCCTGGCCGGTACTCAGAAGCCGCATGAGGGCGGCGATTGGAATTATGGGGTTGAGTGGGTCGGTAACCGTGCCTTCTCTGATTATCACCATAACGATCGTTGTCATGGTTCTACTGTTACTACTGTGGTCGGGACTGTCCGCTCCGTAGATACTCGTGCTGGTGAAACTTCTCGGGCATCGAAATGGACCTGGGGAAATTTGTTCTTGTACCATCACCCTTCCTATCACTACCGTGTCTGCTAAACCTGTAGGCACATAAACGGATACGTGGGCGGGCGCTGTAAAAGCGTCCGCCCACTGTACAAAATTACGTCAGTTACCGGAGTTCAACGATGAAAAATGCTCTGAGAGTGTGCGCAGTATTGTGCACGGTTCTGACCTTTCTGCTGGGTAGCGCCCTCATCTCTGTCCTGGAGACGCAGACTCCTCTGGGTACCAATGCGCAGGCACAGCTTTCTCTCCGTGCTTCGCAACAGTCTAAGTCTGAGCTGATTCAGAACTTTGATACTCTGGTGGATCGCTACGCTGCCGATGGTGCCCAGCTACTCAAGGTGGTCGCCGACCCCGAAGATTTTTGGCACGGAAAATCCGTCTACGTGTTTGGGGCGAATTCACTGAGCTCTGACGGTGAAACTATTGATTGGTTCGACCCGGATAAGCACGGGAAAAAATATCCGTCACGAGCACTGGGGGATTCTTCGCTTGACGGCCAATACGCGCTAGCGGGTAGCCAAGAATTTGTGCGTGCTTTTGAAAACCTTGCCCGTGAACAAGGTATGGATGTGAAAGTTACCTCCGTTAACCCGGTGCGTGTTGTCTACGGGGCAGTTACTTCTTCGGGCTCTCTGACGAGCCTTATCTGCCTGGCTGTGCTCTTCTGTACCGCAATCATGGGGTGGTTGTCGGTCCGTTCGCGAACTCAGAATATTCTGCTTCTGAACGGATACTCCCCGCAGCGCCTGCAGCTGAGGGATGTACAAGACCTCCTGCTCCTGGCGCTACCTCCTGCAGTGGTAACAGCATTGTGCATGGGATGCGTAGAGGGGTTCGTGTACGGTGTGGCGCATCTTCCTCAACTGATGGGGGTTACGGCGCTAATTTTTGCCGTGTTTACCGTTCTCATGCTGGTTGCTCTACTGCTTATCAACCTCATGACTTGGCCGAGCATCAATGCTGTGGGACGTAGGGAACCGGCGTATCGACGTTTTGCAGTTCCGAGTGCAATCGCTAAGTATGCTGTGGTGGTTTTAGTGGCGTGCACTATTCCGGGTTTGGTCTCAAGCGCTCAAGTGAGTTTGGGTAGGAGCGATTCGGCGGCTGGCTGGTCTCTTCTTTCTGACCAGTACACCTTACGGGTGAACGTGCCTGAAGCGACGATACGGGATGAACAGGCGCTCGCCTCCTACGACCAGGCCACAGTGCGTGCTTTAGGTTCTCTTGAATCACGGAACGGTGTCCTCTTGTCCTATGCGTTGGAAAACGTTAAGGGTTTGGAGGGTAGCGGATACGATGGTGCTCTTATGGTGAACCGCGCCTATGTGGACCTTCTTCAGCAACGTCTTGGCTTGTCGTTCAAGAATGTTGAGGATAGCAACTTCCCTGGATCTCAGTCTTTGCGTGCAGAGTATTCTTTCCACCAGAAGGACCGGGAAGATCGCGGATTTACTCTGCTCACTGTGGAGGACAAAACCAACTCGTCGGGGGTAACGGTACCTGCTTTGAGCTCTCAGGATTCACGGCTTCTGAACTATAAAAAGCCTGTTCTTGTGGTGACCGAATCGGCGACTCAGAATCTACAACCTTCCTTTATTTCTGCGGCCTTGACTACAGGTAACATCATGGTCTCTCAGCCTGCGTCTGTACGGGCTGCCTACAACGCTGAGGAAATTGGGCAGACCCTACTTTCTGTGGACCGCGCGGGAGAGGAACACCTTTACATCGCGCAGCTCGAACGTAACCGGTATGTTGCGTATCTTGTAGGCCTAGCAATTCTCTGCGCGGCACTCGTTATTGGTACAGCAATTAATACGTACATTACCCTTGCGGCTCGTGCTCGTAATGATTTTGTTTTACGTACTGCTGGTCTGCCTCTTAGAACAATTTTTAGTGGGTACCTTCTGAAAGAAACCTGCATTGTGTGCCTTTGCTCTGCTGCGGCGTTGGTACTTCTTCTGGTGCAGGGAGCAGAGTACGCTTTTTCAGCGTTGGCGGCACCACTGTTGTACGGCACTATTCTGGCAATGGTGCTGAGACTGAGTTTTAGCCGTATCTTCACCGCGACGGTTCACCGTCGTCACGTATAGGAGTGAATGATGAGGAATACTGTTTATCCCTCTTCTAGTAATGGGGAACATCCTGAGGTAACTATCGCCTCCCGCAATACTGTGGTGTATGCGCAAGGGCAGCCCATTCTCCAGAGTCCCCACTTTGAGGCATATGCGGGGGAATTAACTGGAATTGTGGGTCCGAGTGGGTGCGGTAAAACGACGCTTCTGAATGTGTTGGGTCTGCTGATACCGCCTCATGAGGGTGAGGTGGTTATCGGGGGTCGCCATATGGAGCGCGCTCGTGAGAAGGAGCGTCTTGCGTTCTGGGCTGATGAAGCTTCCTTCGTTTTTCAGGATTACGGAATTATTGAGGAATGGAGCGTTATCGAGAATATTCTGCTTGATCGTAGGACCTTTGGTCGTGCTCGAATTACGGATGAGAGCCGCGAGCTTCTGAGCATCATTGGTCTTGAAGGGAAGGAGCGTACTTCGGCTGCCCTGCTGAGTGGTGGTGAGAAGCAGAGAGTGGGCATTGCTCGGGCAATCCACAAGGGTGTGCGCTACATTTTTGCGGATGAGCCGACGGCAAGTCTCGATGCTGAGAACCGGGCATTGGTTATTGAGCTTTTGAGCTCTGCTGCTCGGCGTGGAGCCACAGTTATCGTGGCGACTCATGACGCGGATATGATGGCCGCCTGCGATAGGCTATGCCGTCTTGAAAGCCCTACCAGAATTCCCGATTCGGGATTGGCGGATGTAAACGTAAATTCTCATCGGAAGGAGAATGAATCATGACGGCCAGGAGCCCTCTAGCTCGTGATGAGTATGATCGTGTGCCGGAAAATTCAGGAGGCGACACCCCTCGAAAAAACGGATTGCTGCACCTGCCGCGAAAAGTGGTGGGCGTTCTAGTATCTTGCGTGGTGTTCGTTGGCGCTCTTCTGGGCCTGTACTGGGGCGGAGCTTTTGAGCCATGGCTGAATGAGTATTCGACCAGTACACCAGCTTGTGCAACAGCTTCTTCACCGGAGGATGTACAGCAAGCTCTTGCGCGGACTGAAGAGCTTAATGCTATTCGTTCGGCTGCGAAGAATGTTGAATTCTCCCAGACGCTTCTGTGCGATGGGCAGAAGGCTGTTTTGACGATTACGTACACTGACCGGTCGGATTTTAAGCGTTTGAATGATGCGGTGACTTCGGCACATTTGGGTGCTGCTGCTGAGATTAAGCTCAAGAGGTAGGTGCGTAAAGAACGGTGGTTGTTTATCGCCTCTGCGCGAACAAGGATGACACATTAGGTTAGTGAACCCTAAGTACCTGCTATATTCGAGGTGAAACAATGCGTCGCCGGATGCAGGGTTCCATGTGGTGAGCCTTTTTCGGCACCGATAAGAAGGAGTCCACCGTGACTGAAACCCCGCAGGAAAACACCGCCAATCCCACCGAAAACTACCCCGCCGCAGAATCCCTGCCGGTACGCCAGCGCGCCGTCGTAGCAACCGACCGCCCCGCCCGATACATCAAACAGCTCGGCTCACACATGGGCCGCAAGCTCGGCACCGCAGAACTGCCCGACGGCATCCGCCTCACCTTCAACCGCGACGGCATTTTCCGCGGCTACGGCGACCTGCGCGAAACCGAAGGCGCCCTCCTCGTGGAGGTGCGCGCCGAAAGCGACGAGCAGGCAGCCAGCGTGGCGGATGTGCTGGACCGCCACCTGGTCCGCTTCGGTGAGCGCGACGAACTGGTCGTAACCTTTGAGGCGGTGCCCGCCTCCTAGCCCGCGCAGCTCGGTGCGGGTCGTATGTTCAGGCCTTATATACGTAGCCCCCGGTGCGGTGAGTTTTTCTCACCGTGCCGGGGGCTTTTAGTCTGCGGTTGAGGTACCCAAGATCCACGCGGATGCGTGTTCTACACCCTGCCCCGCCCTCCTGCACCTCGGAGGGTGGGACAGTTTTATGCCCGTTTTTATGCCCGCTGCGTGCGGAGGCCCCGGGGCTGGATGCACCACCCCGCCCGAATCAGGTGACCTCGCTCGGATTACCGCCCGGATTAGGTGATAGAAAATTGTCCTATTTAGTGGGCGAAGACATATAAGCCCCCGAACACCCGTCAATCCCCGGTAAAATAGGCAGGAAGTGAACACTAAGCTCACCGCCTGTTCGCGCCGCACCGGGCGCCGGACGGTGAACTTCGAAAGGAAGATTTTCGTGTCTGAAGCAGCACGCCCCCTGCGCGTCGCCGTTATTGGTGCAGGTCCCGCCGGTATTTACACCGCCGACATCCTCACCAAGTCTGAAGAGGTCCGCACCGGCGCCGTCGAGGTCGCCATCGACATCTTCGACCGCTACCCCGCCCCCTTCGGCCTGATCCGCTACGGTGTGGCACCGGATCACCCCCGCATCAAGGGCATTATTACCGCACTGCACAAGGTCCTGGACCGCGGCGACATCCGTTTCTTCGGCAACGTCGAATACGGCAAGGACCTGACCCTCGCCGACCTGCGCGAACACTACGACGCCATCATCTTCGCAACTGGCGCGATTTTTGATGCACCCCTGAACATTAAGGGCATCGACCTGGACGGCTCCTACGGCGCAGCAGACTTCGTCTCCTGGTACGACGGCCACCCCGACTACCCCCGCACCTGGCCGCTCGAAGCTGAGCAGGTTGCAGTGCTCGGTAACGGCAACGTCGCCCTGGACGTCTCCCGCATCCTCTCCAAGCACGCTGACGACCTGCTCGTCACCGAAATCCCCGACAACGTCTACCAGGGCCTGAAGGCTTCCCCCGTGACCGACGTGCACGTCTTCGGTCGCCGCGGCCCCGCACAGATGAAGTTCACCCCGCTCGAGCTGCGCGAACTCGCACACTCCCGCGACGTGGACATCGTCCTGTACGAAGAGGACTTCCAGTTCGACGAGGCTTCCGAAGAAGCAATGGAGAAGAACGCACAGACCAAGGTCATGATGAAGACGCTGCGCGGCTGGCTGGAAGACCAGAAGACCAAGGAACAGACCGCATCCCGCCGCCTGCACCTGCACTTCCTGCAGTCCCCGCACGAGATTCTCGGCGAAGACGGCAAGGTCGTGGGCCTGCGCATGGAGCGCAACAAGCTCGACGGCAAGGGCGGCATCATCGGCACCGGCGAGTACGTGGACTACCCCGTACAGGCTGTCTACCGTGCAATCGGTTACTTCGGTTCCGAACTGCCCGAAATCGGTTACGACGACAAGCGCGGTGTCATCACCAACGTTGAGGGTCGCGTCGTGGACGAGAATGGCGAGGTCGTTCCCGGCCTGTACGCATCCGGTTGGATTAAGCGCGGCCCCGTCGGCCTGATTGGCTCCACCAAGTCTGACGCACTCGAGACCATCACCCACCTGCTCGAGGACCGCGAGAACCTCTACACCGCAACCGAGCCGGACGCAGAGGCATTCAGCGCATACCTGGACTCCAAGGGCATCAAGTACACCACCTGGGAAGGCTGGCACCGCCTGGACGACCACGAGAAGGCACTGGGCGCAGCATCCAAGGACGCTGCCGGTGAGCCTCGCGCTCGCGTGAAGGTTGTGGACCGCGACGAGATGATTAACATCTCCCGCGGCGAGTAATCCTTACGTGTAGTACGTAGAGCATAGAAATCGACCCCGTACCGTGAGCCGGTGCGGGGTCGATTTTTGTCTATATATAAGGAAGCGGGGGAGGGGAGCGTCAGGGGGCAAGCTCGAGAAGCGCTTGCCCGGAGGAGCAGCCGAAAGAGCGGTTAAAGAAACCCACCCCGCACCATGAAGTCATGCGGGGTGGGCTGGGTAGGTGCCGAAGACACTCGAGGACATACCCTCCGGCTACCCGGACGCGCAACGAGCCCATGCAGTGACTCTACGTGCGGCGCATCCCTTTAACGGGGTCTAGAAAGCTAAAGAAACACCAAGATTAGCTCTCTAAACAAGCGCAAAGCCGTACGGTGTGTAGACTATGCACACTTTTTGAGGACGTCTTCAATGCCCAAAATGGCCTTGAGTACGGTTTCAGTTTCAGTACCCAGCTTCTTGCGGGCTTCACCAGAAATGACGGCCTTCACGATGTTCTTGAAGGTCTTCCACTGCTTGAAGGCGTTAACGAGTGCCTTAATAAGCTTGTAAATGGCGATGCCCAGCTGAATGACAAACTTTGCAATACTGACAACGCAGGCAATAACACCAACGGGGGAGAGCGCTGCGTGGGCGCGTCCATCAGACTTGCGGACAGCGGCCTTCGCGCTTGCAATCTGACGACCTGCGTCAGTGCCCTGGACGGTGGTCAGGTTGCCTAGTGCGCTCTCAATGCCGCTATTAACGCGGTTGGAGGATCCAGGCTTCGCATACTTCAAGCGGGCAGGTACCTGCTCGAGGCGGCGCAGAATCAGCTTGAGCTGCTGGTCGGCAGTCATTGCCTTCTGCGGGTGTGCCATCTGCTGTGCCTGCGCCGCGGGTGCAGCTGCACAGCCGAGAGCGATGGTTGCGGTGCCTACGCCGAGTGCACGGAATGCCGTGCGACGGTTCATCGTTGCGGACACTGGATCCTCCTTCGGATCTCTATGCGGTTTATCGGTGCTGTAATGTGCGGTGACTTTACGTCTGGGGCTCCGGAAGTGGCCCCGTGCTGCAAGGTCCGGAAGTGACCTCACGCCCTCTATAGTACGGTGCTCAAAGAGGGGGCTTCAAGCCAATTCAGGGGGCATTTTCAGCTGGCTTTCATCTCTCCTTGTCAATCGCCAGAGGTTTATCAAATCTTTATATTTCTACATCGTCATAATTGCGTAGATATCTGCACTGAGAGAAAAATAAGCGTCTGACAAGCTGGTTTATTGTATTCCCAAGAATGAATATTTGCATCTACGTGTATTCTGGTCTGTAGTTGCTTTGCGCGGCAGATTTTTGTGGGTCGCTTGAAGGTTGAGACGAGTCTTGCTGAAGGGATGCGCCGTAGGATCCACCGAAGATGCATCGCGGAAATCCACCGCAGGACTCACTGCAGAATTCACCGTGCACTCTCTTGCGGTTTTGTGGCCCGGGTAGTGCTTGCCTGTGCACCTTATATATGCGCCATGTAGGTGCCCCAGAAATTATTGAAAATTTTTTGGAGATATTTTGCGGGCGTTGAGGCTGCCGTGAGGTGAGTGAGAGGGGGTGGCGGATTTTTGGAACTCTTGCGAAGGGCTGTTCAAGGACCTTCGGACTCTCTTCGGGCATCTTCGGAACAAAATTTTGGAAGATTCTGAAGAAAATCTGCGGAAATCAGAGTGGAAAATAGGGCTTCTTTGAAGCCTCTGAGGGCACCCAAAAGTCGCTAAAATCCCCCCAAAAGCCCCTGATGTGGGGTGTTGTGAAGAAATTTTAAAATTTTTTGAAGTTTTTCTGAATCCTCATTGACAAGCTTAAACGTATATGTGCCAGGCAATAAATGGTCGAAAATGGGGGTCAAAATCGGGCAAAATCGAACAAGACGGTTTGCGCGCCTCCGCAAACCTGTCATAGACTAGTGGAGGTTCGAACGACGGGATGAAGAAAACTGAACCTGTTCGATCGACTAGGCCCCCATCGTCTAGCGGCCTAGGACGCCGCCCTTTCACGGCGGTAGCACGGGTTCAAATCCCGTTGGGGGTACTTGCAAATCTCACGATTTGCAAAGCCAAGTTTGATGATATAGAATTTATTTCTGTTGATTCCAACAAGGCCCCGTAGCGCAGTTGGTTAGCGCGCCGCCCTGTCACGGCGGAGGTCGCGGGTTCAAGTCCCGTCGGGGTCGCTCTGGCCGCGTAAGTTCAGATGATTATTCATCCGAAGACGCGGTCATTGCGTATCTAAAAGTAAATACGCAAGGCTCTGTAGCTCAGTTGGTAGAGCGTACGACTGAAAATCGTAAGGTCACCGGATCGACGCCGGTCGGAGCCACGAAATCCGCCTCCAGGCTTCTACAGTGGGGCGGGTTTTGTTTTTAAAAAACTTGAGGGCTGCAGGTACTGCAACCCGTCGAAAAGGCGGCATCTTGGGAATAAAACCTCGAGGTGCCGCCTTTTTGTATACGGAAACAATGCCACGCTCACTCTAGAAAGCATCCCGCACCCATGACCGCTCAGAATCCCAATGCACAGCCTCCCAATGCACAGCCTCCACAGAGCTCACCTCAGATTCCGAGCTCACCCCAAATTCCCTGGGCAAAAAATGCTGCTGTCGGCGCTCAGGCAGACGGAATCCGCTTCGATAGCATCACCAAGAGCTACCCGAGCCGAACCGGTGAACCCACCACGGTGTTGCAGAACCTGAACCTGCACATCCCCGCCGGGCAGATTACCGTGTTTGTCGGCCCCTCCGGATGCGGTAAAACCACTAGTCTACGCATGATTAACCGCATGATGGAGCCCAATAGCGGCACCATCACCATTGACGGCGTGAACGTGCACGAGAAGAACCCCTACGAGCTGCGCCGTGGCATTGGCTACGTGATGCAGCAGGGCGGTCTCATGCCGCACCGCACCGTCGCGCAGAATATTGCCACCGTGCCGCGCCTGCTCGGTGCCTCCCGCAGGCAAGCGCAGGCGCGCGCCCTCGAACTGCTCGAAGTGGTCGGTCTGGATTCTTCGTATGCGAAGCGCTACCCCTCCCAGCTTTCGGGCGGTCAGGTGCAGCGCGTTGGTGTGGCGCGTGCTCTCGCCGCCGATGCGCCCGTCCTGCTGATGGACGAGCCGTTCTCAGCGGTGGACCCGGTGGTGCGTACCGACCTGCAGAAAGAGCTGCTGCGCCTGCAGGGGCAACTCGCCAAGACGATTGTATTCGTCACCCACGACATTGATGAGGCGCTTTTGCTCGGCGATACAATCGCCGTCTTCGCGGAGGGGGGTCGCCTCGCGCAGTTCGGCACTCCCGAAGAGATTCTCTACAGCCCCGCCGATGATTTTGTGCGCTCCTTCGTGAGCCGTTCCGTTGCCGGTCTGCTGGATGAGCAGACGGTGCGCCAGGCGCGCGCACGCCGACTTGTCGCCTCCCGAGAAGCGCAGAGTAGCAAGGTAGAAGGCGAGAAAAGCGAATGAGCTTTCTGGAAAATAGTGTGCTCGCGGCGCCACTTCTAACTGTGCCATCTCTCACTGCGCAACCTCTCACCGTGCAGCCCCTCGCCGCAAGCGATATGCATTGGGAATGGGTCGCAACCAATAGCCAGCGCATCCTCGAACTGACCCTCAGCCACCTCTACCAGGGCGTCGTGCCCGTCGCGATTGGCACTCTCATTGCACTGCCGGTCGCCTACTACGCGAGCCGTCGCCGTGACCGCGGTTCCGAACGCCGCATTGGTGCGCGAACCCTCATGCACCTCTCCTCACTGCTGTACACCATCCCCTCGATTGCACTGTTTGTGCTGATGCCGCTCATTCTGGGAACCTCCATTATTTCCCCGCTGAACGTGCTCGTCGCCCTGAGCATCTACTCCTTCTCGCTCATGGTGCGCTCCGGTGTGGATGCCTTCGACTCCGTACCCGATAGCGTGCACGAATCTGCCCGCGCCCTCGGATACACGCCCCGACAGGCGCTGATGGAGCTCTACCTGCCTCTCGCCGTGCCCGTCATTATGGCGGGAATCCGCGTGGCAACCGTGGCAAATATTGCGATGGTGTCCGTGGGTGCCCTCATTGGTGTGCCCTCGCTCGGCACGCTCTTCACCGACGGACTCGCGCGCAATATCCCCTCGGAGATTCTGGCTGGCGTGATTCTTAGCCTGCTGCTGGCGCTGGTCCTCGACCTGCTCCTTATCCTTCTGACGAGGGCACTTACGCCCTGGCAGGCGGCCACGGTTGCGAACCGCCGTAGCCCCGAAAGGAGGGCGTAACCCGTGAACGTCATAGAACGAACCTTCACCTACCTCATGGACGGCGCCAACTGGCAGGGAAGCGGCGGAATCCTCGTGCGCCTGCTCGAACACCTGAGCGTCACCGCCCTCGCCACCGCCTGCGCGGCACTCATCGTCGTGCCCCTCGGCCTCTGGGCTGGACACCACCGACCCTCCGACGGCACTAACCGTCGCCGCAGCAACCTGCTCATGAGCGCCGTCGCCGCCACCCGCGCGCTGCCCGCGCTCGGTCTGCTCACCATCCTGGCGCTCTGGCTGGGCGTCTCAACCCTGCCCGCGCTCATCGTGCTCATTATTATTGCGGCGGCACCCCTGCTCGCCGGAGTTCTTGAAGGCCTCGCCGCCGTACCGGAAGACCTCGTGGACGCAGCCCGCGCCCAAGGCCTGACCGAATGGCAGATTCTGACCCGCCTCGAGATCCCGCTCGCCGCCAACATGATGCTCGGCGGGCTCCGCTCCGCACTCGTGCAGGTCATCGCAACCGCAACCATCGTCGCCTACCTGAGCGGTGGAACCCTCGGCAGGTACCTCTTCGACGGGCTCGCCGTGCGCGACTACCCGCGCATGCTCGTCGCAACCCTGCTCGTGGCGCTTCTCGCCTTCGCCGTGGATGCGCTCATGGGCCTCGTGCAGCGCGCGCTCACTCCCGCGGGGCTCACCATTAACCGGAAGAAGGCATGACCCCGATGAATCAGACGCCTAAAACCTTCACGCGCCGTACCGTATCTCGTCGCACTACCCTAACCGCCGCCGGAGCGCTCGGCATGGCGGGTATTCTCAGCGCCTGCGGGCTCAGCGGCGACAAAGTATTCAGCGGCGAACACGAAGGAATCATCGTCGGCTCAGCGGCCTTCGCCGAATCCCAAATCCTCGCCGAAATCTACGCCGGATCCCTCGCCCGGGCGGGATTCAACGCCCGCACCCAGCTGAGCATCGGCGCCCGCGAAGCGTACCTGGGGGCACTCGCCTCCGGTGCGGTGGACGTTATCCCGGACTATTCCGGAAACCTGCTGCTCTACCTGGACCCGAAGGCTACAGCTAGCACTGCACAGGAGATTTTGCAGGCGCTACCAGCCGCCCTCGGCACCCTCACAACCGGCACCTCCGGGGCTGAAATTCGTGCCCTCAACGCCTCCGAGGCGGAGGATAAGGACTCGCTCGTGGTCACCGCGCAGACCGCCCAGAAGTACGGTCTGCGAAGCCTTGGAGACCTCGCCTCCCGCTGTACGAATCTGAAGCTCGGCGCCGCCCCGGAGTTTGCCGAGCGCGCCTATGGCATCCCGGGCCTGAAAGAGAAGTACGGATGCGTCCCCGCCGAGTTTGTGCCCCTCTCGGACGGTGGTGGCGCGCTGACCGTCAAGGCCCTGCTCGATGACACCGTGCAGGTGGTTGACCTCTACTCGACCACCCCGGCGATTGAGCAGAATCAGCTGGTGGTGCTGGAAGATCCGAAGAATATGATTTTGGCTCAGCAGGTGTTGCCCATTATCAATACGTCGCGAGTTCCCGACTCTGCGGCGGAGGTTCTGAATCGTGTGTCGGCGAAGCTGACCACTGCCGATCTGCGTACCCTCAATGACCGCGTTTCAGGTACCTCTAAGCAGGAGCCCGCGCAGGCGGCGGCTGCCTGGTTGAACGAGCGCGGCTTCTAAGAGTCCGCCTGACAATCCGTATAAATTCCTCTGTAGGAATGGGTATAAACAAAACCGACCTGGGAATATTCTAGAAATAGAATATTGCCAGGTCGGTTTATATCACCCTCGTCTCACACATCAGGGGAGAGGCATACAGTAGCTTTTAGCCCTCAATCAGCAGCGCCAAAGCCTCGTAGGGGCGCAGGCTCAGCGTCACCGTCTCAGCCGAATCAGATACAGCAGAATCCGCTGCAGCAGAATCGACCGCAGAATTCTTGTAATTACACACCAGTACGCGACCGGAACGAACGAACTCAGCCGGAACCTCAACCTCGGTCGGCTCACCGTAGAAGTTCGTCAGCACCAGCAGACGCTGCGCCGGGCTACCGTTCTCAGAGCCAGCCTCAGCGGGCAGCTCACGCAGGTACGCAAACACCCGCTCGTGATCCAACGCGTAGGGCGCGTACGAACCCGCAGAGATGACCGGGTACTGCTTACGCAGGGCAATCAGGGTGCGGTAGTAGGGCAGAATCACGCCGTCGCGTTCCTCATCCTCCACCGAAATACCGGCACCGGTCGCCGCATCACGCACCGGGGCGGGAGCCAGCCACGGCGAGGTGGAACCGAAACCGGCGGTCGCCGGATCTGCGGTCCACTGCATCGGCACACGCGAATTATCGCGAGCCTTCGACGCCACAATCTCCAGAGCCTGCTGTTCGCTCAGACCGCGCTCACGCAGCATCGCGTAGGCGTTGTGCGCCTCCACATCCACGTACTGCTCGATCGAGGAGTAGACCGGGTCAATCATGCCGATTTCCTCGCCCTGGTACACGTACGGGGTGCCGCGCAGCAGGTGAATCACGGTCGCCAGCATGGTTGCCGACTCGGCACGGTAACGCTCAACGTCACCAAAACGGTTCAGTGCGCGCGGCTGATCATGGTTATTCCAGAACAGCGCATTCCAGCCGCCGCCGGCCTGCATACCCAGCGCCCAATCGTTCAGAATCTGCTTCAGCTCGGTAAAACGGAACGGCACCTTTGACCACTTCTCGCCGTTCTCGTAATCCACCTTCAGGTGGTGGAAGCTGAACACCATATCCAGCTCGTGGTTTGCCGGGTTGGAGTAGCCCACGCAGTTTTCGATGCTGGTCGAGGACATTTCGCCCACGGTCACGGTGTCATCATACTGACCGAAGGAGGCGCGGTTCAGTTGCTGAATGCGGGTGTGCACAATCGGGGTGTCGGTGTACTGTGCCTTGTCCACGGTGCCTTCGGGGGCGTCGAGGAGCTCTTCACCCTTGCCGATGACGTTAATGACGTCGAAACGGAAACCGCGCACGCCCTTCTCGTACCAGAAGTTCACCACCTTAAACAGTTCGTCGCGCACAGTCGGGTTGTACCAGTTCACGTCCGCCTGGGTGCGGTCGTACAGGTGCATATAGAACAGGGGAGTGCCGTGCTCATCCGTGTACTCATCAAAGCGGGACCAGCAGGAGCCGCCGAACTTCGACTCCCAGTTGGTCGGTTCGCGCAGCTGACCGTCCTCGGTGTACCTGCCGGGGCGAATGTAGAAGTAGTCCCAGTACTCGCGCTCACCGGCGAGCGCACGCTGGAACCACTCGTGCTCGGTCGAAATATGGTTGAGGACCATGTCGAACATGACGCCCACACCGTGCTCGGCGAGGGCGGCAATCATCTCTTCGACGTCCTCCATGGTGCCCAGGTCGGGGTTGATGGCGTAGTAGTCGGAGATGTCGTAGCCGTTGTCGTTTTGCGGGGAGGCGAAGAACGGGTTGAACCACACCATGTCCACGCCCAGGGAGGCAATGTAGGGCACCTTCTCGATGATGCCGCGCAAATCGCCGTAGGCGCCACCGGCCGAAGAGTAGAAGGACTTGGGGTACACCTGGTAGATGACGGAGGACGCGAAGTCCTTGCCGCCTGCCGGGGTGGTTACCGGTGTGGTTGCCGGTGTGAGGGTGAGCGATGCGGTGGGTGCCTGTGTCATGGAAACCTTCTGAATCGTATGCAGGGTTCAGTGCGTATAAATCTGCGTATAAATCAGTGTGTTGGAAACGAACCGCGCCAGTGCTATGTATGCTGCTACGTGTGCTGCTATGTGTGCACAGCGAGGCCCGTACGTGGCGGACGCAGCAGCCCGCCGCCTCCCGGTGCGTTCGCCGATTGAATATCGCCGCCCGCAACCTGGGCTCATTCCAGATTAGGGGGCATAATGGGGTGATGTCCCCATCTACCCCAAAGGGGGCAATTCTGCCGCAAATCCGGCACAACCCCCGTGGCCTCAACCCTCCCACCGATAGACGGTTGCAGGCTCGTGCGCGTTTCGATGCATGAAACCAAAGTGACCCTGAGCTGAAGAGCGTTGGACGCCGCGCGTAAAATCAGTACTTGCATCACTACGGAAGGTAAAACAATGCCAGAACTGCGTTCACGTACTTCAACTCACGGCCGTAACATGGCTGGTGCCCGCGCCCTGTGGCGTGCTACCGGCATGGGCGATGACGACTTCGGCAAGCCCATTATTGCTATCGCGAACTCCTTCACCCAGTTCGTGCCCGGCCACGTGCACCTGAAGGATATGGGTGAGCTGGTCGCCGGCGCGATTCGTGAGGCTGGCGGCGTCGCCAAGGAATTTAACACCATCGCCGTTGATGACGGTATCGCGATGGGTCACGACGGTATGCTCTACTCGCTGCCTTCCCGCGATCTGATTGCTGACTCGGTCGAGTACATGGTCAACGCGCACCGTGCCGACGCGCTGGTCTGCATTTCTAACTGTGACAAGATCACCCCCGGTATGCTTCTGGCGGCTATGCGCCTGAACATCCCCACCATCTTTGTCTCTGGCGGCCCCATGGAGTCCGGCGAGGGCATTGAGGGCATTGTTGAGCACCGCCTCGACCTGGTGGATGCCATGGTGATGGCTGTTGATGACAGCGTCAGCGACGCTGCGCTCGCCCAGATTGAGAAGAATGCGTGCCCGACCTGCGGTTCGTGCGCGGGTATGTTCACCGCGAACTCCATGAACTGCCTGAATGAGGCGATTGGTCTGGCGCTGCCCGGTAACGGCACCACCCTGGCTACTCAGGTTGCTCGCAAGGAGCTGTTCCTGGATGCTGGCCGCCGCATCGTTGAGCTGGCTAAGCGCTACTACGAGCAGGATGACGAGTCGGTTCTGCCCCGCTCCATTGCGACCAAGGAGGCGTTCGAGAACGCTATGGCGCTGGATGTGGCGATGGGCGGTTCGACCAACACCGTGCTGCACACCCTGGCGATTGCTCATGAGGCGGGCGCTGACTTCACTCTGAAGGATATTGACCGCATTTCGCGTCAGGTTCCCTGCCTGGCGAAGGTCGCCCCGAACTCCACCAAGTACCACATTGAGCACGTGCACCGTGCCGGTGGTATCCCCGCCCTGCTGGGTGAGCTGAACCGTGCCGGCCTGCTGCACAAGAACGTTCATTCTGTTCACGCTGACTCGCTGGACGAGTGGCTGGACGAGTGGGATATCCGCAGCGGCAAGGCGAGCGAGAAGGCGAAGGAACTGTTCCTCGCGGCTCCCGGCGGCGTGCGCACCACTCAGGCGTTCTCCACCGTGAACAAGTACGAGTCCCACGAGACTGACGCCGAGAACGGCTGCATCCGCTCCGTGGAGCACGCGTACACCAAGGACGGCGGTCTGGCGGTCCTGTACGGCAACATTGCTCAGAACGGTGCGATCATCAAGTCCGCTGGTATTGATGAGGAGCTGTTCCACTTCAAGGGTCGCGCGTTCGTGGTTGAGTCGCAGGACGAGGCTGTGTACGAGATCCTGTCGAAGAACGTGAAGGAAGGCGACATTGTCGTCATCCAGTACGAGGGCCCGAAGGGCGGCCCCGGCATGCAGGAAATGCTGTACCCGACCTCCTACCTGAAGGGTCTGGGCCTGGGTAAGAAGTGTGCACTGATTACTGACGGTCGTTTCTCCGGCGGTACGTCCGGTATTTCTATTGGTCACGTCTCCCCGGAGGCTGCCGCTGGCGGTGCGATCGGCCTGGTGCAGACCGGTGACGAGATTGAGATTGACGTGAACAACCGCATCCTGCGTGTGAACGTTTCGGACGAGGAGCTTGCTGCTCGCCGCGAGGCGAAGGGCGCTGCACCGTGGCGTCCGACCAAGCCGCGTGAGCGTCAGGTGTCGAACGCCCTGAAGGTGTACGGCATGCTGGCCGCTTCGGCTGATAAGGGCGGCGTGCGCATCCTGCCCGAGGATGCATAAGCCCCTCACGTATCGTGTGAGAATTTAATATTTGCCCTGATGGGCTGGCGCCCCGTTCCGCAGTTTTTCTGCGGGCGGGGCGCTGTTCTTTGTCCGCGTCTTTGTCCGTGTCTTTGTCTGCCGTCGTGGGATACCCGGTGCGGCGTATTGCCTTGTCAGTTGCGGTGCAGTAGGGTGTAAGAAGGTATTTAGGTACCCGCTTCACCGACTCAGCACAACCACTCAAACACAACGCAATTCGCAACCCTCACGAGGACGCACTCATGATTACCCTGCCCGCACGCGCACAGCGTGCCTTTACTCGTCGTGCCCTGACGGCTCTTGCCTGCATTGGCGCGCTCGCTTTGAGCTCTTGCTCTGCTCAGCCGCATGCTGATGATTCTGAAACCGCCCCGATGAAGGTCGCGACTTCCTCGGCGGCTGTTGATGCGAAGACCCTGTTTAAATCGGCGGACGGCTCCTGGAAGCCGAATACTGTGCAGATTTCTGCCGGTCTGGATGCGCCGGCAACTTTTGATGCTGTAGCAACCCCGACCGATGAGCCGAGCACGGACGCTGAGTACGAGGCGGCATACGCTACGGCGAGCGGCTCTGCGAACACTATTGATGCGGGCACCCGCTGCGGTGTGACGAGCCTGCTGGGTGGTTCTGCCGGTATTTACGTGTATGACGGTTCGGATTGCGCGAAGGCTCAGGAGGCGGTGCGTCTCTTCAACAGCCGCAAGAACCAGGACGGTTCGGCGAGTGTGGAGTGGTACCAGTGCACCACGAAGGTGCAGGGCCGCGACTACATTACGGGTGCCTGCTTCACGCAGGGCGGTAGCGTTGAGAAGCCTCGCTTGGCGTTGATTCCGGCGCAGACCCGCATGCTGTCGGGTACGCTGACTTTCGCTGAAGCGTACGGCGGCGGTACTTTCGGTCAGGGCGATTCGGCGAAGACTGTTGAGGCGCTGCGTTTCACCAGCCCGGACTCTAAGGTCGCGTGCTCGGTGACCCCGTCGGGTGTGGATTGCCAGGCTTTGGTGGGTGTGACCCTGGAAGGCTGGGATGCCGCCTCCGGTAAGGCGCAGCAGCGCGTGCACATGGTGCAGGGTCAGGCTCCTGAGGTGAGCATGGTCGGTCAGACCGCCTCCCCGGAGCCGGTGAATACCGAGGGTATTACTGCGCTGCCTGCCGGTCAGGTGGTGACTGCGTACGGTTACACCTGCAAGTCGGTGAATAGCGGTAAGGTGCATTGCGTGAGCGCGACGAATGGTTTCACGCTTGATTCGGTGGAGGTTGGCGTAGAACGCCGATAAACCGAGCATGAAGGCGCGCCGCGGGTAGCCGTGCTCGCCTCCAAGGCTGATATACGAAGGTGCCCGGCACCCCTCACATAGGGGGTGCCGGGCACCTTCGGTATTTAACGTTGCTTAGCGGAAGTTGACGATGCGAACGTCCAGCTCGGAGGAGAGCAGCGGCTCCCATGCGGCGACAGCCTTCTGGAAGTGCTCGGTGCCCATGTGCTTTTCGAGCAGTTCCTGGGATTCCCAACGCTCGATGAATGCGAAGTCGGTGTCGGAGACGGCACCGAAGTCGTAGCTGACGTTGCCTTCGTCCTGGCGGCTTGCGGTCACGAGCGGTTCGATGGTCTTGAGGAATTCTTCAACGTGCTCGGGCTTGACGGATACTCCGGCGTAGACACCAATCATGGGGCTCTCCTTGTGGGGTGGTGCGGCGGTTGCCGCGTCGTATATGACTCTTTTACCGTACACCTTCACCCCCGCGGCGGGGAGGTATGTGCGGGGGTTTCTCGCGCTGTGTTGTGCGCCGTGTTCTGTGCTGGGTTTTGCGCTAGGTTTTGCGTTGGGTTTTTGGCGTGGTGGCGGGTGGGAAGATTTTCGGCTGACCCATTCGCTAACTGTAAAAAAGGTGTTTTATATTTGCGTGCCCCTTTCTTTTCGACCTATAAAAGAATGAGGAAGATACACCGCATGATTGGAAGGAGAAGCGGTATGGCACGCATGGGGGGTGACACTCATGGGATTTTCACCGGCGCATATCAAACGATGCACCCTGACCTGGGAGGCGCCCGACTATAGCGCCTCGTACCCTGCCGGGTACACGGATCAGGGTGTTGCTGTGATTGCGGTGGCTCAGGAGCATCGTACGGCGCAGGGTTTTTGCTATTCGGCGTTGTCGACGGTGGTTTTTATTTCGAAGCAGGACGGCACCCGCGCCGTCATTAATGAGGAGCCCCTGCTCTTTCAGCACACTCATTCGCTCATGGAGTCCTGCGATGAGGTGCATCCCCGTCTGCTGGGCCGAGCCGTGTTGGCCGCTTGGGATCACATCCCGGAGCAGTACCGTTGCAACCTGGTGACGATTGCGGCCGATCGTAAGCATCTGAAGCACCTGTTCCGGGATTGCGATCACCTGAAGACGATTATGGAGTACCGCGCTTTCGAGAAGGTGCTGGACCCCTACGATAATCACTCCCTGGGTGAGGTGCACGTGAAGCTGGCCGGCACCCCCGCTTACGAGCGGATGCAGGCCGAGGTCATCCGTACGCGCGAGACCGTGGATGCCATGGTGCACGACGCTCTTGTCCCCCGCCCGCTTGAACAGCTGGAGGATTACAGCGTCTTTACGGACTGCTCGTTTCGTTCCACGCACAACAAGAAGTACCAGCGCGGTGGCCGCATGG
>OGGM01000692.1_pt1 | contig 19928 bp, 20 predicted proteins | sample 1571251 | NCBI WGS metagenome assembly OGGM01 (sample SAMEA2582076, study PRJEB24529) | metagenome | biome: Human gut stool | place: China | collected 2011 | reverse complement strand
CTACACACCTTTTATGAAACGTTGATGAAATATAATTTTTTATTTTTCCAAACTACGGTATAATAATATAAGTATTAATGATTAATATGTCTCCTTCTCTTAATACATCCTCTGTTAATACTATGTATCTGGCTCTGTTAAAATTTTTTCCTGTTTGCTGATCTGTATAAACCTTTTCTAATTTTATATTGTGTTCTGCACAATATTTTTTTATTTCAGCAATACCACGATCTAAATGCTGTTCTTTCGTACTGGTTCTATGATAACCATATACCATTTTTTCACCCTCTTTTTTTAATCTATTTTATTTTCCCATATATTGACTTTTGTCTGCACATTATGTTACCTTGTGAATAACACTTATTTTACGAAAGGAGCTTTATAAATTACTTTATGAACATTTTTACAGTTATAACTACAATCTTAAATCTATCCATATGCGCCTATGCAGCCTTTAAAAAAGACAATCCAACTTATAGCCAACAAATTGCCTTGTTAAAAGATCCTACTATCATTGTTTTACCACAGCCTTCATCAAATAATTCTTCACATGATAATGTTGAATACGATAATTACAAATTTAAGACTTCTATCCTTTATGATTCCATCCTAATTTTGCTTGGTATTATTTTTGTTGCCTGGTTTATATATGGTTGGACTACATTAAATGTTTCCAAAGAATCAGTTCCTTTTTTATCTATTGGATCTAAGTTTAATGAAGTCTTATTTTTCTCACTTTTAAACGCAGCAAAATGCACCATTCTTTCCATTTGCGTATTATCTTTGGGTTTAATTTATAAAAATTGTAAAAATCCAAATATTTCTTATAGAATTTTTCATGTAATATTTTATAGTTTGTTAGCTTTTTCAGTTATAGTTAACTTCTTTCTTTTATTAAAGGCTGAATATAAATGGTTTTTACCGAATACAAGTGTTTCCATTCCAAACGAAAATTTGTTTGCTAATCTATTATTTTCTGAAGCACCTGTTTTTTTAATATTACAAATTTTATTGATTGTAATTTGTGTATATAAGTTAAGTCATGCATGTATATTTGGCGAATACAAATCAGCAAGGCTACGTGTTAATTTTCAGCACATTACAGAACGCATATTGGCTCCCGTTATCTTTATCCTTTTTACTCTGTATTTAATTTTTTTAAACGGATTTATCTAACTGCAATAAATTGATATTATCTTTACCAATAGCGCAATAATACCGACTGCCACACCTATAACTAAAATCTTTTTAGATGATACAGACATTTCTTTTCTTTTTGTTATGACATCCCAATAAAGAGTTACATATACAATCGGTATTATCGCATTTATTATAAGGGATATTCTTAGCATGTTCTCACCTCCACTAATAACATGCTGGATAGTCCCAAAAGTGTATGAAACTTTTTGACATACTCCCCAAAAGCCTCCTTTAGACTTTTTGATAATTTTTTTCATAATGTTTTTTTGTACACTTTTCGGCACCACCTCCTTAAAATGGGTATAAAAAAAGAAGGTATTTTCAACCTCCTTCTCTGACTACTTATGACTATAAGAAATGACACCACCTCAACCCTTGATTTATCGTCATGGGTGAAGCGGTGTCAATACTTGTAATTTTTGAATTCTTTTAAAACCCTTAGATGGATTCTAGTTTTTCTAGTGCATTGCTCACTTCTATACTTAATCCTTCTACTCTCCTATATGCTAATTCTCCCATACTTAGGTCATACACTAGTTTCTTTTTCATTTCAGCCTCTATATGAACAGTATTTCTGTATTCATATAATTTGACTAAATCATCTGCCAATCCTTTACTTATCAGATTCAGCTCTAATAATGCTGCTACTTTTTGTTCATAGCGAATTTTAGTTTTATCAACAGCTTGAACCTTATTATAGCATGGAATAATATCTTTTTTATCATGTTCCAGTTCTTTGGCTATTTTTTCCAATTTATGTCCTGGTATTCCAATTTTGACCAAGCGTTCTTGAAACAGAAGATTTTTTACTGTATTCGTTTCCTCAAATAGTTCAAACAACAAATAATTAACAACCGCCTCTTGAATAGACACATACATTATTACCTGTGTCTTTATCTGAGCTAATAAAAGCTCGTCCGAAGCTTGTAAACCCTCAAAGAATTTATAAATTTTTCTCGCATTTATAAATTCTACAATAAGTCTATCTCTCAAACTTTTATTCTCAATAAATGGATAAAAATGTGACTCATACCACTCTTTATTAGGTAAATGTCCTGATATGTAATTCTCTAGTTCTTTTTTAGTCTCACTTGTAAATGCCATTTTCTACTATCTCCTTTGTCGTAATACTTACTTAATATTAATCGATTTTGAGTTTGATATAAAAATCCTTTCCCTACTTTAAGATTGACTTAATTACTGCTTCGAGAGGAACTTTTTATAATAATGCCGTGGCATACTAATATACAGTTACCAAATCAGCTCGAAGTGCCTCAACGCATCCTTAATATACTCCACCTTTTCCTGCGGACATTGCTTCACTTCTGGATTCTCTTTCTTGGACTTATTATAATTCTCGCCCATATCCAGACCACACATCCGCTTCACCTGTGCAATATAAGAAGTGTGCACATTCACACCATACTTGTCCTTCACATATTCCTTAATCTTTGAATAAGTAGCCTTTTCTTGTGGGGTATAATTACTCTCTTCCTCAGGCTCCATTGTAACCTCAATCTTAGGTGTATCTTTTTTGAGGGATAATTTAACAACCGTCTCCACATGCACCGTATTCCCAAACTGGTCCACGGCCTGTACCTTTTCTACCTTATATCCATGCTCTTCCATAAACTTCAAATCTCTTGCCAGCGTTGCACTGTCGCAGCTTACATATACCATACGCTTTGGTGACATCTTAACCACCGTCTCAAGCAGTGTTTCCTCGCAGCCCTTTCTTGGCGGGTCTACAACTACAACATCAGGATGAATTCCTCTCTTCGCTTCCTCATCACCATTGGCTGCTTTCCTGCTTAATTCCTCGTAAAATGCCGGTACTATCTCTTCTGCCTTTCCTACAAAGAACTCTGCATTATCAATATTATTAAGTCTGGCATTATTTTTAGCATCCTCTATTGCCTGTGGTACAATCTCTACACCATATACCTTTCTTGCCTTAGCTGCCATAAACAGTGAAATAGTTCCTATTCCACAATACAGATCCCACACAGTCTCATTTCCTGTAAGACCTGCATACTCAAGTGCCTTAGAATATAACTTTTCTGTCTGTTTTGGATTGACCTGATAAAATGATAATGGTGATATCTGATATTTGATATCACATATATAATCTTCTATATATGATTTGCCCCATAATGTCTTACAGGTATCTCCTAAAATTACATTTGTTTTATTCCTGTTGATATTAATCATTATCGATGTCATGCCATCAATATCCTTTAAACGCTTCACAAGGTCATCACTGTTCTTAATGCTTTCAGCGTTAATTACAAGACAGACCATAATCTGATCTGTATGGTATCCATTTCTTATAAGAATATGCCTTACAGTTCCTGCATGCTTATCTTCATCATATGGCTTAATCTTATTATCCTGCATATACTCTTTGATGATACCAAGTATCCTGCTGTTAATCTTTGCACCGAGCGCACAATCTGTATTATCAATAATATGATGTGTCCTTCCTGCAAAGAAACCCATCACAATATTACCATCTTTGTCCATGCCTACCGGATACTGTGCCTTATTTCTATAATGAAATGGCTCATCCATTCCGATAACCGGCATCATCTGATAATCGCTTATATGTCCGATTCTTTCAATATTATTCTTTACAAGTTCCTGTTTAAACCTTAGTTGTGCCTGATAATCCATCTCCTGAATCTGACATCCCCCACACTGTCTTGCAACAGGACATACAGGTTCAATCCTGTCTTTGGACGGAGTTATTATATTCATAAGTCTTGCATAGCCATAATTTTTCTTTGCCTTTATTATCTTAGCTTCGACCTCATCACCGATAATTGCATCCTTAATAAAAAGGGTATAGCCATCAACTCTGCCTATACCCTCTCCATTCGTTCCAATATCAGTAATAATAAGCCTGACTGTATCATTCTTATTAAAACCCATATATTTAAGCTGCCGGATACCCTTCTTAAGGACATACAAAATAATTACTATTCCATCCGTACAGCTTCTCCTTTCTTAATTTTTAGTAATTTAACTTCAGTATATCAATCTGATTATTAATACTAATTCCTATTTCTGAGCAACTTTTGCTGCGAAGAGGCGAAAAAAAATCCGCACAGGCGATTTTTCACACCATCTTATATAATAGTCCTCTTTACATTAGACTCAAGCCATTTGTTAAATCCAAGCCAGTCATCAGACTCCTTCGATTCAAGAACTTCTCTCATAGTCTCTAACTTCGCATCCATATTATCTGCCATTGAAAGAGCAAGTGCTTCTGCTATCGACGGCTTCTTAGGCGAACCATATTCAAGCTCTCCATGATGTGACAATATGCAGTGACCAATCTGTGCTGCAAGCTCTGATGGAAAACCATCTATAGTATTAATCTTTTCCATTACCATCTCATAACCGATAACGATGTGTCCTATATAATTACCCTCGTTAGTATAGTCATTCTTAGGAAATTCTGATAATTCCTTAACCTTACCTGAATCATGTAACATAGCACATGCCACAAGCAGATCTCTGTTTAAGAAATCATAATTATCTGCCATATGTCCACACATCCTGGTAACGCTTAAACTATGCTCTAATAATCCGCCTGCAAATCCATGATGTACTGTCTTGGCTGCCGATACATTCTTAAACTTCTTAATGAACTCTTCATCTTCTACAAAGAACTTATTAAGAAGCTGTGAAATGTATGTATTTTTCACACTCTTTACATATCCCATCAGCTCTTCATACATATCATCTATACTGAATCTGCTGCATGGAACATAATCTGCTGCCACATATTCATTCTCATTAGCGACTCTTATTCTGTCAATCTTAAGCTGTAATGAACCATTATAGCTGCTCACCTGTCCTGTAACCGCAACATAATCCATTGGCTCAAAATCTCCAATTCCCCCTGACATAGGATCCCATATCTTAGAATCTATAACTCCTGTCTTATCCTGAAGCAGTACATTTTCATATTCTCTTCCTGCCTTTGTAAGTGCTGTTGACTTAGACTTACATAAATATACCTCTGATACTCTGTCTCCATCCTTTAACTGTTCTATATAATGCATCATTTCACCTTCCTAATATTATTCACACTAATATCTTACACCGACGGTAACCGGAAATTCAACCTCTTTATAGCCATCTTTTCCCAGACGTTTTACCTTTACCTGTATCTGCTGTCCATTACCACACTGATATAGTTTCTCACTAAATGCCTGAATTGTCAAAACCATTTCTTCATCAATTCCGGTAATCACATCTCCTGACTGTATTCCGGCATTATATGCGGGTGAATCCATCTGCACTTCTTTTATATATATTCCCATTGGGAGTCCATAACGTGTAGCCAGTGTACTTGTAACATTCTGTCCGTATATTCCCATATATTCAATTCCATTGCCGCTTGATAATGCCTGTATGGTACTCTTAAGATCTGATATTCCGGTTACTGACATGGCCTCCTTAGTTTCTGAATAAAATGCAAGACCTATAAGACTGCCATTTGTTCCAAATATAAATGAAAAATCATCTTCCCTGCATGTAAGCCCTACATCCATAATCTGATATGAATTATCAAGAACACTTTCTGTTGAAATATCTGTTATTGTACAATAGTCTACTGCTCCCGGTACTCCATTAATCCTGCCTGCCGCTATTGCAACATCCCCCTGCTTAGTCTTATAGGAATTACCAAGCCTTGCTATAGAAAGCCGTGTCCTTTCTTCCGATGGTATCTCACTTTCTTTAACACTTAAAAGAGCCATATTACTTTCTTTATCCATACCGATAATATCAGCCCCCGTCTCAAACTTGTCATCAAACTTTACAAGCACCGTATCAGAATCATTAACTGCGGCACAATTAGTAAGTATAATATATTCCTGTCCGACCATTCCTATGACTGCACCTATAGTCTCTGTAGGACTTACTGACTGCCTGATAAAGTCATCCATATCTGATTCATATATATCAATAGACACTATAGACTTCTGTATTGTCCCAATTACCTTTTTTAATGCTTTCGTAAATGAAGTATAATCATCTGCGGTAATGGCAGCATCATCTGTTGCCTCTTCCGTAAGATTGTCAGATAACTGTCCCATCGTAACGGTCTCGTCCTCTGTAGATGTATCAGCCATCGAATTGTCCGTCTCCTGAGGATAATCATCCTTTTCAAACTGCAATGTCTCACGCTCCTCATGGCTTATTACCAATCTGTCATACATCTGTGGTGTAAATAATACTATAACAACGCTTGCCGCTGCACCAAATATACAACCTGCTGCCATAACCCAGCCTAAAAGTATAAGCTTCTTGTACTTGACTGATGGTTTAACAATTATCTTTTCAGTATATAAGGGATATTCCTGATTGTCACACCCTTTATCCCCATTATTATCCATGTCGCTTTTCATATAATGTATAACTCCTTATTATGGCATATATCATATGTTTTATAAGTCCACTGCCCATTCTAAATTATAATAATAACTATCACACGCTCATATGTTTTTTTATTATATAAAACAGATATGAACATTTTATGACATACTTGTAAAAATTATATACATATATAGATATTTCAAAAGAAATGCTGTAAAATATATTGCAGTTGTATTTTAAAAAGATTACCTGCATTTTAATACTGAATTAAATATAACATTTTTAATTATTTATACGAGGTGAATTATGAACTATAAGTCTTTAACGACTCTTGAATATAATAAAATAATTGATAAGCTTGTATCCTTTGCTGCATCTGAACCTGCAAAGGCACGCTTAAAAAAGCTTGTTCCAATGAATGATATTAATGATATCAATTATGCTCTTGCACAGACCAACGATGCCCTAAGACGAATATATGCCAAGGGCTGCGTGGATTTTAACGGAATTAAAGATATAAGAGCTTCTGTAAAAAGACTTAAAGTCGGCAGTGCTTTAAGCATATCAGAGCTTCTTAATATAAGCTCGATTCTTAGCTGTGCAGCACATGTAAAGAATTATTATGAAGAAATGCCTGATTCCATATCAGATATGTTTGAAATGTTAGATGGCATTACGCCACTTAATAATTCCATTAAAAGATGTATCATCTCTGAGGATGAGATAAGCGATGATGCAAGTGCTAACCTTAAGAGCTTACGCCGCCAGAAGGCTGCCGCAAATGATAAGATTCATTCTGAACTTACACGTATGCTTAACTCTAACAGTGTAAGAAACTGTTTGCAGGACTATGTAATAACTACACGTTCAGGAAGATACTGCCTGCCTGTCAAGGCAGAATACAAGTCACAGGTTCCCGGCATGGTACATGACCAGTCTTCTACCGGTTCAACACTTTTTATAGAACCTGCCGCAGTTGTTAAGCTTAATAATGATATACGTGAACTTGAGCTGAAAGAACAGGCAGAGATTGAAGTTATCCTTGCCACACTCAGCGCTTCTGCCGCTGAATATACTGATATTTTATCCTCTGACCAGAGTATATTAACTGATCTTGATGTTATATTTGCAAAGGCACAGCTGTCACGCTTTTATAAGTGCAGCCAGCCGGTTATGAATACCAATGGTTATATTAATATTAAAAAGGGCAGACACCCACTTATCGACCAGCACAGGGTTGTTCCGATTGATATCTACCTTGGAAAAGATTTTAACCTGCTTATCGTTACAGGTCCTAATACCGGTGGTAAGACTGTATCACTTAAAACAGTCGGTCTTCTTACGCTTATGGCACAGTCAGGTCTTAATATTCCTGCACTTGACCATTCAGAGATTGCCGTATTTGATAACATCTTTGCAGATATCGGTGACGAGCAGAGTATTGAGCAGAGCCTCAGTACATTTTCATCACATATGACTAACACAGTGAACATTTTAAAAGAAGCTGATGAAAACAGCCTTATATTGTTCGATGAGATTGGTGCAGGAACTGATCCGGTTGAGGGCGCTGCTCTTGCAATATCAATACTTAATGACCTTCATATGCGTGGAATTACTACAATGGCTACTACTCATTATAGTGAGATTAAGGTATATGCCCTTACAACTGATGGTGTTGAAAATGCCTGCTGTGAATTTGATGTTGAATCACTCCGTCCTACATACAGACTGCTTATTGGTATTCCGGGCAAAAGTAATGCATTTGCAATCTCAAGAAAGTTAGGACTTCCTGACTATATTATCGAAGATGCATCTTCACGTATGGATTCCGAGGATATAAGATTTGAAGATCTTGTATCTGACCTTGAACACAGCCGTATTACAATCGAAAAGGAACGTGAAGAAATTAACACTTACAAATCAGAGATAGAACAACTAAAAGCACAGCTTAAAAAGAAATCTGACAGACTTGAGGAACGTACTGACAAGATTATAAGAAAAGCTAATGAGGAAGCCGCAAGTATTCTGCGTGATGCCAAAGAATATGCTGACGAGACCATTAAGACGATGAATAAACACGGCATGACTGTCAAAGAGCTTGAACACCAGCGTTCCGCACTGCGTGACAAGATGAAAAAGAACCAGTCAAAGCTTGCTATTAAACCGGAGGCTTCAACAGCTAAGACACGCAAATCACATAATCTGTGTGACTTTACAGTAGGAACACATGTAAGGGTATTAAGCATGAACCTTGATGGTGTTATAACTTCCAAGCCTAATAACAAGGGCGAGCTTACTATACAGATGGGAAGTTTAAGTACTAAGACCAAGATTAATAATCTTGAAATCCTTGTCAATTACAAAGAACCTAAAGAGAAGACTACTGCTAAAGGTACGGGCGGTTCAGGAAAGATTAAGATGCGTAAATCAGCTAATATATCACATGAGATTAATCTTTTAGGTCTTACCGTGGACGAAGCTACGGCAAAGCTCGATAAGTATCTAGACGATGCCTACCTTTCCGGTATACCACAGGTTCGTATCGTACACGGCAAGGGTACCGGTGCCCTAAGAAATGGCGTTACCTCATATCTTTATGGTGTACCATATATCAAGTCTTTCAGGCTTGGTGAAATAGGCGAGGGCGATGCCGGCGTAACCATTGTCGATTTTAAATAATATTAAAAATATTGCTCACATTAAATAATATTTTAATATTACTTACATTAAATAATATTTAATATGAATATTGCTTAATTTAACCAATTAATAATAACCAACATATAGGGGGAATATATATGGCCGCAAAACAACGAATTATGATTGTTGACGATGATGAAAATATCAACGAACTTATATCTTTATATCTTAATAAAGAGTGCTTTGAAACTAAGATGGTTTATGACGGAGAAAGTGCCCTAAAAGAGCTTTCCGTCTTTAAGCCTAACCTTATCATACTTGACCTTATGCTTCCGGGCATTGATGGTTATCAGGTATGCAGAGAAATACGAAAGACTAATAATGTACCGATTATCATGCTCTCCGCTAAAGGCGAGACCTTTGATAAAGTATTAGGACTTGAACTTGGTGCTGATGACTATATGATTAAACCTTTTGAAACTAAGGAACTTGTTGCAAGAGTTAAGGCTGTGCTTCGCCGTTACCATTTACCACAGACAATTGCCGCTTCCGACACTTCTACACAGCAATGTGTACAGTATCCCGACCTTACAATTAATCTTAGCAATTATTCTGTATTATATAATGGTAAAAATATTGAAATGCCACCTAAAGAGCTTGAGCTGTTATACTTTCTTGCCTCATCTCCTAATCAGGTATTTACAAGAGAACAGCTGCTTGACCATATATGGGGCTATGAGTACCTTGGAGATACACGTACTGTCGATGTCCATATCAAGAGAATCCGTGAAAAGATTAAGGACCATGAACACTGGGGCATAGAAACAGTCTGGGGCATAGGCTATAAATTTGTCACACGCCCTTAACTTTATTACTTATGATGCTTGGGACAGAAACACAACTATGATATCATGGAGAAATTATGAATTTTAACCTTCTTAAAAAATATATGTGTCTGTATATAACTGTAGGCATTACAGCGTTTTTATTTGTTACATTTATAAGCTATAAAATAGATTACAGCCGGGTCTATAACAAATATTCTGACTCTCTGTACAGACAGGCTGTATCCGTTTCAAATGAATATGCTGCTGATTATTTCAGCAATGAACACTTAAGAATTATTGAAACAGAACTTAAGTCCGTATCCGCACTTAGCAATACACGGATAATATTTATTGATACTGACGGACATATTATTCTTGATACACAATACACACAGCCTGCCGATGAAAATGGATATCTTTATACTATTTATAATTTTGACTATTCATCCTTAGGCACAGGCCATACTCTTACAGGTGACTTTTATGGTATGTTTAAAGAGTCCTATATAAGTGTATTTGCGCCTATAACCAATGCATTTACAACTAAAGGTTATGCAGTTGTAAGTATTCCCGAAAGCTATATATCTGATGATGTATATACAACCTTTAATACCAACTATATAACTATGGGAGTAACACTTTTACTTTCAATATCATTCATATTATTGTATATTATACACATACACAAACCTCTGGGTGACATTGCATATGCCATAAAAGAATATGGAAAGGGCAATCTTGCATATAAGATACAGCCACGCCACAATGATGAAATAGGCCGCCTTGCATTGTCACTTAATTATATGGCTAATAAATTAAATGAAGGTGAACAGTTCCAGCAGAAATTCCTGTCAAACATATCACACGACTTCCGTTCTCCTTTAACTTCAATCAAAGGATATCTGGAAGCTATGTCTGACGGTACAATTCCTCCTGAGATGATGGGAAAATATTTTGATATATTATTATTTGAGACAGACCGTCTTACAAAGCTTACAAGCAATATACTTACGCTTAATGAGCTTGACCCGTCAACGGTTTCTTTAGATATAACGACTTTTGATATTAATTCGATTATAAAGCATACAATTGAAACATTTGAGGGATTATGCAAGAAGAAAAAAATACAGTTCCAGCTTACCTTCTCCGGTGAAGAACAGTTTGTCAAGGCAGATAAGGGTAAAATAACGCAGGTTATATATAATCTTGTTGACAATGCCATTAAATTCAGTCCGGAAAATTCATGTATATATATATCTGTGCGTGATAAAGGCGAAAAAGCATATATATCCGTTAAAGATACAGGAATTGGTATTCCAAAAAAAGATATCGATAAGATATGGGACCGTTTCTACAAATCCGATTCTTCAAGAGGACGTGATAAAAAGGGATCCGGACTCGGTCTTTCAATCACGAGGGAAATAATAATATCACACCATGAACATATAGATGTAGTCAGCACTCCCGGCGTCGGAACGGAATTTACCTTTTCTATTCCTGCCGCCAGAAAGAGCCTTCTATCATATAATTAAGCTTCACTGTTCCAGTGCAGTCTGTGCAGGTGCCCCTCACAGTTCATGTGGTCAAAGTTATTCTGCCTTAAGGCTTCATATAATACAATTGCCACTGAATTAGAAAGATTAAGCGAACGTATATCACCTATCATAGGTATTCTTATACTTGTATCTTCATGCTCTACAAGTATCTCCTCAGGAATACCTGCACTTTCCTTACCAAACATAATATAACAGTCAGGCTCATATTTTACATCACAGTATGTCTTATGGGCTTTGGTTGTTGCCATATATATCTTTGCATCTGGGTTTTTCTTTTTAAAATCTTCCCAGTCATCATAGACTATAACATCAAGCTTATCCCAGTAATCAAGTCCCGCTCTTTTTACCATCTTTTCATTAAGCAGGAAACCGAGCGGCTCTATAAGATGCAGCCTTGCTCCGGCTGCAACACATGTTCTTCCTATATTTCCTGTATTTGCCGGCATCTCCGGCTCATGTAATACAATATTAAGCATAATACTCCTTATTTCTTATCCGGTTACAATACAACTGATTATTGTTTAATTGCAACATTTATTTCCATCTTTATTCCACCACCCTCAAGAGGTACACATATATTCTGTGCATAAGTAGTTACAATATTAACTGTACCAATTGCAAGTGACGGTGGTGTTATATCAACTATTACACCTTTTTGTGACAGCATTGTTGCCGCATTTCCCATAATCATATTTCCAAGTTCACTTATTGCACTCTTTGCCATATCATCAAGGGCTGTAACAGGCATGCCCATCATCATCTTTGATGCGGCATCAAGGGCACTTTGCATTGTAAATGCAAGAAGCACCTGACCCTTTAACTGTCCTGTAAGGCCAATCATAATAATAGCTGATTCTTCACCAAATTCATTTGTCTTAACATAAGGTTTTCCAATATTCAAATCCACCTGACAGGCATCCTTCATAATCCCCGTTGCTGCCATAAGAAACGGATTAATATAATCTTTATTTATCTCTCCCATAACAATCTCCATTCAGCAGGCATTTTCTAATTCAGGAGGAATAACGAACCAAATATCAGATCTGGCTCTGCGATAAAGGCTGCTTTGTGACGCCTGCGGCACAAGCAGCCAGTTCATTTATGAACTTTTGAAAATCAGCATATCAGTGTGATTTTTCACACTATCCTCCTGATATAAAGTTACTAATCAGACACATAGGATTATTGGTACATAACCTGTTATAACATTTCCCCATATTTAACAATTACATTCTCTTACTTATAAAATGTCTTATTCTTTTTAATCCTTCTTTCAGGCTGTCAATTGAATATGCATATGAGATTCTCACAAAGCCTTCTCCCGGCGTACCAAATGCAGTACCCGGAACAACAGCTAATTTCTCTTCCTGCAAAAGCTTATTTGCAAATTCTTCTGATGTCATTCCAAATTTTTTAATTGATGGGAATATATAAAATGCCCCAAACGGTTCAAAGCACTCCATTCCCATATCGCTTAATTCACTTAGCAGAAAACGTCTTCTCTGGTCATAGGAATCTACCATTCTTGCGACCTCCATATCACAGTTTTTTAACGCCTCTACCGCTGCAAACTGGCTGTTTGTCGGAGCACACATTATCGCAAACTGGTGCAGCTTAATCATCTCTTTAATGATATTGGCTGGTCCACATGCATATCCAAGCCTCCAGCCCGTCATTGCAAATGTCTTTGAAAAACCATTTATTACAATAGTTCTCTCTTTCATTCCAGGAAATTCTGCTATTGAGCAGTGTCTCTTTCCATATGTAAGCTCGGCATATATCTCATCAGATATTACAAATATATCCTTTTCAATAATCACAGGCACAATCTTTGCAAGCTCTTCTCTTGTCATAATAGCCCCTGTAGGATTATTAGGAAATGGCAGTACAAGCACCTTAGTCTTATCTGTAATTGCACTTAAAAGTGCCTCCTTGGTAAGCTTAAACTCATCCTCTTCCTTAAGTTCTAATGTAACAGGAACTGCATCTGCCATTACAGCACATGGAAGATATGATACATAACTAGGCTGTGGTATTATAACCTCATCACCCGGATTAATCATACATCTCAAAGCAACATCAATAGCTTCACTTCCACCTACAGTTACAAATATCTCATGCATAGGATCATAATCAAGCTTATATTTTCTATGCAGATAAGCAGATATCTCATATCTTAATTCCTTAAGTCCGGCATTAGAAGTATAAAATGTCCTGCCCTTTTCAAGTGCATATATTCCCTCTTCTCTTACATTCCATGGAGTATCAAAATCCGGTTCGCCAACACCTAATGATATAGCATCCGGCATTTCACTTACTATATCAAAGAACTTCCTTATTCCCGATGGCTCTATTCCTAAGATTTTATCTGACAGTGGATTTCTCATGGTGTAACCAGCATCCTTTCATCTTTCTGTTCTGCATCAAGGACAATGCCGTAATCCTTATATTTTTTAAGTACAAAATGTGTTGATGTACTAAGCACTGCATCAAGCGGTGAGAGTTTATTAGCTACAAACTGTGCAACTGACTTCATAGTCTTACCTTCAATAATTACAGTAAAGTCAAAGCCGCCTGACATAAGATATACTGATGTTATCTCATCATATTTGTAGATTCTTTCCGCAATGCTGTCAAAACCAAGACCTCTTTGTGGTGTAACCTTAACCTCTATTAATGCTGTCACCTTCTCTTCACTTGTCTTATCCCAGTTAATAAGTGTATTATAACCACAGATAACATGTTCTTTTTCCATATCAGCTATCTCATTGGCTATTACTGCTTCATCAATTCCTAAGCGTATTGACAGCTCATGCAGGTCAATACGTCCGTTATTTTCTAATATATCAAGGATTCTTTCTCTCATCACATCTTCTCCTTTATAAATCTTATAAAAATCTATATATCTCATCTCTTTGAGGTGTATCTAAATATCTTACTTCATCAAGATTATTAATCACCTTATCATTATTATCTGTCGCTTTTCCTATAACTGCGGCCTTAATTCCTTCTTTTTCAAGAAGATTTATAAGTGTATCCGCATCATCTGCTGCAATAAGAAGTGCTCCGTCTGACTCTAACTTATATGGATTAATATCATACATCTCACATAATTCTATTATCTCCTGCTTAACAGGTATACTTCTGAAATCTATGTCAAGTCCTACATTACCTGCCTGCGCCATATCCCATAATGCTGCAAATATACCTCCCTCTGCCACATCATGCATTGCCCTGATTCCTGCCTTTAATGCAAGCTGTGCTTCATATTTAACTGACATATCTTCTTCACTGCCATAGGCCTTATCTATAACATAATCTGTATATTTTTCACGCATCTCGTCTCTCTTTATATCTATCAGCTTGCGGATACCTCCAATACCAATCCATTTGGTCATTACAATATGCTGTCCCGGCCTTATATTCTTAGAAGAAACAATCTCATCATTGTCTGTAACGCCGATTCCTGTCACTGTAACAACCGGTGCCTTTACCATATCATTTATCTGTGTATGGCCACCTGATATCTGCATGCCAAAAATCCCGCACTGCGAGTTAATGGTACGTATCTGTTCCTTAAGATTATATTCATTAAAATTCCTCGGCATAATGACACTTATATGTGCCGCCAGTGGTATCCCACCGCATGAATATATATTATTAGCTGCCCTGTATACAGGCCATATTCCACAGCTTTCACTGCAAAGAATCCTCTTATCCTGTTCATTAATATCTATTGAACCGCAGTCCGCACCTATAAATGGCTTAGCAACACGGCTGTTACGGCTCTTAATCAGCCTTAAGACTGACCTGTCAAGTATTGAATTAGACACCTTACCCGGATTCATAACTTCCTCCATCTTACTTGCTTATTACGAATAATTAGTATATTATTAAAGAAATACGGATACTACCATTGGAACTACCATTGCCAGTATAAGCAGGATAATTATAATTGAAGATACTATTTTCTTTGTTTTTTTATTATTCATATTAATCATTGCTTTTCCTTTCCGATATGTATCCTTATAATTTAATATGTTAAGGAATCCATTTTATGAAACTATTATTGCCTTATTTTATAATATTAATTGTTGTTATTCAACTTAAACTTCACAAAAAAAGTGACAAAAACAGTATATCTGACTTTCTTGACAGAGAAACCAAAGCTAATTCCACACGAAAAAAAGATATATCTAATCTTAATTATATCACTATTCCTGACTCACTTCCATTAATTAATACGGAGGATTCTAATATTTTACGTGCATATGATGTTATTAATTCAATGCGTAACCGTAAGATTGTCAATCTGTCAGGTATGAGCAATACAGATATCAAGCTTGAATACGGAGTTGCCAATCTTCCTGTGCTTACAGAATATGATGATAACTTCACAACACTTGTAAGAGCCCTTAATACAGCAGGCACCGGACTTATTAAAGCGGGTCATGCAAAAGAAGGCTGTGAGATACTTGAATATGCCATCTTAAACGGTTCTGATATCAAAGCCACATATGTGGCACTCGCAGATTATTACCAGTCGGTAAATAACCGTGAGGGAATTGATAAGCTGTTAATGTATGCCAATGCCATACAGTCACCTTCCGGTGCAAGAATTAAAGATTATCTTAAATTGCTATATTAATCTTAATTCCGCAGGTATTTTCTAATGCCAAAGGAATCCGCACAGGTATTATTTTTACACTAAAATATAAGACTGTCATACTAATAAAACTGATATTTTCCATTTCAGGCAGATAAGCAGAATAATAATCACCTGTTTCTTAGACTGCAATGGTTTAACCGGAATATGAAACTCTTTATCAGTTTTATTGTATGACAGTCTTTTTACTGTCCTTTTTATCTATAAATCTTTTAAACGCATTATCTTTTATACGGAAGCTTCCCATACTCGGATATAATTCCGTCAATAATTCTTGACGCACTGCTCTTTGTCATTCCCTCCACCGGTTCATCAAGCTTAATCTTATGATATTTTACAAGGCTTGTAAGATAGCTTTTCTGTGCCGCTGTTATCGGGGTGTCTTTCTTAACTGAATATATGAGCTTTTGTGTATTTACAAAGCCCTCATCCTGTGGCTTCAGCTTGTATAATTCATTGAAAAGACAGCTTGCACTTATAGCATCGTCAAATGCCCGGTGTGAATTACCGGGATTAATATGAAAATACTCACACAAATCCTCAAGGCGCTTATGCGGCACTTCCGGAAGAAGCCTCCTTGCAAGCTTTAAAGTATCAATTCCATCTTTTTCAAATGTCATATTATTATTGAGTGCCGCTTTTTTAAGGAAGCTGTAATCGAATATTATATTATGACCTAATATCGGTAAATTACCTATAAAATCAAGAATATCACCGATAATATCATTAATCACCGGTGAGTCTGCAACCATTGAATTGTCAATGCCTGTAAGTTCTCTCACTCTCTCACTGATAGTACACACAGGATTAACAAGTGTCTGATACTTAGCTGTAACCTGCCCGTCATTAATCTTAGCCATTCCTATCTCTATAATTCTGTCCTTTGAAGGGTTAAGACCTGTAGTTTCAAGGTCTAATGCCACATAATCTCTAATCATAATTCTATACCGTCTTGTCCTTTGATTTACATATATCCTTTAAAAAACATTCACTGCACTTCGGCGCTCTTGCTGTGCATATCTGTCTTCCAAAAGTTATTATCTGAATATTGTATACAATCCAATGATCCTTTGGAAGCACCCTCATAAGGTCAAATTCTACCTTATCAGGGTCTGTCTCCTTAGTAAAGCCTAACCTTTTTGATATTCTTTTAACATGTGTATCCACTACTATACTTGGATCGTGAAAAATATTGCCTCTTATGACATTCGCAGTCTTTCTTCCTACTCCCGGAAGTGCTGTAAGCTCTTCAAGCTTAGATGGCACCTCATCATTATACTTCTCATGTATAATTCTTGCTGTATTAATAATATTCTTAGCCTTACTGCGATAAAATCCTACAGAATGTATATCACGCTCCATCTCGCATATATCTGCCACGGCAAAACTTGCCACGTCAGGATATTTTGCAAATAAATCCTTAGTTACTATATTAACTCTCTCATCAGTACACTGTGCTGAAAGCATCGTAGCAGCAAGAAGCTCCCATGGGCTTGTATAATTGAGGCTGCACCTGTATTCTGTTGTATATACTTCATCAAGTAATTCAATTATCTTAGCTGTTCTCTTCGTCATAACTATATCGTTTCCCTAATATATTTCCTAACATGGATAAATATATTATATCACACTCCCCCCACTGGCGTCTGTTTGATTTTCTATTAAATGTAACTATTCTGTGACGACATACATCCTGTTTGACATCCACATGTATCGACTGGTTGATATCCATATCAATAAATGCTCTATATAACATAGGGGCTTTTCTTTCATAAAAATTAACGTTGTCAATTATCATCAGATTATCTTCCCTGAAACATGCAAAATAATTATCATGATACATATATTCACCATCATATATTGAGTTCTTATCTTTTCCATAGAGTACATACTTATTATAATGTCCTCCATTGATATCATATATGCATATACTTCCCAGCCCGAATGTAAGTGCTATCTTTTCAGCCACCCTCTGACTGCTTACTATATGCTGTATACAATAATCATTGACAATATCATTAATAACTCCGTTTTTTCTGTATTTATAAAAGAATTCCTCCGCATCCCTGGCTTTTCCTTTACCATTCACATAATCACTGTGAATGTTCTCCTGATATATTATATATCTGTTTCTTCCCTTTTCCTTGGCAAGATATAACATCTTATCTGCCAGTTTAAAAAGTGACTGGTAATCTTTAGCATCCAATGGATATGTAGCAGAACCTATAGAACATGTCACTGCCGGCTTGCTGTCATCATTCGCATACATCCACTCAACATTATTTCTTATTGTTCGGAGTACACTTCTTATCTCTTCCTTAGTGCAGAGATTCTCCATAACAATAAACATCTCATCGCCGCCTATTCTTCCTGATATTCCCTTACCCTCAACGGCATTTTTAATAATATCTGCAACGTTATTAATAACCTCATCACCAACCATATGTCCATATCCGTCATTAACGAGCTTAAAATCATCTATATCTATTATGGCAATTGTAACCGGATAATCAGGTCCTGACTCAATAAGCTTTCTTGCATAGTTAGTAATTGCCCTCTTATTAAGAAGGTCTGTACCTGCATCCTTTATCTCCTGAATATATGGAATCCCCTTACTTCCATTACCATTAACAGGGTTAATGACTGACATGGTAGCAATAACCTGATGCTTCCTTGACATGTTATTAGCTGTTTTTCCTTTTATAAGACACCACTTCTTCTTTTCTCTGTTATCAAAGAAGTTCATCTTTAATTCCCGTTTAAATGACATCGTTCCATTTCTGAAATCATCACACAAAAGGTTAAATGCTTCCATACTTTTTTCATCAACATCACCATTATTAATCTTATTTTCACACCACTCACTTAATGTTCCATTATAAAAGTTAATCTGCTCGTGACTTCCCAGCATGAATATCTTCAGCTCATCCGTATCAATATCATATGATATCATCAAATACTCCATAAGACTGAAATATTCAGTAATAGTATCGTTATTTCCCTTAAGACTGTCAATCATGCTCTCATATTCTGATACATCCTGACACTCCATACTAATCAGATGTTCCTTGTCCTTCTTTAAGGTAACAAGCATCCATCTGTATTGTCCATCACATCCAACCATTCTTAATGCAATGACATTAACCTGTTCCTTTGCAAGCTCAGATACTGCATCCTCAATTCTTTGAATATCATCAGGATGAACAGACCTTGCCAATGAATAAATCGCATTTTCCCCAATAAATGCGAAGAAATTACTGTCCCCATTCCTTATTGTAAGGTCCTCATCAATAACTGCCTTGCACTTGGTAAACTTACTGTCTTTTACCATACCTGATATACCTCCAATACCTGTATATTAAATTGTTTTACACAGATATCTACAGTATAATATTAATTCTTTTAATTTACAAGTCATGGTTTTTTTCTAGTACCCTTTTTCGACATAACTATATGCTATCATAATTACCAGACATTTATTCTCCATCAATAATATTCAATCTAATAACGCAGAATACATTTTCTATCAATTTATCCCATAGCCTGATAATAAATAATGCGATATAGAGAGATAATTAAAATTTTACGCACAAAAAAAGCGGGTGATGGGAATCGAACCCACGTATCTAGCTTGGAAGGCTAGTGTTCTAC
>OGGM01000681.1_pt1 | contig 20300 bp, 19 predicted proteins | sample 1571251 | NCBI WGS metagenome assembly OGGM01 (sample SAMEA2582076, study PRJEB24529) | metagenome | biome: Human gut stool | place: China | collected 2011 | reverse complement strand
ATATACTTTATTTTTTTTCAATATTGAATTAAAATTAATAATATGAATTATAATAAATTTATACATATTAAAATTAAAAATTGAAAATGAGAGGTAATTATTATGTCAAGCGAAAATAATCGTACTAACTTTATAAAAAACATAATTAAAGACGACTTAGCTTCTGGTAAACACGATTCTATAATAACTCGTTTCCCACCAGAGCCAAACGGATATTTACATATAGGGCATGCTAAGTCAATTTGCTTAAACTTTGGATTAGCTAACGAATTTAACGGAAAAGTAAATATGAGATTTGATGATACTAATCCTTTAAAAGAAGATGAAGAGTATGTAAACTCAATTAAAGAAGACGTTAAGTGGTTAGGATTTAACTGGGATAACTTATTCTTTGCATCTGACTATTTCGATGAAATGTACAAAAGAGCTATCGTATTAATCAAAAAAGGTAAAGCATATGTATGTGATTTATCTCAAGAAGAAATAAGAGAAACTCGTGGTACTTTAACTGAACCAGGTAAAGAAAGTCCATACAGAAATAGATCTGTAGAAGAAAACTTAGATTTATTCGAAAGAATGAAAAATGGTGAATTTAAAGATGGAGAAAAAGTTTTAAGAGCTAAAATAGATATGTCTTCTCCAAACTTAAACTTCAGAGACCCTGTTATATACAGAATCTCTCATAGCACTCACCACAATACTGGTGATAAATGGTGCATATATCCAATGTATTCATTTGCTCATCCTCTAGAAGATGCTATAGAAGGAATAACTCACTCTATCTGTACTCTAGAATTTGAAGATCAAAGACCACTTTATGATTGGGTTGTTAGAGAATGCGAAATGGAAAGTGTTCCAAGACAAATTGAGTTTGCTAGACTTAACTTAACAAACACAGTTATGAGTAAAAGAAAATTAAAATTATTAGTTGACGAAGGTATAACTGATGGATGGGATGACCCACGTATGCCTACTATATCAGGTGTTAGACGTAGAGGTTTCACTCCAGAAGCTATAAGAGCATTCTGTAATGAAATAGGTGTTGCTAAAGCTGACTCTACAGTTGACTCTAGACTTTTAGACCACTTCTTAAGAGAAGACTTACAACAAAAAGCTCCTCTTGCTATGGCAGTTTTAAAACCTTTAAAATTAGTTATAACTAACTATCCAGAAGGTCAAACTGAAATGTTAGAAGTTGAAAACATGGCTAAAAATGAAGAAGCTGGTACAAGAATGGTTCCATTCAGTAGAGAACTTTACATCGAAAGAGATGACTTCATGGAAGAACCAGTTAAAAAATATAGACGTTTCTTCGTTGGAAATGAAGTTAGATTAAAAGGTGCTTACTTCGTTAAATGTACAGACTTTGTAAAAGATGAAAATGGAGAAATAGTTGAAATCCACGGTACTTATGACCCTGAAACTAAGAGTGGTTCTGGATTTACTGGAAGAAAAGTAAAAGGAACTGTTCACTGGGTAGATGCAAACAACTGTGTACCTTGCGAATTTAGATTATTCGAGCCATTAATATTAGATAATGATCCAGAAAATGAAGGTAAACACTTCTTAGATCAAATAAACCCTAATTCACTTGAAGTTTTACAAGGTTATGTTGAACCAACTCAAATAAAAGACGCTAAACCACTTGACAAATTCCAATTTGTTAGAAATGGATTCTACAGTGTTGATACTAAATACACTACTGATGATAAATTAGTATTCAATAGAATAGTTCCATTAAAAAGCTCTTTTAAATTAGAAAGTAAATAAGCTTAAATATCAAAAGGACATCTCACTATTTTTTAGTGGAATGTCCTTTTTATTTTAATTATTTGGGCTTGCTTTTAACCCTTTAACTAATTCCTTAAAATAATCTAAGAAAGATCTCATCTTATCTTTATCTTTTAATTTATCTATATATATACTTGGTCTTGTAAGCAAATCACTATCATTTAAACTTATTTCAAAAATCTCATTAAGTTTTTCTTTTATTTCTTGCTTTTTATCTTGATTAAAATATGGTTCTTTATAAAATTTAAAATAGATTTCCATTTTAACAGATGATGGATAAGCATATACTGCAAACAATCTATTTTCTTGTTTTTTAGTATATGAAGGTACAAAACTTGGAGTTTTCTTTCCTTTTCCCCAATTTATTTCACATCCAAAACTTCTAAATCCAGCTAATATAACATTGCAAACATCCACTAATTCTTCATCTACATCTTTTACTGCCATCAAAAACCCTTCTTCAGTCCATGAAGTTTTATTTTTTAAAGCTATAGACCTGCTTGTCTTGCCTATTATTGTAGGTACAAATGTCTTTATTTTACGATCTGATTCAAACTGTTTAATTTCTACACCAAGTACTTCAGTATTTACCATTTGATTGTTTAAAAATTGTATTATATTTTTTAAAGAATCTGGTATTTCATCTGCTACAAATAGTAACCTTATTTTACCTTCTTTTAAATTACTCTCTACGTTGTTCCAAAATAAATTTTCACTTTTTTCATCTATATCTAATTCATCACAAATACTTTTGTTTTGTTGTTCATATAAATCTCTAATAGTGTCTATTGACCAATATTTAATTGCATTCGCTGCATAGTCTAACATTTGCCCAACAACTTCACGTCTTATTCTCGTATCACTACTTCTTTTTACTTCTACAAAAGTTGGTATTGCATCTTGATCTATGAATAAGTGGTCCAAAAACCATCTATCATTTCCACCATCTTCTCCTGGAACCCCCATTTCTCTTGCAATAAAAATCCATTTTCTTGGATTATCTGGTGAAATTTGATCTCCCGCTAATATATTTGGATATTTTTCTATTAACTCTTGAAATATAGCTTCATTTTCATACTTACTTTCTTTAAGCTCTAAAATTTTGTTATCTTCACTTACTACAAATATACTCCCGCTCATACATATCCTCCTTATGATAAGTATTTTTCAAAGTAATCTCTATATATTAATTATCTTATTTCAATAAATTCTATATTTCGATAAATAATCCTTTTTATATATATATAATTCTACTTTATGCAAAAAATACCCAATTTTAAACAGTATATATTTTCTATACTTTTGTTTAAAATCAGGTATCTCTATATTACCATAACCATAACGTATTGAATCTATTTTGTTTTCTCTATCTTAAATCTAGGTTTATATTGTGAAAGCTCTTTATTCTTATATGTAAAAGCATTTTTAGGACAAATATTTATACATCTTTGGCAAAACAGGCAGTCTTTAGTATAGCTCGCTGTTTTATCTATTTTTATACATCCAACTGGACATGATTTTTCGCATAGTTTACAATTTATACATTTATCATTATCTATATTGATTTTTTTGTTTATTGATTTTATAAACATAGGATAAACCATTTTATAAACTAAATTAATCGTAAATACCATAAATTTATTTCTAGGATATAATTTCGTTTCACCGTCTAAAAACAATTTTAAACTAGCTTCTATAATATCATTGACATTAGTTATCATTTCATCTTGTTTTTCGTCTTCTGTTCTTTTAAAAAAGAAATTATACACGTTATTTGGCATAGGAACGTATATACAGTAAGTTACGTTTAAGTTTGGCATATTATTAATAAAATGTTGATATGCAGTTGAATCTTTTTCAGATGCCTGTGTCGCAAATAACATACATTTATTTTTATAATTTTTTAAATTATCTTTTGCATATTTAATTAAAATTTCAGGATATCTATCTATATAAATAGGTCCGCCTATTATAAGATATTTATATTGAGTCGGTATTATTTTGTCTTTTTCGATATTTATTAAATCTAATTCTTCACCCCATTGTTGTAATTTTTTTGCTATATTTTGAGCTACAAATTTTGTATTCCCAGTTCCAGAAAAATATATAATTCCAATTTTATTCCCCATAATACCACCCCTTTTTATATCTTTATTCATATCCTAAAAGTTGTATTCCATCTTTAATACATTCTATTGTAAGAGGGAAATCAGGCCCTTTTTCACCATCTATATCTGTTCCAAGTTTATCTTCACATTCAATAGTTACTTTCTTAGTTTTGAAAAATAGTATTTCATTTTCGTTATACCCTTCAAGATGTTCTCCTTTTAATATATTTATTAAAAGCGGCAATGTCTTTGGTATTGGCATACCTTTTACAATAATTACATCTAAATATCCGTCGTCTATCTCTGCTTTATAAGCTAGATTTATATTTCCAGCACTTTTTCCATTAAATACAAGCATAAGATACATATCGCCATCATAATTCATCTCGTCTGAAGTTACTTTAATTTTAAATTGTCTCATATTTAAAGCTTCTTCAATTCCCTTTATATAATAAGAGACTTTGCCGATAGTGTTTTTAAAATCTGGATTAATTTTTTGCGAAACATCAGTAAACATACCGGCACTAGCGACATTTATAAAATATCTATCGTTTATTTTTCCTATATCGACGTATTTAGGTTTTGATGAAATTATTTTTTCAATACATTTTTTGACATCGTGTGGGTAATTTATAGCATTTGCAAAGTCATTTGCAGTTCCAGAAGGCAGTATTCCTATAGGAATGTCGATTTCTAACTTCTTTATTATATTTATAAGTAAATCTATAGTCCCATCGCCACCAGATAATAATACATGGTCGTAATTATCATCTATATCCCAAAAAGCATCCTCATTTGGACGAGTTTTTGTAAGTCTATACGGCACTACACAATATCCATATGCCTGATATATTTGAATTATAGTGTCTATTTCATTTTTTATTCTTTTATCTCCTGAGTTTGGATTATAGATAAATTTTACTTTTTTCATAATTCCTTGCAATATCTCCTTTTCTTATTTTATTTACACATTATAATCAATTTATTAAATTTATATGAATAGCAATAATATATTAAAATTCAAAAACTATTTTTTTACTCTAAGAAGTCTATCAAGGTATATTGATTTTACTTGGTCCCTTGCTAAGAGTTGTTTTACTGGAGACATTTTTAAAATTGCAGAAAGTATAGAAGCCATGACTCTGTGATTTTTAAAAGCCTCAGTTTCTGAAATAAGATCTAGCAAAGTCCCTTTTTCAATAGCTTGAAGTACTACTCTATGTACTGAACTTGATGGAGTTATTATTTTTTCTTGCCTTCTTTTTAAAATTATGCTTCCCTTATGACAATTTCTAGCACAAACCCCACATCCTAAACATACATCATAATCTATATCTATCTTTTTATTGCCATTTTCGTCTTTAATTAGACTTATAGCATCTATTGGACATGCTTTTTCACATTTGCCACATTTTACACAAGATTCATCATTTACACTTGGGTAAAAAGCTGTAGTTTGAACTGGATGCATATTACCGAATTTTTTAGCTGCTAAAAGTGCCTCACAACAACATCCACAACAGTTACAAATGAATGTAACTCCCTCTCTTACATTTTCACCACATTGAACAAGATTATGCTCATAAGCTTGATGTAAAAGCTCCTTGCATTCAATAGCATCAACTCGTCTTGCATAATTATTTTGTATTAGTGAGTTTGCAGTATTTCCAAAAGTCATACATATATCCATAGGTGCATCACACGCCATGCCCATATGTTGCATCTTATGTCTGCAATAACACATACCAACTGCTATATGTTTTGAACTTTCTATTATATGAGTTGCCCTTTCAAAATCAAGTATATCGACTTGATTTTCATTAGTTAATACTTCTTCTTGAACATAAACTCTACCTAATTTAGTTTCTGATGAATAAAATAAATCTTTTATAAAATCCTCTTCAACATTTAAATATTGATAATAAAGTTCTGATAGTAATTTTTGATCTATATCTCCCCTAGTTCTCATAAGAGCAAATTCTATAAATCCTGCCATTGGTGGAGGTAATATGTATTTTTTGCCCTTTTCATCTTCAACATCTAAAAGTATCGCCCTTGATGCCAAAGTATCTAGTACTTTTAGAGCTTCGTCATATGTCATTGTCCAAATTCTAGCTGCTGTTTTAACCCTAAAAGCCCCTATTGGAAGTTGTGATACTAAATCAGCTTCTCTTTCTGTAAATAAAACACTAAGTATTTGATAAAGCGTTTTTGATTCAGGCGCACCTTGTGGAAATTTATTCAATCTATCTACTAAGTTTTTGTATTCTTTTTTTGCACTTATATGCGACATTTTATCATCTCCTATTTCGTTATATTAAGTAAATCTCTAAGTATTGCAGCTGCTGCGTTTAGAGGTGATGATGCACCACCTGTTACTGTTATATCCCCTAAGATATCTGTTTTATAATGTACCCCTTTGTTTTTTCCATCTACAAAATAAAGAGGGTGATATTTATCTATTGATATTGGCTTTACTTCAAATTCAAAATTCCCGTTTAAGTAAAAGGCTCTCCCAATTAATTTTGTCTTTTTACCAGAAAAATTATCTAATAACAAATCATTTAATTTTACATCTGTTATTCCTTTAATATCTAATTTATCAAATTCAAAGTCAACATCCCATATAACCTTGCTCAAAATAGCCATTTTAATCCCCGTATCAATCCCCAAAACGTCTAGCGAAGGATCTTTTTCTGCAATATTTAAATCTTGAGCTTTTTTCAAGGCATCTTTGTATTCAACTTTGTTTTTTAACATTTCTTCTAATATAAAGTTTGTTGTCCCATTTAAAACACCTATAATTTCTGTAACTTGTGCTCCTAATACATCCTTAGTTCCAACATTTATACTTGGAAGTGCTCCCCCTGTTGTACATCCTATTTTTAACTCTACATTGTTTTTTAGAGCTAAATTTTTAAGCTCGTTATAGTAAAGCAAAATAGGTCCTTTGTTTCCTGTTACAACATTTATTTTATTTTCCAGTGCACCTTTTATATGAGTGTATCCTGGTTCACCATTTATTATATTTGTGCTTGTAAGCTCTATTAAAATATCTACGTCTTTATTTTTTAATATGTCTTTAAATGATATATCTGACCATAAAGGATGGTTTTGTATTTTGTTATTTGAACTTGTGTATTTGATTATCTCATCTATATCAAGTCCATCTTTATTGTAAATGCCGCCATCTCTTTTTATAACGTATTTTAACTTTGTATTTTTAGGTAACAAATCTTTTTTTATTTGTAATAATTTTATAAAAGATTTCCCAACTTCCCCAAAACCGATTAAAGCAATATTACTCATAAATCCTCCTTTTTAAATTTACATAAGTATTATTTTATACATATTTTCCCAAAATTTCCACAGTTTTGCAGTATATATTGAAAATTTTATAGATATATCTATATTTTGCAATAAAGAAATCTTTATTCTAAGCAAAAAATACCCCCAGCTATTATAACTGGGGATATTTCTCATTCTGTATATGTGTCATCTATTTTAACTTCTTCAACTTCAACTTCAAAATCATTTTCGTTATATGTATCTATAATGCTATTATCTTCATATGTGTCGTGTATTTCTATATATTCATTTTCACTAAATTCATAGTTCGTAAAATCTCTCATAGCATACCTCCATATTCTTATTTAATATAATTATACTATTTTTGCCATGCAAATATTGTAGTTTTTTTGTATAAAAATTATTTTTTTCATAACATATTATTATATATATTTTTATTATATTTTTTACAATCTTTATTTTAAACATTTTAAAAAGGAGTATAAATCTTGCAGCTAGATTTATACTCCTCTTGACACTTTATCGTGTTTGGATGGTGAATTATCCTTTTTAAAATTTTAATTTATTAATTTAAATAAATCCTAAATAAAGTTATTTTTTAAATTGCGAACTATTGATTTCCGACAATTTTTTTCAATGCTAAACCTGCAGTTCCTAAAATAACAACAAACGCCACTGACATAAAAATCCAAGCTACACCAGTCATAATCGTTACCCCCTATACTAATTTTGGTTTTAGATTGCTTTTATTTTGTTAAGTTATTATTATATTGTTAATTAAATTATATAATAATTTTCAGTAAATTCAATATATTCTGACTAATTTTTACGTAGTCTTAACACTTGGAGTTTTATTTTACAATTTCTTAACAAAACGCTTGTCTTTTCTTTACACAGTTTTAACATATTTATATTTTGCTATCTGTACAATTACTTCTGTCTTTAGTTTCTATATATTTATATATTTTTTCATATCTAAGTTCCATTGCACCTCATTATAAATTATAAAACTTTACTTATTTTTGAAAGACTACTTTTTGAACATATTCACTATCTCATCTATATAATAAAGTAATGAAAACTTGAAGGTTGGTGATAATATGGAATTTACTCCAGATAAACTTGAAATTACGCTTATAGATCCTGTAACAGAAAATGGACCTGTGGAAGGTAGAAAATATACTCTTACACATTCTGATGAGACTGGGATGCTTTTTTTAGATATAGGCAATGTATATAATTACTCTGCAATAGACCAAGATTTGCGTGATGAGGTTTTAGGTAGATGGCTTCTACCTGATAATGCACCTCCTATGCTAATTTTTTATGCATATGTAGGTTGTGAGGACTTTGAAAGTGCTGCTAAACGTTATAAAATATTTAAATCTCATATGGAAATGGCTTTAGCTGCAATAATCTATGGTGATAGCGTATTATTTGATAATTTTCCTGAATTAGTCAATGCACCTATTTACGTTAAATTCGATTCGACAGTTCCGAATTTTAATAATTATGAATACTACGGTAATGTAGAATATTTTATATCATAAACATCAAAAAGGGCTATCGCATATCAATGCAATAGCCTTTTTTCAAAACTTTAAATTAAGCGTACATCTCTTTTAATTTCTTTTGTATATCTTTATTTTCAAGATAATCTTCTAAAGTAGTTTTTCTATCCATTATTCCGTTTGGAGTGAACTCTATTATTCTGTTTGCTAGAGTTTGTATCATCTCGTGGTCGTGAGAAGAGAATAATAATACTCCAGGGAATTTTTCTAACCCTTTATTTACTGATGTTATAGACTCTAAGTCTAAGTGGTTAGTTGGGTCGTCTAAAACTAATACGTTAGCGTTTGAAAGCATTAGTTTCGAGAACATACATCTAACTTTTTCTCCTCCTGATAAAACGTGAGCTTCTTTTAATGCTTCTTCACCACTGAATAACATTCTTCCTAAGAATCCTCTTATGAAGCTTTCACTTTTTTCTTCAGAGTATTGTCTTAACCAGTCAACTAGTGAGTATTCGATACCATCGAAGAACTCGTTGTGGTTTTTAGGAAGATAACTTTGAGAAGTTGTAACTCCCCATTTGAAAGTACCGCTATCTGGAGTGTCAAGTCCCATTATTATGTTGAATAATGCAGTTATAGCCATTTCATCTCCCATGAAAGCAACTTTGTCATCTCTATCTAATCTGAATGTTACGTTATCTAAAACTTTAACACCGTCTATAGTTTTTGTTAATCCTTCAACTTCTAATACTTCGTTTCCTATTTCACGCTCTGGAGTGAATCCAACGTATGGGTATCTTCTTCTTGAAGGTTGTATTTCTGATACTTCTAATTTTTCAAGTTGTTTCTTTCTTGAAGTCGCTTGTTTTGCTTTAGAAGCATTTGAGCTGAATCTTGCGATGAACTCTTTTAATTGAGCTATTTTTTCTTCAGCTTTTTTGTTTTGATCTTTCATAAGTTGTAGAGCTAATTGACTTGATTCATACCAGAAATCGTAGTTACCTACGTATATTTTGATTTGACCAAAGTCAACGTCAACTATATGAGTACATATTTGGTTTAAGAAGTGTCTATCATGTGATACAACGATTACGATAGAATCTTCAAGTTCCATTATGAAGTTGTTTAACCATTCGATTGATTTGAAATCTAAGTGGTTAGTAGGTTCGTCAAGAAGTAGTATTTCTGGTTTACCGAATAAAGCTTGAGCAAGTAATACTTTAACTTTTTCTCCACCTTCTAATTCTTTCATTTGTTTGTAGTGTAATTCTTTGTCTATTCCAAGACCCATTAATATTTTTTCTGCATTAGTTTCTGCATCCCATCCATCAAGTTCAGCGAATTCTCCTTCAAGTTCTGCAGCTTTTATACCATCTTCTTCTGAGAAGTCTTCTTTCATGTATAATGCATCTTTTTCTTTCATTATTTCGTATAATCTAGCATGACCCATTATAACAACGTCTAAAACAGTATCTTCATCGTATTTGAAGTGGTCCTGTCTAAGAACTGACATTCTTTCTTTTTCAGTTATGCTTACACTTCCTGTGTTTGGTTCTATATCTCCAGCTAATATTTTAAGGAAAGTAGTTTTTCCTGCACCATTAGCACCTATTATTCCATAACAATTTCCTTTAGTAAACTTTAAATTTACGTCTTTATATAATTCCTTATCTCCAAATCTAAGTCCTACATTAGTTACTTGTAACATTTAGTTTAGTTCCTTTCTTTCAATATATTTAAATTTTACACAATAAGATTAATATTATAATAAATTCATTTATAAGTCAATAATATCTTAATGGAAAAATCCCACGCCATAATATTTTTTATGTGTGGGATTTGTATTATCGTATATATTTCTTAATTTATTAAAATTATATATCTTTTTAATATAATTTGATATAGTAGATTTTTGTTAATTTCTTAAATAAGCTATTTTCATAGTTTTTTGATCTTTTGCTTTTTCGTTATATGAAAATACCATATCTATATTAGATTCTGTTATATCTTTTAGAGCATTTATTACTTCGTTTAAGTAAATTAAAGTGTTGTCTCCAGCAGCTTCACTGCATTCTGCAAGTAAAAGACCTTTTTTAAGTGTTAATTCACCTTCACTTTTGTAGAAGTCTTCTTCTAACATTTTTGCAAGCTCAGCATGATTTTTATCAAGCTCGAATTCTTTAACTGAGTAAGACACTGCCCCTTTGCTTTGGAATATTTCTTTTAAGTCACTTAAATCTACGTATATTAAAGTTTCTTCGTCCATAGCTTCACTTATAAGATTTATCATATCCATTGTAGTTTCTAAGTTGTATTTGTTTAGTTTGAACTCTTTATCTACACCTATATCTTCTTTATTTTCTTTTAAACATATATCAAGTCCTATACATAAAACTCTTCTTTCTTGTGCCATGAAAGATATTGCTTTAAGTATATTCACAACATCTTTGTCTGAGCTATCGTATAACATATATAAAACTTCTATTCCGTCTAATAAGCCTCTTACGAACTCTTTGTCTACGTCTTTAGTTACTTTTATATTTTCAAAGCTAGCATTTTTTTGTAAATTATGTTTTATATCTTCTAAATAATTTATTGCTTCGTCACCTACTGCAATTACTTTTGTGTATTTTTCTTCCATATCATTAAGCCTCCTTTATATTAAAAATAGATGGGTATTTAGAACTTATAATTTTAAATAAAGGAACACCAATAATAGTTACAACTCCAAATTCACCTATTCCAACTTGTAGCATACTAAGTATAAGTGGGTATTTAAAGAATACATTTAACATAAGTCCTATTATAAGTGCATTAATAAGTACTGGCCATAAAGATGCTACCCAAATAGCATATTTGCTTTTTATAAACTTAGGCGTAACGTAGATTAAATAAGCACTTACAAATGTTGCAAAAGTACCACATATTATATCAGCAAGACCATAAGGTCCTAATAAGTTTGCTATTAAACATCCTATTGTTAAACCGACGATATAATCAGCATTTACAAATGCTAAAAGAACAAGCACTTCTGATAATCTAAATTGAACTGCTCCATAACTAATTGGATTTAATCCAACTGTTAAAGCTGCATAGATAGATGCAACTATCGCTGTCTTTACTATTCTATTAGTTGTCAAAAAATCTCCTCCTTCATATATAGTCTTAAATGAATACATTTCATTAATAATCTTATATTATTTAAATATTACGTATATGAATTATATTACAAAAAAGATAATAACTCAATATTTAAATCTTTAGTTATTTATTTCCAATTGTATATTTTTTATTCATAATTTTATTGTCATATAATCCTAAATGATATCATAAATTTGAATAGATATCTTATAAGAAGGTGTTATTATGAAAAATTTAGAACGTTATAGAAGAAGTATAAAGTCAGAAGCCTTAAGCAGCGTGTTGCTTTTAATTTGTACAATAAGCGCACTTTGTATTGCAAACAGTTCTTATGAAGGAATTTACAATAAAATCATTTTTGATAATTTATTTTTCAGGTTTCCACTAAATGAATTTATAAATGATTTTTTAATGTTTTTCTTCTTTTTAAATGTAGGGCTCGAAATTAAAGAAAATATCTTATATGGAAATTTATCTTCTATAAAGAAGGCATCTTTTCCAGTTATCGGTTCAATCGGTGGGGTCATCGTCCCCGCAATAATATTTTTGATTTTCAATTTTAGAACTGATTACATAAACGGATTTTGTATTCCAATTTCCACAGACATCGCATTTGCAGTCGGCATATTTTACATATTTAAAAACCATATAAATCCTCAAGCTAGGTTGTTTTTACTTACACTTGCCGTTGTCGATGATTTGATTTCGATACTTGTGATTGCAATATTTTTTACACAAGATATAAATACGACTTATTTAATTGTAGCAATTTGTGTAATGCTTATTTTAATTGTAGCAAATAAGGTGTTTCATATAGAAAATATCCCTTATTATATTTTCAGCGGACTTATTTTATGGTATTTGATAAATTGCAGCAATGTCCACCCTACAATAAGCGGTATTTTGTTAGCTATATGTATACCTGCCAAAGCTTATAACGGCAAAAAAAGTGTATTAGAGATTTTGCAAGAAAAATTATCTCCTTTTACAAACTTTATCGTTATACCTTTATTCGCATTTGTAAATAGCGGTGTTTCTTTAGATATTACTACTAATTTGGGGGCTAGCGAAAGACTTTACTTTGGAATATTATTTGGGCTTGCATTCGGAAAACCTCTCGGCATAACTTTATTTACATATGTTTTTGCAAAATTAAAACTTGTAAGTAGACCTAAGGGTCTCGATTTTTACTCTGTATTTTTAGTTTCATTAATAGCTGGAATCGGATTTACGATGTCGATATTTATGTGTGAACTTACTTTTTCATATGATTTTGAACTTATAAATCTGTGTAAATTCGCAATACTAAGCGCTTGTATTTTATCGGTTGCCTTGACTTCTGTTTTTATATTTGTAAATGAATTTTTAAAAAGTAGAAGACATAATTTTAGATTTGCTCAAAAATAAATATAAATATTATTTCATGAGAAAATATAGAATTTTTTCCATATTTTGTGTACAATATATCTGTTACAATAAAAAGGGGAGGGACGATTATGCCACTTAAAATACCAAAAACATTACCAGCATATTCCGTTTTATCAAATGAAAATATTTTCGTCATGGACACAGAAAGATCTATGCGACAAGATATAAGACCATTAAAAATAGCTATACTAAATTTAATGCCTCTTAAAATACAAACTGAAAACCAACTACTTAGATATTTATCTAATTCACCTATACAAGTAGAAATAACTTTACTTAATGTAAAAAGCCACGAATGTAAAAACACATCAAGCGAACATTTAGATAAATTCTACACTCATTTTGACAATATTAAAGATCAAAAATTCGACGGATTAATAATAACAGGGGCTCCAGTTGAACTTTTAGAATTTGAAGAAGTTGAATATTGGGATGAATTAGTCGAAATTATGGAATGGAGCAAGAAAAATGTCTTCTCAACTATACATATATGTTGGGCTGCACAAGCTGCACTATACCATTATTATGGAATACAAAAACACGTTTTAAAAGATAAATTATCAGGAATATTTGCGCACAAAGTAAATAATCCATCTGCAACTTTAACAAGAGGGCTAAACGATATGTTCTACGCTCCACATTCTAGACATACAGAAGTCAGAAAAGAAGACATCTTAAAAGTAGACGAATTAGAAATTTTATCTGAATCTGAAAAAGCAGGAGCATTTATAATATCTACTGAAGATGGAAGAAAAATATTTGTAACAGGCCATCTAGAATACGATACTGACACATTACAACAAGAATATGTCAGAGACTTTAACAAAGGTATGAATCCACTTATACCTGAAAATTACTATCCTAATGGAGATACACAAAGCGAACCTGTAAACACTTGGAGATCAAACGCCAACTTATTCTATGGCAACTGGTTAAATTACCAAGTTTATCAAAATACACCATATGATATTAATAAGATTGGCGAAAAGATGAGTTTACGTAGTGACTCGTATGAAGCTGATGAAGATTAGGATTTTTTTGAACGCTGAAAGTTTTTTCGGCGTTCTTTTTTTGTGACGCTGGGATTCTTTTTAACGACTTTGTGATGGTTTTTGTTATTAATTTTTTAATACTATTTCCTACTGGGAATTTATTATTTTATTGTTTTTAGAGTATAAAAAATAGAACAGTACTGTGTACTGCCCTATATAAATTCAATAAATATCTATGTATATTAATCAACTCCCAATGCTTTAAATACAGCGTCTTCTGGTGAAGTATAAAATGAAGTTTGAAACTTAGCAAATAATTCTGGTGGCACAGTAGTTAAATCAGGAGCACTGCTCATTGGAAGTAAAACTTTTTTTGCTCCTGCATCAAAACATACTTGAAGTACATTTGCAAGTTCTTCTATTTTATTAATTGTTCCACCTATGCTAAATGAACCTAATACTGCTAGTTGACTTTGAACTGGTTTATTCATAGCACCAGAACATAATCCAACAAAAGCTGCAAGAGAAAGTTCAGGAGTTAATCCAACTCCAGCTATATCCTGTACATACATCATATAATCTCTATTTGTAAGACTTATAGATGCACTTATATTTTTGCTATTGGCTCTAAAGTATTTAAATGCAGTTTCGATTGATTCTTTTGCCTCTCTATCAGATGCTAGTCCACTTTTTTCAAATTTACCATTTCCATTTATAACTTCAGTTTCAATTTTATAAACACCAATCATACTATTTTTACCTCTAGCTACAGTGTAAACATGACCTGCACGATTCATTCCCTCTGGTATAATTTTACCACCACCTTGCTCTGGCACTGATACAAATTCTTCATTGAAAGTTTCATTATCTATATAAGAAAATTGAACATCGTAAAATTCCATACCACCTATTTTTTTAAGCTGTTCTTTTACACGTCTTCTTCCTACCAAAGCATATTTTAATATTTCTTCTATTTCATCTTTTCCAAATTCACCATTTGGATAAATCAATTTAACCATACCTGATACAGTTTTACGCACTGCAATAGTATCTCTTTGATTCAAATTGTTTCCAAGTTTAAAATACTTGTCTATACTGTCAGAGAAGTTTCGTTTTCTCATTTCTCTTAAAAACTCAGATAGATAATCTGTTATAAATCCATAATCATTAGTAAAAAATTCAGGTCTCATTTTAGGTATTTCCCAACCTGGCAAATAATAATGAATCCTATCAAAAAACGCACTATCACTGCTCATAGCATCTGGGAATGGTTCAAACAAATGTGATGTTTTTATTAATGATTCCACACTTTGATTTATATTCCCCACAAATACCATAGAGGCAGATGCATTTTTCTCTTCACGCCCCCTCGCAAAAGATCCAGATGCCATATAATCTTTCATTATTTGTATTCCATCTTTATCTTTAAAATTAATTCCCGCAACTTCATCAAATGCAACAGTATCCCACATACCTACAAGCCCTATTTGTTTAGAACTCATATTGTAAAATAAATTTGCAACAGTAGTTTGTCCACCTGATACCAATATAGAATTTGGAGAAATCTCTTTATATAGATGTGATTTTCCTGTTCCACGAGGCCCAAGCTCGCACAAATTATAATTATTTTCAACAAGAGGCACCATTCGAAGCAGTAAATGCCATTTAACCTTTTCATCTAAAGTAGTCGGTTCCATTCCTATGCTTCTAATTAAAATATCTATCCATTCATCCTTTGTAAAGTTTTTTCTGCCCTCCATAATTTCCTCTAAATCAAGATTAGGCATTTGTATAGGCGTCAAATTAGATATATTAAATGGAGATGCATCTTTGACATCTTCATCAAAGAAATAATCCATTTTTAATATACACCAAATTCCACCACCTAATAACTTGTCAAAATCTTTAACATAATGAGGTGCTATTGGTACGCCTTTTAATCCCAAATTAGAAAACTCAGCTTCGTATAAATCCTTTTTTGCATTTAGTTTAACTGTAAGCTTATCTATAACTGTAAACTTTCCAAGTTCTCTAATTTTTGATTTTATCTTTTCAGCTTCATCAGGTCTAACAAAATTATCAGCTAATATTTTTTTTACTCTCTCTACACCCTCAGCTATACTTTCCTCATCCTCAGTTGCACAATACATCCCTAGCAAATACTCTAGCACATAAACTGGTACATTTGCTCCTTCTTTAATTTTTTTAGTCAAATCCTTGCGTACAACTCTTCCCGCAAAATGCTCGTTTAATTTTTTATCTAAATTGTCCATCCCTTCACCCCTTATATAAAAAATCGCCTTATATACTATAATTATAGTCCTATAAGGCGATTTAAAACATTAAAATTCAAAATCATCTTGAATTGCAATATCTATAATAAATTCATATTTTTTATATTCATTATTTATCTCATTATTATCTTCTAACATAACTAGATAGTATTTAGAATTTTTGTCATATCTTATACTGCTCTTTAAAGCAAATCTCTCTTTAAATACCCTTTCCTCAGCATTAGGTGATTTATTGTCAGCGATTATGCTTATCTCATTGGAAATTATATTTCCAGCCTCATCTTCAAAACGAGCCTTTAGCATAATTGGTTGCTTTTTATCTTCTACCATATCTTTTTGGAAGAAGTTTATAGTAAATCTAGGTGTAGTTATTTTTTTACTTATAGTACTCATTTCAACTTCTACATAAGATTCTTCTATATTTGCAGATTTTTTATTTCCTTTAAACTTAATAACTGGAACAACTATCTCCTGTGGCATAATTCCCCCATGAACATAATTACTTCCTGCGCCCTGTTTTGCAAATCGAACCTCTCCCCTTGGAACAGTAACAAATTTTTCGCCTTTATTTGATAATATATAATCCATAGAGAAAGTAAGTGTTCCATCTTGTTTTGTAAATTTATCGCTTATAGCATATCTTCTTGAATATTTATCATCAGATTTATAATTTATTTTTTCAGTAGTTTTTATGCTGCCCCTTCTATATAAAAATCCATGATCTGATGTTATATAAATATTAACAACATTTAATCTGTTTACAAGGTTGTTTACTAATTGCTTAAGCTCAACAAAAGCCTCCTCACAAGCTTCAAACACTTCTCTTTCAGTAGATGCATTATCTCCCCTAGCATCTATAACATTATGATAAATATAGATTACCTTTTTGCCTGTAAATACTTTCTTAAACTCACTAGAAGATAAATATTCTAAATCTTTATAAGTTATCGCCAGTGAATTAGAATTTTTTGATTTAAGTATTTTATCTCTATTTGAAGTTCCTTCACTGCTTATATTATCTACATATACATTATTTCTTTCGTCCAAAGTTATATTTTTATTAGGAAGCAAACTCGCCATTCCAAGCTTAGTACAAGAAGGTAGCACACCTTGAAACACATCAACAGTCGCTCTTCCCTTAGCTTCTATATTTAATATATCACTAAATTCCTTAGCACAATCGTATCTTAAAGCATCAGATATTATCACAAATACTCTTTCCTTACTTAAATTATGTGGTTCTATATAATTTGAGTAAAAAGCCTTTTGAGATATAACCCCTGGAATATTCCACTCAGTTTTTAAATTATAATCGACAGTACTAGACCACTTAACTGATAATTCATCTAAGTACCAATTAGTATAAATTTTTTCTATACTTTGCATAAGATTGTATAGTATATCCTTGTCTTGGATTTTGTCATACGCTACATAAAACTTTCTATAAGCCTTATCTATTAAATAATACGAGTTTTCACCATTATTGTAATATGATTCTATCATTTCATAAGGTGATTTTTCTTTTATATAATCTATATTATCCTTCAGTCTAAATAAGTTAATAGCCTGCTCTAAAGCATCGTAGTAGTTCTTATAGTCAGGATACCAATTTAAGCTTTTTCTTTTATTTATAATTTCTTCATACTTGTCAAACTCATCAGCTCCACTTATAAGTACATCTACTATATTTTTAATTGTAACTTCATCAAAATATCTAAACGTATCACATTTTATAAAATCCTCTTCATTTAATTTTGATACTACTTCTTCTAATTTAATTACATGTTGTACTTTATCAGCTAATTTTTTATATGTATCAGAATCTTCTCTATCGTTCATAAAATGATTTATAAAAATAGAACAGTTTGACTTTTTATCAGATATATATTCTGTGTAACTCTTTGGTAACTGCTTGTCTATCTTTTCATCCAAATCCGTAATAGCTAAAAGTATCATCAACTTTCCTATACTTTTTTCTTCTAAATTATATCCATAATATTTAGAACATAACTCCCAAAATGCATCTATATCCCCAAATTTTTTTATATTATTTAGATACTTTTTATCCTTATTTAAAAATTCTCTTAATAATACTTTCGTCACTTCCTCAAAATCAAGCACAGATAACTTACAAAGAACAGATAACACTGCGATATGTACATTTTCTTCTGTATAATTATCTATATCTAATTTTTTAAAAGCAGAATATCTTTCTTTATTATTAAAGAACTTTGAATAGTTTTTTATAATAGGAGTTAGTGATTTATCTTTTATATTTAAATCTCTCATTGTAACGGTTGTTTTATCTGTTGAAAATTCTATACTGTATTTTAATACATCAAGTAACCAGTCTTCTCGTGGTGATGGTTTAGGCATGTTGGCATAGATTAGTATATTTGATGTTTTGTCTTCTTTTTCTAATATGTATCTTGTTTTGAAGTAGTTGTTTTGTGTAAGTTTTAATGTTCTTACGTTTTGTATGTTTATGTTGTCTATATCTTCAATAAATTCGCCTTCTGCGTCGTACCAGAATACTATATGACGTGGATTTTCGTTTATTAGTGGTTCATTGTATATTTCTGTTAGTACTTTTGTTATTTCGTCAAAATTCATTGATTCACCGTCTTTCTTTTAATTTATAGTACTTGACTATATTTCATGTTTATATATAGTTAAATTATAATTATATATAAAACATTTAAATCTAAATATTAGACAAACTTATAGTTGAATCAACTTCTTCTATTTTATCACATACATCTGATATAGAGTTATACAAACCATCTCCTTTTATTTCTTCTAATTTTTCTTGTGTTGAATCAAGTTTGTCACATATATCGGATATAGAATTATATAGACCAAATCCTTTTATTTCATTTATGCTCGTATCTATATTATCTAACTTCATGTTCATATCTTGTACTTCAATTAATATTAATCTCATTATATCTATTAACTCATCCCTATATAATACCTCCTTATAATTTTACTTATAAAATAACTTTCTTATTAAATGATCTTTAACAATTACTTTCATACTATTTTGTAATTTTTGTAACTCTTTTAATATTTCTTTTTTTTCTTTATTTAATGCATCATCAGTTATATCTATAGCTGGTTGAAAAATATTCATATTTCCTTCAAAATGATTAAATTCATTTAATAAAGTCTTTTTAGATGTAAAAAATACTCTTTCCTTTATTTTATTTCTATCATTTTTATTAAATATATTGTCAATAATATTTTGTGTTGTCATACCTTTATAATTATCTCCCTGTCTAAGTTTATTTCGATTTATTTTTTCTAATACTTTATTATTATCTAAGCTACATAAAACTTTTTCAACATTTAATCTTAAATATAAATAAACAAATGTATGATATAAAGTTCTATTTAAAAGTGGATATTTAGATGCATCAAGTATTTTATCATCATTTAATTCGAAGTTTAATATATCATCAACCCCTATTTCTAAATCTTTTATTTCTAATCCAAATAACTCTTTATATTTTAAACCTATATTTATTTTTTCAGTTTCATATCCATGCATAACATTACAAAATTCTTTATAAATTTTACTTTTCCCTAATATATTTGCATAACCTCTCATAAATGGAATCATTGATATTAAAAATAAATCTTCATTTTCTATATAATCTTTTATATCAATACCTTCTATTTTATTTCTAAATAAATCTAATAATTTATTTAATTTAAGTAATA
>OGGM01000671.1_pt1 | contig 20782 bp, 19 predicted proteins | sample 1571251 | NCBI WGS metagenome assembly OGGM01 (sample SAMEA2582076, study PRJEB24529) | metagenome | biome: Human gut stool | place: China | collected 2011 | reverse complement strand
TACGGCGAAGAAAAAGATTTTCCTCATCCATCAGGACCAGCCGAAATCGCTCATTCCCATTAACCTCAATAATATGCTCAAAACCGGCGATATGTCGCAGAATGTTACCCTCCGCGAAGGGGACATCCTTTACCTGACCAAGAACCATCGCATCGACTTTGCCCGCGATATTGCGCCGATCTTCAGCAGTATTTACATGGTTACCGAAGCGAAAGACAACTTAGATAACAATTAGTATTTACCATACAGGAGTTGAACAGGGTGGAAGAAATAACCATTGATTTGAAAGACCTCTTTCAAGTCGTCATGGCCAACAAGAAGAAAATCGCAGCCATTACGGCGGCCTTCATGATTGCCGGTGGGGCCTATCTTTGCATTGCTTCGCCAGTCTACCAGTCGACGTCGTTGCTGCGCATCAAGCAGGATAAAGGCTTAGGCGACTCGCTCATGTCTAAAGTATCCGGGGGCAATACCTTGGACGATAAGCAGCGCATGATGACTGATGCAGAAATCCTCAAGAGCCGCAACGTCGTCATGCCGGTCATCGAAAAGACGGAAGAACGCGACGACGATGGCGAATTGCCAGAATATGAAAGCTATGTCAAAAAACATATCGTCACCAAACCGTATAAGGATACGGAAATCTTGGAAGTCGATGTAACCGGTAAGACGCCGGAACAGGCCCAGGAAGCCAATAACCTCATCGTCCAGGGCTTCATGAACCGCCTGACCGAACTGAGCCATGACGAACAGAAGCGGACCCGCGAGTTCCTGGAACAGCGGCTGGGGGCTTCCAAAGATGAACTTAGCAAAGCTGAAGATAAACTGCAGCAGTATCAAGCCGCCAACAAGATGTACTCGACGGACGACCAGATGAAGCAGCTCACGGATAAATTGAACATCGTCGACAAGGCGAAAGCCGAAAACCAGCTCAACTTGGAAACGGCCCAGGCCGGCCTGAGCAGCGTCAATGAACAGCTCAGCTCGGCTGGCGTCTCCATCGCCGACAGCCCAGCTATCCAGCAGTATAAGACCCAGCTGGCCCAGTTGGAAGCGACCAAAGCCAGCTACGTCGGCAAATACACAGACGAACATCCGAAGATGCAGGAAATCAACAACCAGATCAATTCCACCCGGGATTCCCTGAATCAGGAAATCAGCAAGATTGTCGCCCAGCAGGCGCCGTCCAGCAACAGCGTCCAGCAGGGCTTACTGGCCGATAAATTCAAGAATGAAGCGGCCATCGCCGTCGCTCAGAGCAAGAAGACGGCCCTGGACCAGATGGATGCCCAGAACGACGCTATCATCGCATCCCTGCCGGAAAAAGAACAGGGCTTCGTCCGCGTCAAGCGCGATGCCGACGTGTCCAATGAAATCTACGTCATGTTGGCCAAACGCCTGGAAGAAGCCAAGGTCGCCGAAGTCATGGTGCCGAACGAAGTCCAGGTCATCGATGCGGCTACGCTGCCGGAAAAACCGATTAAACCTCGGAAAGTGCTGATTATGGCCATCATGACTCTGTTAGGCCTCATCGTCGGCATGGGGACAGTCATCGTCCAGTCCCTCATGTATCGCAAGATACGGACAGCCGAAGACGTGGAAAAGGAATTGGGCCTGCCTGTCCTGGGGATGATTCCCGATACCAATACCTTGCAGAAGGAACCGGACAGCAGCCAAGGGCTGTGGTCGAAACTTAGGAGGAAATTATGGCGGAAATAGATTTTATCACCCATTATGACAGCCGGTCGCCGGTATCCGAAGCCTATCGGGCTATTCGGACGAATCTCCAATTCGCCGGTGCCGGAAAACAATTGAAGACGATTGTCTTTACGTCGGCCATTCCTGGCGAAGGGAAATCGACAACTGTCGCCAATTTGGCCATCGCCATGGGCCAGGACGATAAAAAAATCCTGCTCATCGACTGCGACATGCGCCGACCTGTCGTTCATCGCCGATTCAGCCTGATTAATCGGGGGCTGAGCAACTGCTTTGCCGAAGACTGGCCGTTGAAAGAAGTCATCCAGGCTGACGTCTTCCCCAACCTGGATATCGTCACCAGCGGACCTATTCCGCCGAATCCGGCTGAACTCTTGGGTTCGAAAAAGATGGAAGCTTTGCTGCAGGAAGCTGCTGAAGCTTACGACTACGTTTTCCTCGACATGCCGCCAGTATTGGCCGTCACTGATGCTGCCCTCATGAGCAGCCGGGTCGATGGTACCATCATCATCCTGGGCAGCGGCGACATCAGCCCGGATGAAGGCAAACAAGCCAAAGAACTCTTAGAAAAAGTCCACGCCAACATCCTCGGCGTCATCTTAAATAAAGTCCCGCAGCACCACAAGAGCGGCTACTATTACTACTACTATTACGACGAAAACCATAATAAAAAACGGAAAAGACGTTAGCCTCGGGATACCCTCGGCTCGTAAAAAACGCCCCCTTTGGGGCTTGCGTAGGGGCCGTCCCGGAGGGCGGCCCGTTGCGAACAAGTCGGTCATACCCCAAGCTGGTCAATGTGGCATGGTTTTCTCGGACTCAGATGCCGCTGCGCGGCGACAGACTCAAAGTAACAACGACGCTTCGGGAAACCCTCAGCGCGTAGCGGGTGCCCACATCATATTGCTGGGGCTGTACCTATGATTCACAGCGAGACGCCTTCACAGGACGTCCCCTACGAAATCGCAGCCAGGCGATAATAAATAATCCACGGCCTGTGGCCTCGTGCGTAGGGGCCGACCCGAAAGCCTTTTTGGCCCGTCAGGTGCCGACCAATGGAAGGCGCAAGACGGTTGCCAAAACGGGAAGCAGTGGCTGGCGGCCCGCCGCGAATAGTTGGCCATACACTTGACGATTCAATGTGGCATGATTTTCGCGAACAGCGGCCTGCGACCTGCGACCTGCGCGCCCATAAGGGCGCCTACGACCTGCGACCGGCAAACCAACCTCTCCGGCCTTTCGGCCACCTCCCCTATGAGGGGAGGCTTAACGACGAACGACGGGGCCACCGGCCCCAAACTCAACGAAAGGAATGAAAAAAGGTCATGAAGACCCGTGTCTATCCTACGTCACGTAAACTTTTCGGTTTACTCGGTGACGTGACTATCATCACACTTACTTATATAGCCCTGACCTACCTGATTATCCCGCCTAGTGCGCGGGAAGTGCATCAGGCTTTATACTCGGGTATGCTGCCGATTGCTGTTATCTTTTCAGTCTTATTGTTCAGCATCAACGGTCTTTATACAATTGAACACAAGCGCTTCAGTGAAGTCCTGATCAGCCTGGCTGTCAGTCTCTTCCTGGTCCTCATCCTGGTCATGGCTTTGAGTTTTGTCATTCATGAATTCGCTTATTCCCGGGTATTGATTATTTCCAGTACGGCCGTACAATTCGTCCTGCTCGGCTTTTGGAAGCGGGCTGTCCAGCATTGGGAACAGAGCCTTCATCCGGTCCGCCGTGTCATGATTATGGGCAACGAAGACGAATGCCGCCATGTCTATTACCGCATGAGTGCCCAGCCTCAGCTCAAAATGAAGCTCCAGCACGTCATCATGAACCCGCAGACCGATTGGCGTCAGGAACTGGAAGCTTGCGACATCGACACGCTCATCATTTGTTCGGATATCCCCATTACAACCAAGGCGGATATCGTCAACTACTGCACGGATAAGGAGATCCAGCCGTACATCATTCCCGGCTCTTACGAAATCTTCTGTAACGGTGCCATGCTGCAGAAAATCGACGACGTCCCGGTCTTCCGGCCCAAGAGCCTGCGCCTCAGCGTAGAACAGCGGGCCGTCAAGCGCACTGTCGATATCATCGTGGCCGGTATCGCCTCAATCTGTGCCTTGCCCTTCGCTATTCCTGTTGCTCTGGCCATCAAACTCGGCGACGGAGGTCCCGTTCTCTACAGTCAAGTCCGTGTGGGCCGCTTTGGCAAGGAATATAAAGTCTATAAATTCCGTTCCATGCGCGTCGATGCGGAAAAATATTCCGGTCCCCAGCTGGCGACGGAAGACGATCCGCGCATTACCAAAGTCGGTAAATTCATCCGCGCTACCCGCCTGGACGAATTGCCGCAGATCCTCAACGTCCTCAACGGCGACATGAGCCTCGTCGGGCCCCGACCAGAACGGCCTTTCTTCGTCAAAAAATTCAAAAAAGAAAACCCCGAATACGCCTATCGCCATAACGTCAAGCCGGGCATTACCGGTCTGGCCCAGGTCTTCGCCAAGTACAACACTACGCCGTACGACAAACTCGTCTACGACCTGATGTACATCGAAAACTACAGCATCTGGGAAGACTTCATCATCATGATCCAGACCATCAAAATCCTAGTCACCAAGAGCGCCACCGAAGGCAAAGACGTCAGCGGCAAAGACCTGGACCTAAGCAAATTCCAGCGCTAAACCCAAGCCTCCCACAAAGCCTCCCCTAATAGGGGAGGTGCCACGAAGTGGCGGAGAGGTTTTTATGGGGGGACCGCGCTTGCGGTGGAGAGGTTCTTTTCACAGGGAGGTGCCACGAAGTGGCGGAGAGGTTCTTCCTATTTTTACAAAGGATGGATTATTTATGCCTGTTAATTATTCTGTTTTAATGTCTGTCTACTACAAAGAGCATCCCGATTACTTGCGGCAAAGCATGCAAAGTATTTATGATCAGACCGTCCCGACTGACGACTTCGTTCTCGTCTGTGATGGCCCATTGACGCCGGAACTGGATGCCGTCATCGCCGACATGCAGCAACAATTCGGGCCGCGTCTGAATGTCTGCCGTCTTTTGAAAAATGGCGGCCTCGGTAAAGCCTTGAACTTCGGTATCGGACAATGCAAAAACGACCTCGTCGCCCGCATGGACTCGGATGATATTAGCAGACCTGATAGATGCGAAAAAGAAATTAAAATGTTGATTGTTCACCCTGAAATAAGTATTTTAGGAGGATTCATTGAAGAATTTATTGAAGATACCGATCATATTTGTTCTATGAGAGTTGTACCAGAAAAACAAAATGAAATTCTTCGATTTGCAAAGAAGAGAAATCCCTTTAACCATGTTTCTGTTATGTATAGAAAAAGTGCAGTAGAATCTGTTGGTAGCTATAAAAGTTTTTTCTTGCTTGAAGACTACTATCTATGGATAAGAATGCTGAATAATGGGCATCAAGGTTATAATCTGCAGGAACCTTTAGTTTGGGTTCGTGTCGGTAGGGACATGTATAAACGGCGTGGAGGGTGGAAATACGTTCAGTCTCAGCGCAATCTCTTCAAATACATGGCACAAACTGGGTTCATTACAGGAAGACAATACCAGATTCAGAGCATGATTCGTCTGATTGGAGCTGTTGTACCTACTTGGATAAGAGCTATATTATTTAAAACCATGCTCCGGAAATAAAGGCTGTAATATTTCTTTTTCTTAAAGAATATGGTGGAACATAATTAATAAATATATAAATTGTACTTTTTTGTTATTATTGAGAGAGGCGTTGAATATAATGGATAATTTAGATGACCTTTGTGAAGCGCTTAAAGTTGCTCCAAAGCTTTATGACGATGGTTTAAAACCAGGAGTTAAAGCTACTGGTAAAGTGTTGGCTTTAATTCCTGAGGCTATTAATGCTGCTTTAGCGCCATTACAACAATGGATTGATAAACGAGAATATAATGTTGCTGAAACAAAGAAATTGCTTCAATTGAAACTTGATAAAGTTGGGGCAGAGCATATTGATATGCCAGAACCATATGTAGCAGTTCCGGCTTTACAGGCTATTTCTTATACTATGAGTAGTGATGTTTTACGTAATTTATATGCAAATTTATTAGCACGCTCTATGACAGACTCCGAAAAAAATAAAGTTCATCCTTCTTTTGTAGAGATTATTAAGCAATTGTCCCCAGATGAAGCCAGGTTAATTAGCTGTTTAATTGATATAGATTCTGTACCACTGATTGAGATTCGTCGCGTGATAAATAATGAGGGTAGTTTTTTTATAGAACTTTGTAATTTTACTTGTCTTGCAGATAATATTTGTGATAGACATGATCCTGTCGATATTGCGGGGGATATAGATAATCTGTGTAGGTTGAGAATTATTGAAATTCCTGAAGGAAGGTATCTTGTAGGAGAAGATACTTATAAGCCATTAGAAGAACATCCAATTATTGTTGATATAATGAATACTCCATTACCGAAGGGACAACGGTGGAAAATTGTCAAGAAAAAACTAGAAGTTACATCGTTTGGTAAGGAATTTATTGAAGTTTGCGTAAAAGATATTTAATTTTAATAAATTTGAAAAGGACAAGCAGCATGCGTAGAATTGCTTATGTTATTAATTTCATAGTAAAAGGTGGCCCCAGTGCGGTAGTATTGAATATGATCCATAATTTGGATCGAACGAGATTCGAGCCTGTTTTGATAACCTTATTTGAGGGAGATTCTCCAGAAATTATTGCCAGAGAAAAGAAGGCTGGATTGAAAATTATTGAATGTGGACATAAAAGCCGTTTTCAATTCTTGCTTCATGGTCTTTCTGGATATATAAAAATTTTAGAAGACAACCATATTGATATCGTACATGGGCATGGATTTATTCCTGATGTTATGAATGCTAGGTTGGGAAAGCCGTTCAAGACAATTAGTACAGCTCATAATATCATGTTTGAAGATTACCTTTTAAATTATGGGAAAATTAAAAGTTCAGTTTATTGTCGCATTCATTTATGGGCGATGCGGCAACTAGATCAGGTAGTTTGTTGCTCCAAATCGGTCTATGATGTTATGAAAAAATATATACCGGGATGCCAATATATCGAAAATGGGATAGAAGATTTTAGTTATTCTTGCCAGATTTCACGTTCTGATTTACATATTCCCGAAGATGTTATCGTATTTTTATATGCTGGATATTTAATTCGGCGAAAGCGAGTTCCTTTTTTGGTGAAAAATTTTGTGAAGTGTCATGGTCCGAAAGAATACCTGCTGATTTTAGGAACTGGTGAAGATGAAGAGTTATGTAAGTTACTGGCAGATAATCATGTTATTTTTGCCGGTTTTCAGACGAATCCCTATCAATATATGGAAATTTCCGATGTTTATACTTCAGCATCTTCTTCGGAAGGATTTTCCATTTCTGTTCTTGAGGCTATGCATTGTGGGCTAGGCTTGTTTTTATCAGATATTCCTTCTCATAGAGAGGTACTTAAAGGAACATCTGGGCTTTATGTGGGAGAGCTATTTTCTGAGGATAATTTTGCTGAGAAATATGCAACTTTGATTCAATCGATTTCAAAGATTGATAAGGGGCTTATTCGGGCATATCAGGGGGAAAAGTTGTCTGCTAAGGCGATGATGGAACAATATATCCACGTATATGAAAGTTTGTAAAAGGTATATATTTTAAGCTGGAGGTAGGATGTTTGCAATTATATTAATTATTGGAATGGTAATGCCTATTGCAGGATTGTTTTTGAGTTTTGTTTACTTTAGTTCTTATAAAAGGCCAGTTCTAGCTGCCATTTTATGTGGAATAGCATTTTCTGCAGCTTTATACGGCTATGTTCCAGACAGTGGAAATGATATTTACCGACATATGGAGAACGCAGTTTTGTATTCTGATATTCCATTCTATAATGTCTTTGATTTGTTAAAAAATGATGTTGCACATATTTCTTCTACATATTCTTGGGATTTATGGCTTTGGATAATTTCAAGCTTTCATAATGAATATTTACTGCAGTCTTCTGGGGCTTTTGTTGGATATTCTTTGATTTCATACATGGTATTTAGCCAGGCAAAGAATAATAATTTGTTAATGAAAGAATGGTTGCCATTTTATGGGATGGCAATTCTATCTTTTCCTATTTTGGAAGTTGCAATTGGGATTCGAAGTGCGAATGCTTTTATTATATGTGCTCTGACATGTTATCTGTATTACTATCAAAATAGAAATAAAGTAATTGTTTGTCTTCTTCTTTTTATTTCTCTTTTTTTGCATCACGGAGCTATTGTTCCAATTAGTGCATTGCTTTTTCTTCCTTTATTTAATCCACACCCTAAAACCATAATTTTCTTTTTGGCTTTTGTTTTTCTTGGACTCTATAAATACCAAGGAGCGATTTTGCTTTTGATGGGTAGCGATTATTCTAGCGGGGGAGTTGTTTCAAATTCACTTTATACAGCTTCTGTATATTCTCAGAGTGATTTTAATAATAGCTTTCATGCAGTTGTTACGATGATGTGGAGATTTAGTTTATCAATAATACTAATGTATATTGCAAAAAAAGAAAATTTACGTTTAGGACATTCTGATAGGAAAAGTATAAATGATAAAATAATAAACTTTTCTGTATTAATATCAATTATCTCTTTCGGACTAGTGTTTATCATTGGAAACAATGGTCTACGTTATCTAGGAATTGCTAACTTATTATGTTGCATTTGTTTAGAGACTGAAAGTAGTTCGCAAAGAGAGAGAGAACAGAAACTGCCAACTGTTTCTAAGATCTTTTTATTGGTTGGTTATTTAGGATGTTGTGCATTGTACTTGTATGATATGGCTTGGGGATCTGCTTCAATAGAATCTTTAGTTTTAAGTGCAATAACAGGCTATCTTAGCCGTAGCTTATAAAATATTTAAGTTTTAAGGCCCTGTAAAGAGGTGATTTTAGTGCCTTATTTTTCGATTATAATGCCTGTTTTCAACGGAGAAAAGTATGTAAGAAAAGCAATTGCCTCTGTTCGAAATCAATCATTTTCAAATTTTGAATTGATTATAATAGATGATGGATCCAAAGACAACTCTTCAGAAATCTGTCTAGCAGAATGCCAAACAGATTCTCGGATTAAGTTTATCACACAGAATAATAGGGGAGCTTTATTAGCCCGAAAGACTGGTGTACAAACGGCAGATGGAATATATACTCTGTTCCTTGATTGTGATGATACGTTCCAGTTAGATTCATTGAATCTAATTTATAGAGAACTTCAAAACCACCCTGTTGATTTGTTGATCTTTAACTACAACAAAGTAAGTGCGGAAGAAAAAATAAAACCTGGTAAACAAATCTTGTCAAGTCAAAAGATATATACTGGACGAGAACTAGTCAAATTATCGGTTGACTATTTTGGAGAACTTAATAGTTTATGTACAAAAGTAGTAAAAACCAAATTCGTAAAAAATGCTTTTGCGTTATATGACTGTCGTTTGAGTATGGCAGAAGACTATCTAATATCATTACAAATTTTCAAAAATATTAATAATGCTGCTTATTTTGATAAATGCTTGTATAACTATACGGATAATCCGTGTAGTTCTATGCATAATGTGAAAAAAGAATTTTTTTCAGAATATGAGTTTGTTTATTTAAATGCACTTAACATATTACATGATTTTAGTTCTTTGACGGAAGAAGAAATCAAATTAGCAAAAAATATCATGATAAAGATCTTTGCTGATTACTTCTTTTATACTTTTCAAAAACGACTGTCATTTCAAGAATTTTGGAAACTTGGAGAACAAATTAGTACAAAGAAATACATGCATAACTATACAAGCGATTTAAAATTAGGTCCTATCTGGAAACCAATATACATATTAATGAAACGTCATAAATATAAATGCCTTTATTTTTATTTTCTCTTATTGCAATTAGGTTATTTCATTAAGCATGGTAAATTTTCGACATGAATAATTTATTGTAAAAATCTATCAACTGATTATTTATTATAGAGAGTAACGATTGCGTAAAAGTAACATCACATTAAATATTGTGGAATTGCATTTCCTAAGTGCAAGGATAGTATAAAATAGCTTGTGTAGACTTCATTCTTGATATGGAAAAAGGACCTTCTTTTTTATAGAGTTCAGTGACTAAATCGGATATAAAGGAAAGAGGTCTCTTCCAATCTTAATTTTAATACAGAAATGATTTAAGCGTTACTGAATTCTTTTAAGCGTTACTGAATTCTTCTCTACGCAAACAAGTTGTTTTGTTCCGAGCTCTTGACGCTATCGACTGTAATGGAGAAAAATATTCAAGATATGGGAAATTATAAATATTTAGCAAAAAATATAGGCCTATTGGCATTGAGTAATTTTGCTACCAAGACATTAAGTTTTTTCTTGGTGCCATTGTATACAGCCGTTTTATCTACATCTGATTATGGCATATATGATTTATTTTATACTACAGTTGGCGTATTGTTGCCAATCTTAACACTAAATATTCAAGAAGGCGTTTTGCGCTATGCTCTAGAAAGAGATTTTAATAAGGATGCGGTTGTTACCATTGGGTTTCGATATCTTTTATTGGGCTCGATAATTGTCGGTGTTGGTCTTGTAATCAACGATATATTTGATATTAGTGTGATTTTAGAGCAATATGGAATTTATTTTTTCCTGATTTTTGTAGCACAAGCTTTGTCGGGGATGGTTACTTTTTATACACGAGGGATTGGCCATATTCGTGATTTGTCAGTTACTAGTGTGATTACTTCTGCTATAACTATTATGCTGAATATTGTTTTTTTACTTGTTTTTCAATGGGGGATAGTTGGTTATTTTTTAGCAAATATTCTAGGACCATTTGCACAGTGTATATATTTGATTTTTTGCGGACAGATGGTACAGCGAACCCACTGGTTGAAGGCCTATCCCATAGAGTCCAAGCTGCTGGTAGTGTATTCATTGCCCCTTGTTGCTAATAGTCTGGCTTGGTGGGTAAATAATTCATCTGATCGCTATATTGTCATTTTTTTCTGTGGTATAGCGGCGAATGGTATTTATTCCGTTGCATCAAAAATACCATCTATTTTGGCTGTCTTCCAGTCAATATTTAGTCAAGCATGGACACTATCTGCGGTTCAAGACTTTGACCCAGAAGATTCAAATGGCTTTTTTGCAAATACCTACAAAGGCTATAATTGTTTAATGACCATTATATGTTCTTTATTGATAGTCTTGGATAAGCCATTAGCAAGTTTCTTGTATGCTAAAGATTTTTATACTGCTTGGCAATATGTACCTTGGCTGACTATTGCTATTCTGTTTGGAGCTATGGCTGGGTACATTGGGGGAATTTTTATTGCAGTAAAAAATTCCAAAATATTTGCGTCATCCACCTTAGTAGGAGCATCAATCAATGTGGTATTAAATTTTTTGGTTGTACCCATTATGGGGCCATTAGGAGCTGCTATTTCGACGGCGGTATGTTATGTGGTTGTTTGGATTATTCGACTGATTCAATCACGCGAGTATATCCATATGAGAATAAATTTAGCGCGTGATATTATTAGTTATATCGTACTCAGTATTCAAGCTACAGGGATACTGTTTATTACAAATCGCTGGCAATTGTCTTTATTTTTGGTAGGAACTTTTTTCTTAGTCTTGGTACTATATATTTCGGATATGAGAATTGTGATTGATCGAATTCGACATAGATAAAATGGAGATGGCAAGATGGACATAAAAATGATATTAAAGAAAGTGGAGCAAAAGGGCATATACGGCATAGGGAAGGCAATTATACGGAGACTATTTATGATTCCCAATAAGGTATTATTTTATTGGTATCAAGAACATTGTCCGATTCAACAAAATTTAATTTTACTTGAGAGTGATGGTGATTTAATGGATAATGGCTATGCACTCTTTGATTATATGAAACAGAACGGCTATTTACAAAAATATCGTGTCATCTGGATGGTAAATGATGTAAAACAAGCATCGAAACACCAGTTCCTGAATACAGAATATCTGCCGAAAGTTCCCAAATATGTTAATCTCACATGGGCCAAAGTTTTGGCGACTTGTCGCTGGAGTATTTGTGATCATTGTAATGTTTTATCTTGGGCTAAAAAGAGGGCAGGACAAGAAATTATATATCTTTCCCATGGAATCGGTTATAAAAAGATAAGAAGAAATGAGACAAAACGTTGTATGGATAAGGGACGTATAGATTTTATAACCGTTCCAGGAAAAATAGGGGCAGAATATTTGTCTGATTTTACGGGGGAGCCAATAGAAAAAATGCTGATTACTGGCTATCCGAGAAATGATTATTTCTTTCAACAGAGAAGAGAAATAAAAGAACTGATTAATAAATACTGGAATTTTGACCAATATCAGAAAGTGATTCTTTGGATGCCAACGTTCCGCCAATCTTCTTATGTTGCATTGTCAGAGAATTACATTAAAAATGAAACTGGATTACCTTTATTTGGAGCTACAAATGATTTAGAAGAATTTTCTTCTTTTTTAAGGAAACATAATATATTATTCGTATTGAAATTACATCCTTACCAAGCAGAATTATCTGTATTCCAAAAGAAGTATACAAATATGTTAATAATTCGTAATGAGGATATAGAGAAATTGGGCTTACAATTATATCAGATTGTACCCCTTTTTGATGCATTGGTTACAGATTACTCCTCTATTGCCACCGATTATTTATTATTAGATAAACCGATTGTTTTTACCTTGGATGATTATAAAGAATATGCAGCATCGCGAGGTGGTCTTTATCCTGAAAATGCGAAGGATTATATGAGTGGCTACCACGTATACACGAAGGATGAGTTAGAAATGGCTTTATGTGAGATTGCAGAAGGAAAAGATATATATGTTGGTGTTCGTCATAAAATTCTTCCAGAATATAATGCATATGCGGATGGGAATTCCTCTAAACGCATTTTAGATGCCATAGGTATAAAATAGCGTAATTATAGAACTTTTTGTAGGCTATAAGAGAAGGGAGTTTTAGTATGGTGAATCATGGTATTTCCCGAAATCAATTTGAAGTGCTGTCTTTTATTGAAAATCATGATGCTTTTATTTTTGAAAAGCGCAAAGCAGCCGATGCGTTGTATATATCTTGCGATTGTGTAAATGAAACTTATCAATCGTTATTAGTCAAGAAGTATATAAAAGAAGTTCATGGTTATACTTCTGTCACTCAAGATGGTTTGTTAGCCTTAGAGCCATATCGGGTCAGAAGGGCTGTTATCCTGGCTGCAGGATTTGGATCACGTATGATGCCAGCGACTGCAGATTATCCGAAACCGATGGTAAAAGTTAATGGTTGCCGCCTTATTGATACGCTGTTGGATGCTTTATTGTCGGTTGGTATCCAAGAGATTACGATTGTTCGCGGTTATCACAAAGAGCGATTCAATGAGTTATTGATAAAGTATCCGTTCTTGCAGTTTATTGATAATGATGCATATGATAAAACGAATAATATTTCGTCTGCTATTTTGGCAGAGAAATGTTTTCAAGGTGGTTCTTATCTTTGTGAAGCGGATTTATATATTACCAATCCAGAAATCATTCGCAAGTATCAGTATACGAGCAATATCCTTGGTTCTTACTCCAGGCAGACCGATGATTGGTGTTTTAAGATGGATGATAATGGCTGCATCAAGGATTATCAGAAGGGGAATACTTTTTGTTGGAATTATTATGGGATTTCTTATTGGACACCAGATGACTGCGATAAACTTAATCGAGATTGGGCGGAAGTATATAAGATAGATAAAGATGCCTTCTGGGAACAGGTGCCGTTGCAGATAAAGAAAGATAATTATGCTGTTGAAATCAGACCTTGTCAAAAACAGGATATTATAGAAATTGATAATTACTATGAACTTTGTATGCTGGATACATCATATCATGTGAAATAGGAGTGTTTACAATGAAACGTATGGAATTTATGGCTTTGAATCAGGCATACAATGCATTTCGGGGGCGGGCTGGCATCACTGGGGATATAGAATTGAATAAGATTGCAAAGACCCCCAAAGTGTATAGATGTTTGCAGAAAAAGGGATATCTTGATGAAAAAGGGGGCGTGACCGATAAGGGATTGATTGCCTTAAAACCTTATAAGGTGGATAATGCAGTCATTCTAGCTGCTGGATCTGCTTCTCGTTTTATACCTCTTTCCTTAGAGCAACCAAAGGGGCTTTATGAAGTGAAAGGGGAACCGCTGATTGAACGTCAGATTCAGCAGCTTTTGGATGCCGGTATTCAAGATATTACAATCGTTGTGGGATATAAGAAGGAGATGTTTGCATATCTTCGGGATAAATATCCAGTAACATTTATATTTAATCCGTTGTATAATGTTAAAAATAATATTGAGAGTTTATATGTAGCTCGACATTTGCTAAAAAATACCTATGTCTGTGTTTGTGATAGTTATTTTACGGAAAATCCTTTTAATGCTTACGAATATGAGTCATTTTATGCGGGATATAAGTCCCAATCCTCTGAGGAAGAAATGTATGCAGTTTGTGACGACGATAATAGAATCCTGGAAATGAAGAAAGGACTTTCCGGTGGAAATGTTTTGCTTGGCCATTCTTTTTGGGTGAAAGATTTTTCGAAAGCGTTTGTTCAGTTAATGGAAGAGGATAGGTCTGTTGGAAAGTATAATCAGAGTTTTTGGGAATGGCTTGTGAAGGATTATTTGGACCGGCTCCCGCCTTATTATTTCAAGGAATATGACCGGAATATGATTCATGAGTTCGATTATTTTGAGCAGTTACGTGCATTTGATGATCGGTATGTAGAGCACAGTCACAGTGAGATTATCCGAAATATTAAACTGATATTCCGCTGTGATGAAGAAGATATAGTTGATTTTCGTCCAGTAAAAGAAGGAATGACTAATACATCTTTCATTTTTAGAATTCATGGGATAGACTATATATATCGATATCCGGGAGAGGGAACGGAAAAGATTATTAACAGGAAAAATGAAAAACATACATTGATTTTAGCAAAGAAGTTTGATATTGATCCAACCTATATTTATATGGATGTGGATGAAGGTTGGAAGGTATCCAAGTATGTTCATCATTTCAGAGAGCCTGATTATGGTAATTTTGAGGATTCTAAGAAGATACTCTCTGTCTTGCGCAAGCTTCATCATATTCCCGGTAAGGTTGATTATGGTATGAGGCCATGGGAAGATGCGTTGCAGATGGAGGCAATGCTGCGGGACAAGGACCAAGGATGTTTTAAGCCTTTTGAAAAGTTGAAGAATAAAATCTTTTGGCTTTATGAAAGAACGAAGCAAGATGACGTAAAACCATGTTTCTGCCATGGGGATACCTACAAGCATAACTGGATGATTCGGAACGATGGGACGGTTATACTTATTGATTGGGAGTATGCCGGATATTCTGATCCTGGTATTGATATCGGGTATTATATTGTGGACGCTATGTATGATTTCAAGGAAGCGGATTTTTTCATTCGTGAGTATTTAGGGGAATCAGCAACTCCGGGGAGGATATTCCATTTCATGGCCTATACTGCGATTATTGCGTATTATTGGTTTGTGTGGGCTATGTATCGTAAATCCTGTGGTGCTGATGTGGATGATTCAATGAAGGCTTGGTATTTTATGGCTGTGAAGTATGCTGAACATTTATGCGATAATGCCTAAACGGCAGGGAGGGGGATTTATCCATGGAGGAAGAAAATAGTAAAGGTTTGATCCGTGTGCTTGGTTTGAAAGAGGCCATTAGTATGACTATTGGTACAGTGGTGGGAGTAGGGTTGTTTACCTGTGGTTCCTCGCAAATCGGTCTTGTGGGGCCATGGATTATTGTATTTACAACACTTGCACTATTGATTTCTATTTGGCCTTGTCTTTTATATGGCGAAATGGCGGCTGCTTTGCCATTTGCTGGAGGTACTTACGTTTATGCCAGGATGGGAATCAATCGTGTATGGGCAAACCTGGCAGGGTGGCATTATATCGTATCAGTAGTGGCAATCAGTGCTGGTGAAACTTTGGCATTTGCCAATTATTTTACTATATTGCTGGAACAATTCGGCATTGATATATCATGGATAGATCCTCGTGTGATAGCTGTCATGCTGGTGGCATTATTTCTTGTACTGAATTGGCATGGTATTGAGCAGTCTGGTAGATTGCAGACCGGATTTATGTTTTTCTTCTGGGGCTGTTCTATTTTATGGTTTCTGTATATGATTCCTCAGATACATGTTGAATATTTCGGCGGATTTGCAATGAATTCGCTTCCTCCGTTCAGCGAAATGATGTATATTTTTGGCCTTGTCTGGTGGTGCTACACAGGATTTGAGACATGCGTATCCATGGGGGCAGAAGTAAAATTTCCGCAATACACGCTGCCTCGTGCGTTAAAACTGTCTATTTTTCTGATATTTGCAGTAAATGCACTTTTCCAGTGGTTTCTTGTCGGGTTAGTCCCTGTAGAGTTTTATGGGGTCTTGTCTACGGCTGATGCTCCTTATGCAGAGGGGCTTAAAGCGGTAGGCCTTGTAGGACCGCCAATTATTCTTCTTTGTATTGGGATTGCCTTCGGAGGAGACCTGTCTACTATAAATCCCGGAATTGCGGCTCCAGCAAGATATATTTATACTATGGCTGAAGATCACGCATTGCCGTATTTTCTGGGGCGTATTCATACGAAGTACCGCACACCTCATATAGCAATTTTATTAGTTGGTTTTATTAATTTCGTGTTGATTATTACAAATTCTATTGAATATATTGCGTCGATTTCATTAATTTCTCTAGCTATCTGTTATATGATAGGCTGTCTTGCTTATCTTGGGCTGAAGAAGAAACGTCCGATGATGCATCGTCCTTATCGGGCGCCTTGGGGAAAACTTGGGTGCTATTTTACTATTGCTGCTTATATCTTTATGCTTCTGTTTGCTGATAAGACTGCCTTACTGACTTCAGGGATAGTTACAATTTTATGTTTATTGTTTTATGTTTTCTTTACTAAGCGAATAAAGGAGAGACATATAGTATTCGATAACAGAGGTGTTGCTGAACCTGATGCATTGGAGAAGCTGGCGTTAGATAAGGAATATACTGTATGGAAGTGTGCTACTGTTATTGTTACGCTTGTTGCATTAGGTGTTTACATCATCCCGATGTTTTATTTCTAGAGAAAGGGAACGTTATGTATGAAAATTTTGGATTTTGAAACTATCCGTAAAGCGGCCAAAGCGATGAATCCTTCGATTTGGTATGACTGGGTGGATGAGGCTCTGCGTCATAAAGCAGAGTTTGTCTGCCCGCCCAAGCCTCGTATGAGTCAAGCAGACGGAGATTACTTTAATGTAATGCCGGCTATGTATGAAAAAGACAATGTAGCTATGGTTAAAATGATTGGCCGCCACAGCATAAAGAGGGCTGAAAAGCGTTCAACAATGATGGGGGATATTTTGTTGTATGAAGCGGATACAGGAATATTGAAAGCATTAATGGATGCCGAATATATTACGACCTTGAGAACCGGTGCAGTGGCAGCACATTCCGCTTTCCAGTTCATTTGTTCCGGGGGGATACTCTCGGATTAATCGGACTGGGCAACATAATGACTGTCTTTTTCATGACGCTTCTCAGCAAGCGCTATGATAAAGGTATCCATCGGCTATTAACGGTTAAGTTGTATAAACATCATGACCAGGAAGTCAGGTTTGCAGAACGATTTAAGGATACTGACAATGTATCCTTTGTTTTTTGTGATACCTATGAGGATGTTATCCGTGGTTCTGATCTGGTTGTTTCTGCAGTTACGAGGGCAACTGAAAGTTTTGCATCAGATGACTGCTATAAACCTGGAGTGACGGTTATCTCTGTTTGCACATTAGGATTTCAGAACTGTGATTTGTTCTTTGATCAGGTATTTACAGATGAAATTGAACAGATCAGAGGATTCAAATATTTTGATAAGTTTAAGTCTGTTCATAATGTGACAGATGTTTTATTGGGAAGAGTACCAGGACGTTTAAATGATAAGCAGCGTATCCTGGTTTATAATTATGGCGTAGGCATTCATGATCTGTATTTTGCAGAACAGTTTTATCATGCAATACAAGGTACAGAAGTTGAATATAATTTTTGCAAAGAAAAGTACTTTATCTGATCACGGATGCCGCCGAAATACACAGGGAGGAATGTACATGCGTATCTGCATAGTTGGCGGCGGTAATATTGGGACTTTATTAGCAGGGGAAGCAGCAGCGGCCGGTCATGACGTAACTATGTATACATCCAGACCGGGCAGCTGGCATAATCATATTGTAGTAAAAGATATTCAGGGACTCATCATCGCAGAGGGGGATATCTACACAATTACAGATGATATGTCTTTGGCTTTAAAAAATCAGGACTATATCTGTGTGACACTTCCATCTATTGCTCAGAAGTCTTTTGCAGATAAGGCTGCGGCTTATGTAAAGCCCGGCACTCGATTTGTGATGATTCCTGGTTATGGCGGCACAGAATTCCTTATGCAATCGGTGCTGAAGCAAGGAGCCGTCCTTATTGGCTTTGAACGGGTACAGGCTATTGCCCGGTTGATTCGTTATGGACAGAGTGTTTGTATGAGGGGCCGTAAAAACGAAATTCAACTAGCATCCTATCCCCAGTGTACTGAAGATGAAATAAAAACTATTGCAAATGATATGGAAGTTCTTTTTCATCTGCCAGTAAAAATCATGCCTAATTACCTGAATATAACATTTACGCCGTCCAATCCGGTATTGCATACCTCCCGTTTGTATTCAATGTTTAAAGACTATCAGGAGGGCGTGTATTATCCGAGTCATCTTCCTTTCTATGATGGCTGGACTGATTTTTCTTCTGAAGTTCTCTTTCGATTGGATGATGAAGTTCAGCTTCTCTGCTCTACGCTTAATCATTTAGACCTTGATGGTGTCAAATCTTTAAGGTTGCATTATGAAAGTCCGACAATATCAGCGATGACCTATAAATTAACCCATATAGATTCATTCCATGGCATTATGTCTCCCATGAAAGAAACCGATAAAGGATGGATTCCGGATTTTAATAATCGTTATTTCAGCTGTGATTTTAATTATGGCTTAGAAATTCTTTATCAGTTTGCCCAAATCTGTCATCTAAAAGTACCTGCGATGGACACTGTAATGCAGTGGTATCGTAAGGTAACTCATAGTAATAAGACGATGGTAGATATTGAAGAATATGGAATTCATTCTATAGATGATATTTATATTAAGTATCTGAGTAAATAGCTTGTAAGGTCGTAAGCGATAAATAATCGATGGACTTTTTAACATCTGGAAATATGTGAAAATAACTCTAGACAATTTAAATGATTCATACTGGTGTTAATGAATATGGATATTATCTTGTCACCCAATAACCTATTCATCACATGAGGCTATACAGACGTACTCCAATAGTTGGTAACGTTTCACTTATTCTAGAAACGTTGACAAGAGTGTAGAAAATGATATATTAATTGTAAAATGTAGGCAAGATAGCTATTTTTTGAAAGGGGAGAAAAAGCGTATGTATACGTGGAAAGGTGTGGCGGACTGGATTTTACAAAATATTGATAATGTAACTGATAAAAAATTACAGAAGTTAATGTATTTTGCATATGCGTGGTATTTAGTATTTTTCAATGAATCCGCAAATGAAATAGAAAATCGTTTGTTTGATGAACACTTTGAAGCATGGGTTCATGGGCCTGTTTTACCTGCCTTATACCAAGATGTAAAAGAATTTCATAGTGATGATATTCCCAAAAATTATTTTGAAAAGTATAGAGAAAGTTTTTCGACAGATACATTGAATTTATTTGAACAAATCAAAAAAGTGTATGGTGCATATAATGGAAATCAGTTAGAAAGTATTGTCCATCAAGAGGATCCGTGGATTCATGCACGTAAAGGTTGTAGTAGTTATGAAATATGTAAAAATATCATTATGGATGGAGAAATTTTTAGCTATTATATAAAAAGAATTGTTGATGAATCATGACAAAAAGAAAAAATGTATTGAATCAGACTACGCCTATTAACGAAGTAAAAAATCCAATCAAGCCTTATGAAGATAAAGAGAAAAGAATTGTTTTTGATATTTCTTTTAGAGGTCTTTTCTATTTTGTTGATTGTAAGGGCTTTACTAATAGACTTAGAGATGAAAAAGAATTTAGTGATAAATTCTCTCAATTCATTACACTTATTCACAAACTGGAAAAGAAAGAATTTGGGCAAGAATTAATTCAGGAGCCAGGAATGAGGCACTGTCACCTCATAAAGCAAGAAGAAAAGAGAGAATTAGTTCACAAATGTTTTGTGGAATCACTGAAAGAATGCGTGAGTCAATCAGATCAGCGAGAAGATTACTGGGCACAGATTACCGAAGGGGAAAAATTATATCAGATTGGATTTGAAAGAGAATGGAGATTCATTGGGATATACAAGGAAAATAGAAATTTATTTTACATTTTATTGTTCGATTGGCATCATTCTCTCTTTCCTGATGGACGGAGAAATACTATTAATCCTAAACAGATGAAATATAGTTTATTTGGTAGAAATAAGAAATGATAGTATTCTGCCGGGCGCAGTTCATATGCAGGGTACTTGGGTCCAAGGTGCTGAAGAAATGCCGGCGGGAACCCGGTGTGATACAGCTTACATAGGCATGAATACGGCAATTCTCGCAGATATGGGCCAAAACAATCCGATGGCCCATGTTTATGATATAGTAAAAGTACCTTCCGTACCTTCAAAAATCCCTTTTTTCATCGCAGGTCGCCGCAATCTTGCAGACCATAAAAAATACAAGGACCCAATCGGGGCATTTTTACGAGCCGAGGATTGCTCGAGGCGATGTCGTTATTTTGAGTTTGTTGCCGCGAAGCGGCATCTGAATCCGAAGTGGCCTGCGAACGGCGAACTGCGGCCTGCGTTTAATTAATATGT
>OGGM01000668.1_pt1 | contig 20989 bp, 20 predicted proteins | sample 1571251 | NCBI WGS metagenome assembly OGGM01 (sample SAMEA2582076, study PRJEB24529) | metagenome | biome: Human gut stool | place: China | collected 2011 | reverse complement strand
CGTACAAATCTTACATATCAGCCACAGCCTGCCCGTCTCTACACCCCTGTTTCAATAAATCACAATTTATTTTTGAAAATGACACGGAATATTAATCGTATTAACGGTCCGCAATAGCAAAGCTGCCAGAAGAATGCTACAGGAAAATTTAAAAATGTAGTCTGTAACCATACTGCTATAAATTGTGTGCCGCTGTTTTTAAAGAGCAGTGTTGCAATAAAACTCATAACAGGACACATTATGCATATAATTGCAATTGAAATTGCAGCAGTGATAACAAAAGGTCTGTCTTTTGGTGTCACAACTCTAAAGGCTATCATATGGGCAAGTTTATCAATGATAAAAAATTCAAGAATAAATGCGGCAGGCCACATTATAATCATTTCATGGAACGCTAAAAGAAATACTTCGTTAGACATTATACCGGTATTAAGAGCGATATTATAACATATCATTGCATAGACCATGAGAAAAGACATCATGGCAGTGAAAATTACATTTTGAAACTTTGTTTTTGGCATAAATTAATCTCCTTTGTTTGAAAATATTAAAAAATGAGCGCAAAAAAAGACATAAGTGTTGTTCGTTATCAGATAAGCACCTGTGTCGTTTCCAATTTATACCATAATCTTATTTATTTTGCTAAAATATTATAGCATATATATTGAATTAAATCAATCGTTTTAAAGAATTAATAGTATTTTTTTAAGAATTAATATTATTGTTATCTAAATTTTTATCTGAAGCAGTTTAAAAAACTAATATTATTTTTGGTAATTGACATTAAAAAGATGATATGGAATTTAAAAATTTGAATTAAAACAGAATTTTTCTATATTTTTGAATCATATATATTTATTGCCGGATTAATTGGAATCGTGGGTAAGTTATATATAATTGAAAATAATCCATTGCAAGGCAGTAAAAATACAATGCAATTGATATATAGAAAAAAGGTGTTATACAGTAGATTGGAATACTGTATAACACCGATTTTCTTCTCTATTAATTTAATAGGGAGGGGGAAATTATTGTTGTAGCGTTACCAGTAATAAAATGGGGGGACAAAATATTACTGATTGGAGATTATCACGATGATAATGTCCTAACTACAAATATGAAAAAGTGTATGTTTAAAAGCATATTGCTTTGAACAAGTAATAATATACAGATAAAATGTGTCCAAAATAAGTCTAAATTATAAAAAAAATGTAAAATAAATCAGTACATGAAATATATTTTATATTATGAATTATTTTTATTATTATAAAATATATATTGAATTTCATGGTTTAATATGCATTTTTTAATCTTTTTACTATAAATGAGCAAACATAGAAAAATGCACAAAAATAACATCTTTTTATCCGTGACTTAAATATATTCCAACAAAATATGTGAAAAAGGTCTTTGTTATACGGACAAATTTAAAATAATGCACCAATATATCTACATTACAAGGACATTCTGCACCTGACCATGCAACACTTGCACGATTCAGGAGCATTCATTTTGCCCCTTGTTCTAAGCGTATTCTCGCAGAAGTTTCAAATATCCTTTTTGATTTAGGTGAAATATCTGGTGAAACTATCTTTATTGATGGTACCAAGATTGAGGCAAATGCCAATAAATATACTTTCGTGTGGAAAAAAGCCGTTACAAAAAATCAGGCAAAACTGTTAATTAAGTTAGCTGATTTTGTAGCTGAATGTGAACAACTCTATGACATAAAAATAGTTTATGGAAATGTAGTAAAAATCAAACATTTAAAGAGAATACGCAAGAAGCTGTATGCTCTCAAAAATGCTGGAAATATCACATTCGTGCATGGTATAGGCAAAAGAAAAACACCATTACAAAAAAGTATTGAAGCATTAGAAGAAGCTCTTTCTAAACTTAAAGAATACACTCAAACAATCAGATAGCATTCATAAAGCCGGCTAATTATGAGATATCAAAAACAAGGAAATACAAGAATGATATTGGAAAGATAGAAAACATAGAATACGATAAAATATCCGATTTTTATACATGTAAGAATAACAGGAAACTTACAGTATCACATATAAGACACAATAAAACTAAAACAGGATATGTGAGTGAAAAAACTATATACACATGTGAGAATTGCAACGACTGCTCTTACAAGAGTGATTGCATAAAAGGTAATAACTGCAAAACGCCATTAGGAGAAAGAACCAAGGTATTACAAGTTGCAAAAACATTTATAAAACACAGAAAAGAGGATTTGGAACGAATCATATCTGATGAAGGGGTATTGTATCGGATGAACCGGAGCATTCTTAAAAATCGTATTTTTATAGGAAAAAGAGGCTGGTACCCTAACGATTTTCAATCGTTAAAGCGACAGCCCCTTATTTGCTTTATTCTACAAACACAATCATTACTTTTCATTCCTGTCAATCTTTAAATTTTTGTAATATTGCATTGGAGTAACACCATATTCTTTCTTAAATGCTCTAAAAAAATGATTATACCCTCCAAATCCACCAAGCGCATATACCTCATGAATACTTTTCCCCTGCTCTATATAATGGCGGCATAAATCAAGTTTGCTCTTTACAATGTATGAATGAGGTGTCTCACCTGTCATTTTTTTAAACTCTCTTACTATATGATAACGGCTTACATAAAATTCATTTTCCAAGCGCTCCAACGAGATATCTTCTGTCAAATGTTCTCTGATATAAATAAAAATATCATCCATTACAACGTGTTTTTTCTTCTTCGTCTTAATCTGTACATCATCCTGAACAGATGAGCGAAGTGCAAGTACAAGAATCATAGTTAATAGGTTTTTCTCGTATAATGAGTGGGCAAATTTAGGCGGCTCATTATTCATCGAATAGAGCTTTTTTGATATATTCTTTATAAGCATAGCCGATTCAGTCTCAGAATGAACAATCTTAACTTGATACGGAACAAAATCAAACGCTTCATCAAGTCTTGTTTCTTCATCTGACAATTTCCTTAAAAGTTCTCCACCTATATAAAGAACATAAACTTCAAGAGGATACTTATTTTTACGATATTCAAGTTTTACTTTATTACCTGGCTTAATAAATATCAAATCCTCCATAGTACATACAATATTATCGTCCTCCTGGTGCATATACCCTATCCCACCAGCTATAAATACAATTGTATAGATCTTCTTTTGCCCAAAGCTTCGCTGGGCACTATCCAATATTTTCAAATATTCCATTTTGTAGCCTTGCTTTTCCATATGTCTATTTTGTACACTTTCCTATTATATTTTTTGTTCATTTCGTCAAAATATACAATACATCAATTTTTCGTAGTTTGCAAGCAATATTTGTATATGGATATCAGCATAACCCCAATATAATAAGATTGTAGCTACTAAAACAATATAAATTTGGGAGGTAAATTATCATGAAAGAAACAAGACCTTTTTCCATGAAGGACAAAATTGGTTACACTCTTGGCGATTTGGGATGTTGCTGTACTGAGCAGTTCCGTGCCATGTATCTTGCTATTTTTTATACACTGGTATTAAAAGTTAATCCAGTACACGTAGGAATCCTTATGCTTGTTACAAAGTTTTGGGATGCTATAAATGACCCTTTAATTGGTGCACTTGTTGATAGCCACGAAAACAAAGGAAAAGGAAAATTTATTCCTTGGATTAAATTCTTTGCTTTTCCAACTGCAGTACTCTGTATATTAGGATTTGTTAACGTAAACAATTTCGCTTATGGTGCACGTATTGCTTATATGTTCATTACATATATTGTTTACGAAATTATGTACACATGTGTCAGCGTTCCATTTGGTAGTCTTTCAAGTGTAATGACTGATGATGTTAACCAACGTACTGACCTTTCTCGTTTCAGAAGTCTTGGCGGTACAATTTTTATGACAGTTATCGTTATTGCTGGACCAGTATTCTTATATAAAGATAACCAGCCAGTACCTAGCCATTTCCTTATTATGTCAGCAATCTGTGCAGTTATTGGATTAATCTGTCTTATGTTTACATCTCATTGGTGTAAAGAGCGTATTATTACAGAGCCAGTTGTTGTAAAGAGCGTATTATTACAGAGCCAGTTGTTGAGAAAAAAGAAAAGCTTAACTACTTCCAGGTAATTAAAGATATTACTAAAAACAAAGCATTACTCGGAGTTATGTTATCAAGCTTTATCGGTATTGTTGGAGCAGGTATGGTTAACGGATTAAATACTTATTTATTCCGCGATTATTTTGGAAATGTTGCCATCATGGCAGTTTCAGGTATGTTAAGTGTACTCTGGTCACTTATTGCATTCGTAGGCACAAAATTTGTTGCTAAGAAATTTGGAAAGAAAGAATGGATTATGTACAGTGCAACTTTCTCAGTTGTTGTTTATGCTATTTTATTCTTCTTCCCACTTGAAAATCCTATACTCTTTATTATCATCAACGGAATCTGCTATCTTGGAGTAAGTGGTTTCCAAGTATTAGTTTGGGCACTTGTAAATGATGCAATTGATTATCAAGAACTTCAGACAGGAAAACGTAATGAAGGAATTGTATATTCGGCATATACATTCTTCCGTAAACTTGCTAATGCTGTATCAGGAAGTATGAGTAGTTTTGCACTTGCAATTGCTGGATTCCAGGTTAATGAAGCTGTCCAGAATGAAGCATTCTCAGGACATCTTTGGAAAACATATACAGGTTTATATGTTGTAGGATATTTATTAGCTGTTCTGGTATTAAAATTTATCTACCCTCTTACAAAAGAGAAAACAGCTGAAATGTTACAGGATTTAGCTGACAAGCGAAATGCTACTACTGCAGAATAAAATTAGAAATTGAGGTATTTTAAAATGACAAAACAAGTAGAAATCACAAACCGTGATGGACACATCTTACGCGGAATAGTTAACATTCCAGAAGATGGCACAAGATTTCCTGCTATTGTAAATGTACATGGCTTTACAGGGAATAAAAGCGGTTACAAAAGTATTTATACGCACACAGCCAGATTATTAGCTGAACATGGATTTGCCAGTGTCCGTTTTGATTTATACGGAAATGGTGAAAGTGATGGTGAATTCGAGGACATGACCTTTACAGGTATCCTACACGATATCGAGGATATTATAAACTGGACTAAAACACAAGATTTTGCCAATCCAGATAAGATTATCTTATCTGGTCAGAGTATGGGAGGATACGCAGCTGCTACTGCCGCTCCTATTGTTAATCCTTATGCTCTCATGCTTATGTGTCCAGGTGCTGGAATGTGGTTTGGATGTAAGGATCGTGCTGAAGCCATGGAAGCTAAGGGGATCACCAAGGCCGATATTGAAGGACTCACTTTCCCAACATCTTTTAATCATGATTTATTTAATTATGAGCCATTCTCGTCAGCAGAAGGATACAACGGACCAGTCCTCCTTATAAGAGGAACTGCAGATGATTTGGTAGATGATGCAACATGCCATAGATATGAGTCACTTTACAATGGAAAATGCAATTATAAAACAATTGAAGGCGCTAACCACAATTTTGCCAGTGCTTTTGCAAGAGCAGAATTAGACAAATTAATGTTAGAGTTTTTAACACCACTTAAATAGTATATTCAATTTGAAAGGAAGTATGAACAATGAAATTATTAGAGTCTATAAAAGTTGGAAATATTGAGTTTAAAAACCGTATTATGTTCCCACCACTTACAACAGGATATGAGGAAAAAGATGGTTCAATTGGAGAACAAAGTTTTCGTTTTTACGAGCGTCTCGCAAAAGGCGGTGTCGGATATATAGTAATTGGAGATGTTGCACCACTTCCAACATTCTCTCCTACACCAAAGCTTTATTCACCTGAGCAGGTTCAAAGCTTCAAAAGACTTGCTGACGCATGTCATGAAAATGGCGCAAAACTTGGAATTCAGTTATTCCATCCTGACTACAATGTTAAAGCTTTAAACGATTTGTTTCATCAGGGCAAAATGCAGGAAGCAAGAGCTAAACTTCACCATGATATGCAGCACTTTGTAAATGAAGTTACTGCAGAAGAACTTGATGAAATAATAAAGCATATGGAAAACTGTGCTATCTTAGCACACGAAGCTGGTGTTGATTGTATTGAAGTACATGGAGACCGTCTTGTTGGTTCTCTTTGCTCTCCTATTTTAAATCATAGAACTGATGAATATGGCGGTGACCTGGCTAATCGTACACGTTTTGCATTAACACTTGTAAAAAGATTAAAAACAATCGTACCTGACATGGTTATCGACTACAAGCTTCCTATAGTTACTCCTCTTGGAGAAAATAGTTTTAGAGGAAAAGGTGGTCTTCCACTTGATGAAGCTTGCATTTTTGCTAAAGAATTAGAAGCTTGCGGTGTTGACACATTACATGTTGCACAGGCTAACCATACTGGAAATATGGGTGATACAATCCCTGCCATGGGAACACAGCCATACGGATTTATGGTTTCTTATTCTAAAAAAATCAAAGAGCTTGTATCTATTCCTGTATCTGTAGTAGGCCGTATCGTTACACCAGAAGCTGCCGAAGCAGTTATTGCAAATGGTTCTGCTGATATTATTGGATTAGGTCGTTCTCTTCTCACAGACCCTGACTTTGCAAACAAATGTGCAGATGGACATTGCTGTAATGTCAGAACATGTATGATGTGTAATAAAGGATGTACAGATAATATTCAGAATCGTGCTTTCTTAAGTTGTGTACTTAATGCTGAAAATGGTTACGAAGGATCTCGTCAGATTACTCCTGCAGCATCAACAAAGAATATAGCAATTATTGGTGCTGGTATTGCTGGACTTGAAGCTGCACGTGTTTCCGCATTAAGAGGACATCATGTAACTATATTTGAGAAATCACTTCAGATTGGTGGTCAGTTACTTATTGCTAGTGTACCTCCAAGAAAAGAAGAAATGATGAGAAGCATTAATTATTATACAAATGTACTTCCTGAATTGGATGTAACATTCAGGCTTGGTCAGGAATTCACATCCCAAGATTATAATTCATTCGATGAAGTAATTGTGGCAACAGGAGCAAACAATGCAATAATCCCTGTTCCTGGCAAAGATCTTCCAACTGTAGCAAGTGCATGGGATGTACTTGCCAAGAAAGAAATCGTATTCGGTAATGTTTCTGTAATCGGTGGTGGTCTTGTAGGTGTTGAAACCGCTGAATATCTGGCTTCACGCGGATGTAAGGTTACAATTATTGAAATGATGGATCAGATTGCAAAAGAAGAAAGTAACACTATTTTACCTACTCTAATGAGGGAATTAGAGCATTATAATGTTCAAATAGTAACATCTGCAAAATTATCAGAAATCAAAGATGATTCTGTAGTTGTTGAAAAAACAATAGACGACAATACATCAACAGAAGAAATTGCTTCAGACTTTGTTGTAATGGCTGTTGGTGCAAGAAAGAACCTTCCAGAGCTTTCTGATTGTCCTCTTCCACTTCACTATATTGGTGATTGTGCTGGAGAACGTCCAAGTAATATTGAGCATGCTATTAAATCAGCATATGATGTAGCATGTGAAATATAAATTATTAATTACCCTATTACCACAAAGGGGCTGTCGCACTAAGAAATTAGTGCGATGCCCCTTTTTTTATGTTAATATGGTATATAATCTAAAAAAAATAAATCCCAGGCTTCGAAAACCCTAGGATTTATGGTAAAATATTAGCATGCTACTACATAATAAATTACAAAAAGATTATACTTTAAATCAGAGTGGATATCAACTAAAACTTCCACTCGAATTAGAAACAATTATTCCTAAGAATGATTCTGTGCGGTTACTCAGTCAGTTTGTAGAGGAGATGGATTTGACTGATCTATATTCTACTTATGATAGAATAAATTCTTTATCGCCAAGAACACTTTTGAAGATTGTTTTATACTCTTACATGAATGGTGATTATTCATCCCGTTCTATGGAATTTAGAAATATCAAAATAAAAATTTTTAAAACCTATATAGGTTTATTAGAGTACGCCAATTTTTGGAACAGCCCATTCATTTTAATAAATAGTAACTTAAAAATCGCATTTTTATAGGAAAAAGAGGCTGGTACCTTAACGATTTTCAATCGTTAAAGCGACAGCCCCGAAATAATTACGGTTTTATTTATTAGATTTCATACCTGTATATAATTGATAGTATTTACCCTTTTCTTCAATGAGGTCATCGTGACTGCCTCGTTCAATAATATTGCCCTGTTCAAGAACCATAATACAATCACTGTTTTTTACAGTAGAAAGTCTGTGAGCAATAACGAATGTAGTTCTTCCCTTCATAAGACCATCCATACCCTTTTGTACAAGTTCTTCTGTACGTGTATCAATACTTGAAGTTGCCTCATCAAGGATAAGAACAGGTGGGTCAGCTACAGCGGCTCTTGCTATTGCAATAAGCTGCCTTTGTCCTTGTGAAAGATTAGCTCCGTCACCGGTAAGAAAAGTATTATAACCGTCTGGAAGGTGTTCTATAAATCCATTAGCATTAGCAAGCTTTGCAGCCGCAATACATTCTTCATCAGTTGCATTAAGACGTCCATATCTGATGTTATCCATAACAGTTCCTGTAAAAAGGTGGGTATCCTGCAATACAATACCAAGACTTCGTCTTAAATCAGCTTTTTTAATTGTACTTATATCTATTCCATCATATTTAATTGAACCGTTCTGGATATCATAGAAACGGTTGATGAGATTAGTTATAGTAGTTTTACCTGCGCCTGTACTTCCGACAAATGCAATCTTTTGTCCCTCATGTGCAAAAAGATTAATATTATGCAGAACCATTTTTTCATCTGTATAACCAAAGTCTACATCTTTAAATACAATATCACCGCGAAGTTCTTCAAAAGTTGTTTCGCCGGTAGAAGGGTTAGTATCTTTCCATGCCCATTTTCCGGTATGCTTATCACTTTCAGTTATATGTCCATCTTTATCAATGCTGGCATCGACAAGAGTTACATGACCTTCATCAGTTTCAGGTATTTCGTCTAAGATGGTAAATATTCTGTCGATACCGGCCTGAGCCATGATGACACTGTTAAGCTGCTGGCTTATCTGTCCAAATGGCTGGTTAAAACTCTTATTTAATGTAAGAAATGATATAAGAGTTCCGATTGTAAGACCTGCATATCCATTTAAAGCAAGAGTAGCACCGGCTATTGCACATAATACATAGCTTACATTACCAAGCTGTACAATTACAGGCATAAGGATGTTGGCATACCCATTGGCTTTATCTGAACTGTCCCTTAACTGTTCATTCTTTTTCCGGAAGTCTTTAAGACTTTCTTCTTCATGGCAGAATACCTTGATAACCTTCTGACCGCCCATCATTTCTTCGATATAACCATTTACTTCACCGAGGTGCTGCTGCTGTCTTGCAAAGTATTTACCTGATTTGCCTGCAATAATACGGGTTGAAAAAAGCATTACAATAACCATTGCAACTGTAAGTATAGTAAGCGGAATATTAAGTATAATCATGCTTACGAATACACTTATAATTGATATAAAGCTGTTTAAAAGCTGTGGAAGACTTACACCTACAAACTGTCTTAACGTATCAGTATCATTTGTATATACAGACATGATATCACCATGTGCATGTGTATCAAAATATTTAATAGGAAGTGATTCCATATGTGTAAATAATTGTGTACGGACTTTACGCATTGTTCCCTGACCGACATTTACCATAATGCGGTTGTATGCAAATGAACATATAAGACCTATGCCATATATGCCGGCCATAGTCAAAAGAGCGTGTATTAATGGTGCAAAATCAGGAGAATCACTGCTTATGAGTGGTGTGATATAGTCATCAATGAGTGTCTGTAAAAATAATGTTCCTTTAACAGTGGCAAGAGCAGAGCCAAGAATACCCAGTAATACAAAAAGAAGGTGCCATTTGTATTCGGAAAATAATAATTGGAATATTTTTTTCATACCATTTGATTTATAAACATTTTTAGTTTTCATCAAAATCACCGCCTCCTTTAGTCTGTCCTTCATAAATTTCACGATAGATATCATTATTATTTATAAGTTCATCGTGTGGACCGATAGCCTGTATCTTACCATCATCTAATACTATTATTCTGTCTGCATCCTGAATACTTGATATTCTCTGTGCAATTATAAATTTAGTAGTTCCTGGAATTTCTTCCTTGAATGATTTACGGATTTTACTGTCGGTGGCTGTATCAACAGCACTTGTAGAATCATCAAGAATAAGCACCTTAGGTTTTTTAAGAAGTGCCCGTGCAATACACAGACGCTGCTTCTGACCGCCTGAAACATTATTTCCCCCCTGTTCAATATGTGTATAATATTTTTTTGGAAATCTTTCAATAAATTCATCAGCACATGCAGCCTTACATGCCTGTATACATTCCTCTTCCGTGGCATTTTCATTGCCCCATCTTAAGTTATCAATAATTGAACCGGTGAAAAGCTCATTTTTTTGAAGAACAACTGAAACTTCATTACGAAGTGCTTCAAGATCATAAGTCCTTACATCCTTGCCTCCGACCTTAACACAGCCTTCTGATACGTCATAAAGACGGCTTATAAGATTGACAAGACTTGACTTCGAGCTTCCTGTTCCACCGATAATACCAATTGTTTCACCCGATGCAACATCAAAATTAATATCTGAAAGAACATAGTTAGTACTTCCGTTTTGATAAGAAAAATTAACATGTTCAAAGGATACACGTCCATCCGGAATAACTGTATCGGCATTTTGGGGGCTTACAAGGTCAGCCTTTTCATTTATAACCTCTGCAATACGTTTTGCACTTGCGATACTTATTGTAATCATTACAAATGCCATGGAAAGCATCATAAGGCTCATTAATATACTCATTACATAGGTGAAAAGACTTGTAAGTTCACCGGTTGTAAGTGTTCCACCAACGATAAATTTAGCACCAAGCCATGAAATGGCAAGAATACATCCATACATGGAAGCCATCATTGAAGGATTATTAAAGGCAAGATAGCTTTCAGCCTTTACAAATAAGCGGTAAAGGTTATTTACTGCTTTTTCAAATTTTTTGTTTTCAAAATCTTCCCTGACAAATGATTTTACAACTCGCATGCCTGTAATATTTTCCTGTACGCTGGCATTAAGATCATCATATTTTTTAAATACATCATTAAATACGGGCATAGCCTTATATATTACGGTTCCAAGACAAATTGTGAGGAAAATAATTGCAATAAGGAATACAACACTTATCTGTGGACATATTGATACAGCCATAATCATTGCAAGAATAAGTGAAAATGGAGCTCGTATACACATTCTTATAATCATCTGATATGCATTCTGGACATTGGTTACATCGGTTGTAAGACGTGTTACAAGTCCGGCTGTTGAATATTTATCGATATTGGAAAATGAAAATGTCTGTATATTGCTATACATTGCATCTCTTAGATTACATGCAAAGCCGGTTGATGCTTTAGCTGCAAATTTACCGGCAAGATAACCGCACGTAAGACTTATGGCAGCCGTAAGAAGCATTATTATTCCATATGTATATACATGTGATATATTCTGTTTTGCAATACCATCATCTATAATTGATGCCATAAGGATTGGAATTGCAATTTCCATAAATACTTCAAGCATAGCAAAAAAGATAGTAAGAAAAGAAGCTTTTTTATATTGTTTTATCTGTTTTATTAATGTTTTGAGCATAATTATTTCCTTTCTGAATATTTTTTTTAATTTTCTGAAGCAGCTTTAGTAGTACCTGTTGTTCTTCAAAGGATATACCGTAAAGAAGCTGTGTATTAGTCTCAAGGGTTGTCTTTGTAATATATGAATGAAATTCATTTTCCTTGGGCGTTACAAATACACGACGTATACGCTTATCGTTCTCATCAGCAGATGTTGTGATAAGACCTTTTTCTTTGAGATTGTTAAGTACGCCGACTACGGTAGGATGAGATACTTCAAAATGATTTTCAATATCCTTTTGAGAGGTTAGAAGTCCATCCTCCTGACGGAATTTTACATAACCTAATATACGCACCTGTGATAACGTTATTCCCCATGCTTTTAAATCGTTATTACACTTTTTGTTGATATCTTCACTTATTTTTTTAATAAGAAGTGAAATATCATTATCTTCGTGTTCCAATAGAATCCTCCAATCTTGATATTGTCGTAATTACTTTTTATAGTGACAATATACTTTGCTAAAAATATTGTTACCATTATAAAATAAGAAATATATATAGCTGCAATTTATTATAAGATATTAAATTGCAGATGCGGGATAAGATGGTAATATTCATTACGCTTTAAACAGTTATTTCTAATAATGTGTAGGCAACTACATGTAGCTTCCGACATATTTAATCACAAAAAAAATTAAAAGTCAATATATGCATGGAAATATTGTTAAAAAAGATGTATAATAAACATATATTTAAACATATTTGAAAGGGGATAAGGTTATGGCAAAGAGAAATACAAGAGCTTTAAGACAGGAGATTAAAAGAATAGAGACAGCAAAGGCAGAGGCTATGAAGCTTGAGACAACGAAGGAAGAACCTAAAAGACTTGCTACAACGAAGGCAGAGCCTGTTGTAAAGATGATTGAAACAATGAAAAATTCAGGTAATGCCAAGGTGTATTTACAGTATGATGGCAAAGAAGTAGATATATCAGCAGTTATTAAAAAGCTTGAAGCATCTGTAGATCCACAGGAAGAATTAAGAATATATATAAAGCCTGAGGATGATAAGATATATTATGTATGTGCTGATAAGACTGGTGATATTAGTATGTAATATCAATAACAGATTATTTAATATATAACATTTTATATAAAAAAATAACAAGTTTTATATAAACAATATCAGGTTTTATATAAAATAATATCAGGTCTTGACAGTGAAAATGTAATATGATAGACTTCCGTTTGGTTATATTATAAATAATAAAGACAGTTCGTTGGTACCATCCTGTCTATAAATAAAACCAGGGCTGATTAATGGATTGTAATTTTCGTTTATTTATGCCGGGTAGAGATATCCGGCGTTTTTATTTACTCAGGCAGCGGAAGAAGTTTTGTACTTTCGTGGTGGAGTGAGTTTTGAACATTTATAGAAATCTAGTGGCTGCCACATAAACTATTAGCAGCCGTCCGGATATCTTTTTACAGTTTATATGGTTTGTTTTATAGATATGATTTTATGAATATAGAAATGTCTTTTGTGATAATCATCACAATATTTATTCCAACAGAATGTATTATTTATTTTATTAAAGAATTAATAATTAAAAAATTAGTTAAAGCAATGATTTAATGAATGATTAATTATTAAAGTAGAAATGGAGATTATATGTATATTTTAAAGACAGAAAGCAGTTTTGATTCGGCACATTTTTTATCTGGATATGAAGGAAAGTGTTCCAATCTTCACGGACACAGATGGAGAATTGTGCTTGAGGTAATGACAGAGACGTTGTCAACGGATAAGCAACATAATGGAATGTATGTTGATTTTGGTGATCTAAAAAGAGACCTTAAGGCTAAGGCAGATGAACTTGACCATTGTATGATTATTGAGAAAGGGTCGTTAAAAGAGAATACAATAGCAGCCCTTAAGGAGGAAAATTTCAGAATACTTGAATTTGACTTCAGGCCGACCGCTGAAAATATGGCTGAATATTTCTATGACGAAATGGGAAAATGCGGTTATAACGTAAAGTCTGTGACAGTATATGAAACACCTAATAATGCGGCAACATATACAGAATAAAGAAATTTAACATATGTCAGGAGTGAAGAAAATGTCCGATTTTTTCAATAATAAATATAAAGTGGCAGAAAAATTTGTTAGTATAAATGGTGAGGGGAAAAGAGCCGGACAGCTTGCGGTATTTGTAAGATTTGCCGGCTGTAATCTTAAATGCCGGTATTGTGATACTATGTGGGCAAATGAACCGGATGTTAGCTTTGATATTATGACTGATGAACAGATTCTTTCTTATATCTTAGATACAAAGGTTAAGAATGTTACTCTGACAGGAGGAGAACCACTGCTTCAGAATAATATCTCGGGACTTATTACACTGCTTATAGAGAATGGCATAAGAGTTGAGATTGAAACAAATGGAAGTATTCCAATACTGCCTGTGAGAGACAAGTGTGAATTTTATATCGGTGAGAAGTATAACAATTTAGATACAAGCATATATACCGATGTCAGATTAAAGGAAGTTAAAGACACATTTATGAAAAATGAAATGAAAGTGCTTGATAATCTTTCATTTACTGTTGATTATAAGACGGGCAGCAGTGGCATGGAAAAATTCATGTATATGTCTAATTTTGCGGATGTTACCCAAAATGATACAGTAAAATTTGTATGTGGAAGCGTTGAAGATTTAAAGACTGCAAAAAGAATTATTGACAGATTCAGGCTTTCACAAAAATGCAGTGTATATTTAAGTCCCGTATTTGGAGATATCAAGCCGGCAGATATGGTAGAATTTATGAAGCAGGAAAATATGAATGATGTCAATCTCCAGATTCAGATGCATAAGGTGATATGGGAGCCGGATGCTAAAGGAGTGTAATGCTTAATTTCTCTATAGGTAGAGGACAATATTGTACCAGTCGGAGTTCAATCTCTGACATAGATATACGCTGTAAGAGGATTGCAAAGGAATGAGGTTTAATGGATAGTATTGTAAATAATATTAATAAGAAAAGAATTGATACGGAAAAAATAGAGTATCACATAAGAAAGATATTAGAGGCACTGGGGGATGACCCACAAAGAGAAGGACTTATTGATACTCCGAAGAGAGTTGCTAAGATGTATGAGGAAGTCTTTGAGGGAATGAATTACACTAACCATGAGATTGCACAGATGTTTGATAAAACATTTGAAGATGATATAAAGACAGACAGTAAGGATATGGTGGTTGTAAAGGATATAGATATATTCAGTTATTGTGAACACCATATGGCACTTATGTATGACTGTAAGGTTACGGTTGCGTATATTCCAAATGGAAAGGTGATTGGACTTAGCAAGATTGCAAGAGTTGCAGATATGGTATCAAAAAGACTTCAGTTACAGGAGAGGATAGGTTCAGATATCGCAGATATCATAAGTGAGATTACAGGTTCACAGGATGTAGCAGTTATGATAGAGGGTTGTCATAGCTGTATGACAGCAAGAGGGATTAAGAAAAATAATTCTAAAACATATACAAGAACATTAAGAGGGAGATTTAAAGATGAAAGCAATGGTTTTATTAAGTGGTGGAATTGACAGTACAACATGCCTTGGAATAGCAGTCGATAAGTATGGTAAAGAAAATGTAATTGCATTATCAGTATTTTATGGACAAAAACACGACAAAGAGATTAAAGCATCACAGGATGTTGCAAAATATTATGGAGTTGAACATTTATATCTTGACCTTGAAAAGATATTCCAGTATAGTGACTGTTCGCTTTTAGCCCATTCTGATAAAGATATTCCAAAGGAAGCCTATTCAGAGCAGATTAAAAAGACAGATGGAACTCCGGTATCAACTTATGTTCCATTCAGAAATGGTCTGTTTTTATCAAGTGCGGCAAGCATTGCATTATCTAAGGATTGTGACGTTATATATTATGGTGCGCATAGTGACGATGCAGCAGGATGTGCTTATCCTGACTGTAGCGATGAATTTAACAAAGCTATTAATGAGGCAATATACTTAGGCAGTGGTAAGCAGCTTAAGGTTGCTGCACCATTTATTAATAAGACAAAAGCAGAAGTTGTAAAAATAGGAATTGACCTTAAAGTACCATATGAATATACATGGAGTTGCTACGAGGGCGAAGATAAACCATGTGGAAAATGTGGTACATGCATAGACCGGGCAGAAGCTTTCAGGTTAAATGGAGTAAAAGACCCTGCATTAGAAAATGCCTGAGGAATGAGTATTAGTGTTAAAATACGGATAATAGGATTATTTATAAAAGTTCACATATGGACTGGTTGATATAGAAAGAGGTTAATATGACAGGAAGAAATAGTGAAGAGACAAAGGGAATTACATTACTTGGAAATCAGGGAACGGAATATGCAGATGATTATGCGCCGGAGGTACTTGAAACATTTGTCAATAAACATATGGATAATGATTATTTTGTAAAATTTAACTGTCCTGAATTTACAAGCCTGTGTCCTATAACAGGACAGCCTGATTTTGCAACAATTACAATATCATATGTTCCTGATGTAAAGATGGTTGAGAGCAAATCATTAAAGCTGTATTTATTTAGTTTTAGAAATCATGGTGATTTTCATGAGGATTGTGTTAATATTATTATGAAGGATCTTATAAAGCTTATGGAGCCTAAGTATATCGAGGTATGGGGGAAGTTTACACCGCGCGGCGGCATTTCAATTGACCCATATTGTAATTATGGCAGACCGGGAACTAAGTGGGAGCAGATAGCATTTAACAGAATGGCTAATCATGATATGTATCCAGAAAAGATTGATAACAGATAGGATATTTTGTAAAGAGGATAAAATAATGAGAGTATTTTTGGCAGGAGATTCATTGGTACAGGATTATACAGATGAGGAATTTATAGCAGGCTGGGGACAGTTTTTAAAGCAGGCAGTAAGCAAAGACTGTGAAGTAATTAACATGGCTAAGGGTGGAAGAAGCTCAAGGCTGTTTATTAATGAAGGAAGATTTGATGAGATTGATAAGAATATTCAAAAAGGTGACTACCTTTTTATAGAATTTTGTCATAATGATGATAATTCCAAGGGATATAAGACTATGTTTAACCGCCTTGTAAGTACAGGTAAGGCAGATGAGAATGGCAGATATCCGTTAATACCTGGTGAGCTTGTAGATAAGACGTATATACCAGAGGAATATTTAAAGCAATTGTATGCTGATGAGTCAATAAAAGATAAGCAGGCGGTAATAGACAGTGTACTTAATATGTTTAAACAATATCCTCATGATAAGTATTATCCATATTCAGAGGATGGAAGCAAGGGAACATACAAGTGGTTTTTGAAACAATATGTTGATATGGCAAGAGAGCATGAAGCGGTTCCGGTTATAGTTACCGCAGTGGCAAGAACTGTATTTGATAATAATGGAAAATTAAAAGATGGAGCAGGTCTGCATGGAGGTGATAACTTCTGTTATATCAGGGCGGCAAGGCAGCTTGCCAGTGAGTGTAATGCAGTATTACTGGATTTATTTGAAGCATCAAAGACACTTTTTGAAAAGGTAGGAAAAGAAAATATCCATTATCTTATGTCGATAAAACAGGGAATTAATAAAGGAAAGTGGCCTGAAGATTTTGATAATGAGATGCTGAAGAAAGAAACTGTATCAGAGGATACACATCTTAATAAATATGGAGCATATCTTATTACAAATGAACTTGTAAGGCTGATAATGGATTGTAATAATAGAGAACTTGATGCATTAAAGAAGAATATGACAGGAACAATACAGCCGGTAGAACCACCTGAAAAACTACAATTAAAGTAAATATGTATACCGTTACTGCCATATACCGTTTTCAACAAATCTCAATTTTTAATAGTACTTACGACCATAAGATGACATATTTTATCATAGCCAAACTGAACCTTACGTCTTACAAAACAGCTTAATATATTTAAAGCAAAATATGCAGCAATTGCAAGAAGTATGGAAATACCTATGATAGCAGCCAGTTGTAGTCGTGAATCGGATATACTTTCCATATAATTGATAAGTGTAGTGCTGTATATAAGACTCGGCAGCAGAAGAAGATATAGTATTGCGTTTCTTATGACAAGCATGTGAAAAGGAGCTTTCATATTATCCTCATTGACAATTCTTATTTTTACAATGAATTTTCCTAATGTATATCCACTGAAAATAACCGTTGTAATTGTAAAATATATAAATGCAATAAATGGTATTATAAGCCCATGTGTATATGATGGAATTACATCAGATAATGCAGTCTTTTTAATTAAGAATAAATAACATATTCCAATTATTACTGAATCAAAAGCTAATGCTATCATTCTTCTGAATATTGATACATGTGTGCCTTTTTCATAGGACATATCATCGAGTCTTTTCCTGTCAGGAAGCATAAATAAAAGCAGTGGAGTACATATATAACCTATAAATCCACCAAGGGTATTACAAATAAGGTCGTCAACTTCAAAATAGCGGTAAGGATACGGATATATTCCATAGAGTCCGCTTAATTGTGTCATTTCAAAAAAAAGGCTGTATAGAAATGAAAGTATAATAACCTGATACCATTTTCTGTTAAAATAATAACGAAGATATACGCCAAATGGAAATATTAAAAGGATATTAAAAAATATCTGTAAAAAATATTCGTTTTTGAGTGAAGAAAAGTATGTTGACGGATCTGAAAACACTATTCCACTTGTTTCAACCCAGTTTCTTAATGCATCAAATGGAGTAAGAAGCACACTTGCTGTATCCGGTGTTACAGAATCAATGGGTGGGAGTGGAAGTATAGTCATAAAATAAGACGTCATCATATAAAAAATAAAAGTATAGACGATAGCTACACGTAAAAGAAGTATAGAGCCGTATTTTCTATATTGAAATATAATATATGGCAATGTAAAAAGCGCTGCAAGAAATGGAAAAACATAACATGCCGATAAAATAGGTTTTAAATATATTCCAAGTTCCATAATAATCTCCATTTCTTTTTATGAAATCATTTTATAATACTTAGTAAGTTATCTATTAAATATTATCATTTAACACCAATTGTGTCAAATTTTGTAAAAGTGTTTTTGACCGGCATACTTTTATATGATAAAATAAAACAGCTTGTTTCTTATAGATGTACAGATAAACTGTATATAGTATGAAAAATAAAGAAGACTAAACAAAGAGTTTTTAATAAGATTTACAAATAATATAGAAATGAGGGTTATTAATGGACGTACAATTTTCAACAGATAGTGTAGGCTTAAGGGAATATCTTTTGCATAACAGACTGATATGTGACGGTGCGATGGGAACATATTATTCGGTAAAATATGATAAACAGAGTATACCAGAACTTGATAATACAGCTTGTCCTGAAAATATTAAAGAAATTCATAAAGAATATATTCAGGCAGGAGCAAGATTGATAAGAACAAATACATTTGCGAGTAATACATCAATTCTTAACTGTAAGATGGATGAAGTAATCGACAATATTTCACATGCCTGTGATATTGCAAAGGAGGCTGCGTCTAATAAGGCATATATTGCAGGAGATATTGGACCTGTAGGTTATGATAATAATAGTCAGGATATTATTGATGAATACATAAAAATAGCTGATGTATTTATACGAAATAAGGTGGATGCCATTATATTTGAAACATTTCCTGCACTGGATGATATACTGCCTGCAATACATCATATAAAAAATAATTCAGATATATTTGTTATTGTACAATTTGCTGTGAACCAGTTTGGATATAGTAATGCCGGACGTAGTGCAAGAAGATTGTTACAGGATGCGCTTGAAGAGTCTGGAATTGATGCAGCTGGTTTTAACTGTGGAGTTGGTCCGGGGCACATGTATACAATATTATCACAGATGGATCTGTGTACCGATAAATATATCACATCCCTGCCTAATTCAGGTTATCCACAAAATGTAGGCAACAGAATGATGTTTTTGAATAATAATAAGGACTATTTTGCTGATAAAATATGTGATATAGCCGGACTTGGAGTAGATATTATAGGTGGATGTTGTGGTACAACACCTGAATACATTAAAAATATTTCACAGAAAATTGATACTGCAAGAAAAAAACAAAATTCTGTAACCGGCATGACGGAAAGTGATATCAAGCCTGTAATAAATAATGCATTTTATAAAGATAAAAAATCAGGACAAAAGCTTATAGCTGTTGAACTTGCACCACCATTTGGAAGTGATGATAATAAACTTATGGAGGCAGCACATTCACTTAAAAAAAGTGGAGTTGATGTACTTACATTTCCGGATTCACCATCGGGAAGAACCAGAGCTGATGCAATACTTATGGCTGAAAAGGTAGAGAGGGAGACGGGAATATGTGTAATGCCACATTTGTGTTGTCGTGATAAAAATGCAATTGCAATACGTTCACAGCTCTTAGGAGCACATATTAATAATATTAATAATTTTCTTGTGGTGACAGGAGATCCTATTCCATCAGTTATGAGACAGTCTGTCAAGTCAGTATTTAACTTTGATTCTGTGGGTCTTATGAAAATTATTGCGGATATGAATGAGGAGCAGTTTAAGGAGTCGCCACTTGTCTATGGCGGAGCTATTAATCATACAAGAAAGAATCTTGATGTAGAGATTAACAGAGTAAAGAAAAAAATGGCTGCGGGAGCAACATTTTTCTTTACACAGCCTGCATTTACCGGGATTGACGTAGACAGGATAAGACATATAAAAAATGAAACCGGTGCGACAATTTTATGCGGAATAATGCCACTTGTAAGTTATAAAAATGCACTGTTTATGAAAAATGAGATGACAGGAATTAATATAACAGATGAAGTTATTGCAAGATATGACAAGGAAGCAGATAAAAAGCAGGGTGAAGCTGTTGGTATACAGATAGCAAAAGAGATAATTGATTTGACAAAAGACTTTGTTGATGGATATTATTTTTCATTTCCATTTAACAGAGTGTATATGCTGGAGAGTATTTTAAATTGATATTTGTTGAAATGGGGGGTGTAGAGACGGGCATGCTGTGGCTGATATGTAAGATTTGTATGCTGATGGGAAGAACTAAGTCGCTCTAGAAGATGAGCATGCATTTCTTATAGGCAGGCCGGGTCGCTGCAAATGCGGCGTCCTGCCGCTTGCAGCTCGATTGTGCGTCCT
>OGGM01000664.1_pt1 | contig 21047 bp, 20 predicted proteins | sample 1571251 | NCBI WGS metagenome assembly OGGM01 (sample SAMEA2582076, study PRJEB24529) | metagenome | biome: Human gut stool | place: China | collected 2011 | reverse complement strand
CAGTTGAGTAGGGCTGTAAAAGCTGATGAAATCAGCGTAGTAGAGCCCACTCAACTACTGCGTCTTGCTCGATAATCCAAAAATAATTGAGAGGCTAGGACTTTTGTCCCAGCCTCTTTTTCTGCAATTTATTCGAATGGTATAAGTGAGGGGATCCCCTACACGAAATCATTGGAGTTTGCTATGAAAAAACGACATGAGTATGTATCGCCCACCTTGGATTTAATGGCGAAAAAGATTTTTAGCCTTCCGGATGTGACAGCGAAATTCATCCGCGAAATCTTGGATCTGCCAGTAGAGTCCGTTGAGATTTTAGAAGGAGACCAGATCCATGAGCAGGGGTTTTTAGGAGATCTTCCTTTTGAAACATCTGTTGATGTGAGAGCAAGACTAGATAGTGGGCTTGAAGTCATCATTGAGATTCAAGTTTTGAAGCAAGAGTATTTCTTGAATCGTTTTCACTATTATTTAGCCAATCAACTGGTAGAAAATGTCCAACGCAAGCGAAAGAAAGGGGCAACCCATTCTATGTACCAGAAGCTGGAGCCGGTCTATGGGATCGCTATCCTGGAGCGAAGTATTTTTCCTCATTTAGATTCACCCGTCAATGTCTATGAAATGCGCCATACAGTAGATGGGACACCTCTTTATAGCTCTCGAAAGGATGGAGTAGCTCATAATATGTTAAAGGTTGCCTTTTTAGAGTTGGATAAGTATAATGAAAGTAGAGATACGGAGTTGAATGCTCACTGGAGACAATGGCTTGAATTTTTTGGTAATCGCCCATTCAGTCATCAACCAGATCAAGTGATCGAGCAGGCAGAATCACTCCTAATCCCATCAAATTGGACAAGGGAGGAAAAAGAAATGATTGATGAACGGATTCGTATCAGAGAAAATTGGGAAATGAGCATGGATACCTTTCGGAAAGAACAACTGGAAGCCGGTTTTCAGAAAGGGTTGAAAAAAGGTCTTGAACAGGGACTCGAACAGGGACTCGAACAAGGTCTTGAACAAGGTTTAGAACAAGGTCTCGAACAAGGACTCGAGCGTGGTCTCGAACAGGGATTGGAACAAGGCAGACAAGAAGGCATGGAGTTGGGAGTTCAAGCTGGTCAGCAGTCTCTGATTCAAAAACTATCTTTGAAGGGGATGAGTATTGAGATGATTGCTGAAATGACGGATTTATCCAGCGAATCCATCAAAAAAATGTTGGCTACGGATTCGTCTAACGAGGAGTAGTAGCGCGAACAGAATTTGGGGCTTGAGAATTACCTTGCTTATAAAAAAGTAGTTCTAAAATGGATTGTAAAGATCGTCAGGAGTTCGTTATTTTTGGATCTTGATCCTCTACAGATTTATACGGTTATGATTTATTGAAGGTTGGAAACTTTTATCCAACCTTTTTTTCTCACTCCTCTTGCTCCTCACCTAGTGAACTGGAATAGAAGTTTAAAAATACGAGTTGTAATCCTTGATATTACATTGTGATCCTGTATAATAGCTATTGTAATAAATAATCTTACAACAGAAAGAGGAAGCAACTATGAAAAACATTTTATTTATTGTCGGATCCCTTCGTCAAGGATCTTTTAACCACCAAATGGCTAAGAAAGCAGAAAGCCTTCTTGAAGGAAAAGCAACAGTGACTTACTTGGACTACAAAGACATCCCAATGATGAACCAAGATTTGGAAACGCCAACCTTACCAGCAGTGCAAGCAGCGCGTGATGCAGTCCTTGCTGCGGATGCCATCTGGATCTTCTCGCCAGTCTATAACTTTGCTATTCCAGGTGTAGTGAAAAACCTGATCGACTGGCTTAGCCGTGCCCTTGACCTGTCAGAAACTCGTGGTCCATCTGCCCTTCAAGACAAGATCGTAACGGTTTCTTCAGTTGCCAATGCTGGACACGAACCAATGTTTGCGGCATACCAAGCGCTTTTGCCATTCGTTCGAACTCAAGTAGTTGGAGAGTTCACTGGAACAACCGTAAACCCAGAAGCCTGGGGAACAGGTGAATTAATCTTGACGGACGAAGCAGTGGAAGGACTGAAAAAACAAGCACAAGATCTATTAGAAGCATAAGAAAAAGCTGAGACAGAAGTCTCAGCTTTTTAGATACTAAAGAGTTGCCCGAAGAAGTAGGTCACACCCATGGTGAGAAGTCCAATGATGAGGTTGCGAAGCATGGCTGGCTTGGTTGGTGCTTTTCCCAGTTTCGCACTGGTATAGCCAGTGAAGATTAAGGATAGTCCAACAACGAAGACCGTCACCGGAATGCGATAGGCAGTTGGAAAGAGAATGATCGAGAGCATTGGAGGAAGGGAACCAACAGAAAAAGCAAGGAAGCTAGATGCAGCAGCATGCCAAGGATTGGTAAACTCTTCGTATTCGATACCATATTTCTCCTCGACCAGGGCTTTGAGGGGATGTTTCAGAAAGGCCCGTTCTGTCAAAATCTTTGCGGAAGTTTCGCATTCTCCATTTTGAAGATAAGCATGGTAAAGAGATTCTCTAGCTAACTTGGGATTGCGATCCAACAAGGCTTGTTCGCGGTTCACAGCGGCTTCTTCCGTGTCTTTTTGTGTGGAAACAGAGACATACTCACCGCCCGCCATCGAAAAAGCACCTGCCAGAATCGCCGATAAGCCAGATAGGAAAATGATCCAGATGTTTGGTGTGGCACTGGCTACCCCAATCACGACCCCAGCAATAGAAATGATTCCATCATTGGCACCGAGAACAGCGGCTCTCAAGATATTCAATCGGTCGTTAAATGATTCATCTACTCCATGTTTCATTTCAGTCATATAATATCTCCTTTATCTTATTTAGAATGATTATAAATAAAATAATAAAAGAAAGCAAGATTTTTAACTCAAATGATAAAAGTTCGACAATTTAATGGAACCTTTTAGTTGTAAAATTTGACATTACAAGCAAAATGGAGAGAGAATTTGACATACACCTATCCTATCAAGGTTTATTTAGCAGAAGTGCATAATTTTTGAGGATCCTGATGGCATTCTAACGCGAGTGTGGAAAGGATAACAAAAAACAGCAGGCTTCCTGCTGTTTTTTGACGAGATAAATTAGTTGTTTTCATTATCTTTTCCTACCACCCAAAATAAGAGAAGGAGTTGGAAAATACCTAAGGCAAATAAAGCCATGAAACCGTTGCGACTTCCTTTAGCTGTGGCTTGGGTGAAATCCAGCTTTTGATTGGCTTGGCTCATGGCAACGATCAAGGAAGCCAGGGTTGTTCCAACAGCTCCAGCAAATTGTTGCAAGGTATTAAAGATTGCGTTCGCATCGGGTTGCTCTTCCAGAGAGAGTTGTTTCTGTCCGTTTGTCATGATATTGCCAAAAGCAAGTCCCATACCGGTCATGAAGAGCATGTAAAAGATGAGAATCAAGCCATTTGTCAGCTTCAGGCCCAAGAGGGTGAAGTGAAAATGGGCCAGAAGGATGAAAGCAGCACCAAGGAGGATCGGTTTGCGGGCCCCCAGTTTATCTAGAATCAGACCTGAGAAGGGAGCAAAACCTGCTCCAATGATGGCCCCTGGAAGCAGCATCAAGGCTGCAAGCGTAGTGCTTGAGTGGTTGACCAATTGGACATAATTAGGAAGAAGAAAACTCATGGCAAGAGAGCCTAATTGAAAGGTGAAGAAGGCTAGAATATGGCCAGTGAGACGATGATTTTTCAAAATAGAAAGATTGATAATGGGAGTCTCTAACTGATTGGATCGCCAGACCAAAAGGACCAGTCCCAAGGTTCCAATCACCAGCCAACCAAGCACAGAAAAACTGAAGAACGCATGATCCGCTAGGCCATGAATACCTAAAATCAATCCTATGAAAAGGGCAATGATGGCAAGAAGGCTCACGATATCAAAGGTTTCCCTCTTGACTTTACTGATTTGCTCAATGGAGTGAAGTCCTGCAACTAGTGAAGCCAGAAGGATCGGGAATTGAACTAAAAAGATGGACCGCCAGCCAAAGTTAGCTGTCAAGAGACCACCGACAGTAGGCCCAATGGCGGGAGCGATGGCTGTAATCAGAGTCCCCACTCCCATCATGAGACCGATCTTGCGTTTTGGGACCTGCTCTAAAATGATATTAAACATCAGAGGAAGGGCAAAACCAACCCCCATTCCTTGGACCAATCGACCCAAAACCACAAAGCCAAAACTTGGAGCTAGGAAGTCAATGAGAACACCTAAAACAGATAGGAGATTTCCAACTAAAAAGATGGACTTCATTTTAAAAGAACGCTTGAGGTAGGCAGATAAGGGGACTACACAGGCAACCACTAGAAGATAGATGGTCGTAACCCACTGGACGGTTGCGGTGTTGATCTCAAATTCCTTCATCAATATTGGAAAGGTGATGTTCATGGCAGTTTCTCCAGCCACCCCGCAAAAGGACAGGATCCCTGTCGCAAAGATCGCGAACAAGACCTTGGCTGAAATTTTTTCTTGTGACATAGACGTCTGATTCCTCCTAAATCTTCCTATAATGTTGTAAAAATGGTCTGAAAATCCATTGTAGCGATCTCATTTCCCGTCAAATCCAATTGCTATGAGCATAGCAGGACTGACGTTAACCTGATTCATCGTTTTGTTAGCTAACAAATAGTATAGAGGAAATGAAGAACCCTGTCAAAGAGTTTTTCAAAAATTATGAAAATTTTAAAAGTATTCTCAAAATATGGTGCTTCTCCAAATGAAAGGGATTGCTCACCACTATGATATAATAAGAAGAAAGCAAGCAATGTGAACACACCAATAGGGGGCGCCATGACCAAGTATTTAGTCCAGAAGTTTTTTTGGTTACGAGAAAAAAGTTTGATTCAAATATCCCAGAAAACCATGGTTTCCTTATTTCCTTTTTTCTTATTTTCAGGAATCATTCGAGTGATTGCCTTATCGGTCTTTTCCGATCGAGGCTATATCCATCAGCTCTTTTCGATGGATAGTTGGTTGCCATGGGATCAAGCTATCAGCCAGGTTCTTATTAATTTTTCCAACTTTCTAGGAGGTCTAGCAGGGCCTTTAGCAACCTACTTCGCTGGGAAATATACAGCTGGGCACTATGGTAGAAGTACGGGGACAGCCGGCGTGACTGCTCTTTTGGTCAGCTTGATTGTAGGGTCTCAGGAATTGTTGGTGGGACCACTTAATGATGGGCAACTGACGCGAATTAACTTACCTGCGACGACCAATATCTTCTTAGCCATTGTTTTAGGCTATCTAATCGGACAGATCTTTCGACTATCCAAGGCTAGTGACGACCAGATTGTGGACAAAGACTTTATCTATCAGCCCAAGACTGTGCGGCCCATTTTCTTGTCCTTGGTTCTAGGAGTTAGTCTAAATATTCTCCTCCTTCTGGGGAATCACTACCGTATTTTTCAAACGCTTGGTCAATTCTTTAGTTTTCTGACTATAAGCAGTCATCATCTCCTGTCCACCTTTGTCATGGGACTCTTCAGTGGCTTATCAGCTTGGGTCGGCAACAGTCAGGCTTTTGCCCTAAACTCAATTGTGGATGACAGTTTTGCTTTAGAAAATCTGAATTACGCTGTGACCCATCATACAACGACAGGGATTCCTCATCTCTATACTTTGACCAATTTGTATCGGAGTTTTGGCATGGTAGCTGGAATTGGCGCTGTCCTAGCACTTTTGGTAGCGATCTTACTGGTCTCCCACAGTCGAAAGGACAAGAAAGTCAGTCTCCTCAGTATTTTTCCAGGCCTCTTTAATAACGGTGCCCCCTTCATGGTAGGGATTCCGGTCCTGCTCAATCTTCTATATGTGATTCCCTTCTTATTGATCCCCTTGGTCAATATGGCCATCGCTGCTGTGGCTTTGTGCTTTAAGCTTATGCCAGCAGCCGTCTATCCAGTACCAGATGGGACTCCGAGCCTTCTCTATGCTTTCATTGGAACGGGAGGAAGTCTGAGAGCCTTAGCTGTGAGTATACTTTGTTTTGCGATAGATGTGCTCCTTTATCTACCATTTGTCCGTATGGGAAATCGTATTCGAAAAGATCTAAAAGTGAAAGGAGAAAGCGATGAAAGTCTCTAAAAAAACAGCCATCGTCCTCACTTTGGTCTGTCTTTTCTTGATCGGTTTAGCCATTCCTTCTTATAGCTGGACTCGAACCAATGTTTCAAAAATCGAGAAATTTTATAATTCCAAACTGTCGCCCATCATTATGATTCCAGGAAGCTCAGCAACAGAGAACCGCTTTGATGGCTTGGTGACCAAGCTCAACCAAGGCCGCCAAGGCACCAAGCACAGTCTTCTCAAGGTCAAGGTATGGAATGATGGGAATATCACCTATAGCGGTAGTATTGATGCCAAGGACAATGAACCAGTGATTGTGGTTGGTTTTGAAAACAACAAAGATGGCTATAGCAATATTAAAAAGCAGGCTAAACTATTCAATCAAGCCTTTGAAGCCCTCCAAGAAAAATACAATTTTAATAATTTCAAGGGCTTGGGTCATTCTAACGGGGGCTTGATTTATACAGCCTTTATCGAAAATTATCTAGAAGATTATGATGTGGATCTCAAGACCCTCATGACAATCGGAACTCCCTATAATTTCACGGAAACCAATATTCAAAATAAATCTGAGATGTTGGCCGATTTCATCAAGGGAAAAGAAGCCATCCCCAATACGCTTCATATGTATTCAGTAGCAGGGACCATCACCTATGATTCCGATGAGCTGGTCCCAGATGCCAGTGTTTCTGCTGGGAAATATATCTACCAAAACCAAGCTGCTAGTTATACGGAGATCACAGTGACGGGGGAAGATGCCCAGCACTCGGACCTTCCAACCAATGATGAGGTGGTTGCCTTGGTGAAAGAGCATATTGAAAGTCAAACGGATCGTAGAACCAAACCAAATAAAGAAAACTAAGTGTGAAGAAGGGATTCCTTCCTCACCTTTTTTTTAGTATAATAAAGTTTAGTATGAAAATAAGGGAGACTAAAGGAGATCAGATGAAAAGAAAACAATGGGTGCAGTTAGGGTTAGTGGCTTCGAGTATGGTCATGTTAACAGGATGTTACCAAAGATACCAGCGCCAGTCCAGTCCTAAAAAAGAGGTTGCAACGAGCCAGACAGCAGCTAAAAAACAAGCGAAAAAAGCAGACAACAAACAATTATACCAGTCTGTTTTTTCAGACTACCAAAAGATTTTTGCCACTTCAAAAGATTTGGATGCCATTTCCAAATTGAATGATGAATTAGCCAAAGAAGATCGGATGATCAATAGCTGGGTGATCGAGACTGTCATCAATCAGCCAGCAGCTGTTCGCTATGCCTTTAAGGACTTAAATAGCGATGGGGTAGATGAGATGATCATCGCCAACCAGCAAACCGATGGGAGCTACTTTGCGACAGGAGTCTACTACCTCAAGGACCAAAAGCCGACCTTGCTTGCAGAAGGTTTCGTCGCTGGACACGGAGGAGCGCGCAATGCGACAACCCTCTATAAGGGAGGAGATGTCCTGGAAGTCAGCTGGTTGTCGGGAACTGGCCGTGGTGTAGCCGTGCTTTCACGAATAGAAAAGACACCTCAAGCCGCGACAAAAGTCCAGGAAGAAGAAGTTCAGGTACCTGGGTCAGATCTGAATGCTCTCTTTGGAAAATCTGATGAGGATAAACTGGACCTCAAGAGTTTTGACTGGCAAACTTTTGAAAGCACACCATCAGGAGGCGATACCCAAAGCCAGGAGAAAACACCTTGGAATGCTGAAAAATCAGCCAAATTAGCAGAATTTATGAAGACCTGGGGCGAAAAGATGGGGCAACCCAACTACCAAAAAGGCATTGCTGGCGGTGATGTAGGACCAGACAACCTCTATACTCTAGGGGACAATAGCAAGATGGATGCTATTTATACAGATACTGGCCAAGGAAATGCAAAATACCGCATCGTGGAACGCTATAGCAATTGGGACAAGTATCCAGATGTGCATAGTTATTTCTTTGCTATTACAGATACAGGAGAAGGCATTGTCTTTCATTCTCCAACGACCAATGGAGGAAAGATGTATCTAAAACCAACGGATAACAAGGAACTTCAAGAAGAATTTACACAGTTGCTTCATCAATAAAAAGAAGAATAAACCAGAAAAAGACTGTTTTTCTGGTTTTGTTTATTCAATTAATGAATAAATATACAATAAAAGAAATAATTTTTAGGATATAAAATATGTTAAAAACTAGTGATAATTAGCGGTGCATAAGTATTTGAAAACAGAAAATGTTTGACAATTAAAGGAAAATCATTTAAAATATATTCATTCTTTATTTATAGGAGAAAAAATATGAAAAAACTTCTTACAGCCGGTGTGGCTCTCTTGTCAGTTGCAACGTTAGCAGCTTGTTCTGGTAAAACTGCTTCAGAATCATCAAGCAAAGATGCAAAAGCTTCTTCTAGCAAAGTAGAAAAATCATCTACTTCAGAAAGCAAATCAAGCAGTTCATCAAAATCATCTAAATCAGCAACCTCTTCTGTTAAAATTCCAGAAATTGTCTTGTTGACTGATGATGAAATCGATAATGCCAAAACAATTGGTGATATGAAAACTCTTTATAGTAAATTAGTGGATAACTATAAAAAATATGCTCAAGATATTGGCGATCAAATTCCCGAATCACTGAGATCTAAATATACTCAACAAGTAGAGCCAGCTCTCAAGACATTGGACGAATCAAAAACTCAATTTGATACAGCACTTTCAACTGGTGGTTCAGATGATACGGTTGTTCCTGAACAAGGGCGTACTGTTTTTGTACAACAATTGAAATCTGGACGTGACACTATGAAACAAGCTCTTGAAAGTGCATATAAATCAATTGCGCCATTGCTCTCTTCATCAGCTGAATAATCAATGAAAAAAATAGGGTAGGACCTCAAGTCCTAGCCTATTTTTGCTTTCTTACAAAAATGTAAGAAATAAAGGGGAAAATGTAAGGTTATGTTATGGTGAAAGCGTTTTAGTTTTAGTACAATAGATTTGTAAAAAACGATTGAAGCTTTTATCAAGCTAGAAAGGAACGGACCATGACCCTACTAGACGTTCAACATATCAAAAAAATCTACAAAACCCGCTTTCAAGGAACGCAGGTTGAAGCCTTAAAGGATATTCACTTCACTGTTGAAAAGGGCGAATACGTGGCCATCATGGGGGAATCAGGATCCGGGAAATCCACCCTTCTCAACATCCTAGCCATGCTGGACCAACCGACGGAAGGACGGGTCTACCTCAATGGCACCGACACCTCGACCATCAAGAACAAGGATGCGTCCAGTTTTCGTCGGGAAAAACTAGGCTTTGTCTTTCAAGACTTCAACCTGCTTGATACCTTGTCTGTCAAGGACAATATCCTCTTGCCACTAGTCCTCTCTCGCAGACCAGTCAAGGAAATGATGAGCAAGGTGGATAGCGTGAGTCGGGAATTGGGTATTCACCAGCTCTTAGAAAAATACCCTTACGAAATCTCTGGTGGGCAAAAACAACGGGTGGCTGTAGCACGGGCCATCATCACCTCGCCAGAAATCCTTCTTGCAGATGAGCCAACAGGGGCGCTGGATTCCAAGTCTTCAGCTGCGTTACTGGATGTCTTTGAAGACATCAATAGCATGGGCCAAACCATTCTTATGGTGACTCACTCAACCGCAGCAGCAGCTCGGGCCAAGCGCGTGCTCTTCATCAAGGACGGGATTCTTTACAACCAGATCTTCCGCGGGGAAAAGACGGAGCGTCAGATGTTCCAAGAAATCTCAGATACCCTGACGGTCATGGCGGGGAAGGAGGATCGTGATGTTTAAATTAACAAGTAAATTAGCTCTTTCCAACCTCAAACAAAATCGCAAGCTCTATTATCCCTTTGCCTTGGCTGTTATTTTAACGACCATGATCCTTTATAGTTTTATCGCCTTGTCATTGACCCCTCATTTAGAGGATTCTTACGGAGGGGGATCGGCGAGAACTGTTCTTGGTTTTGGCAGTTTCGTCGTCCAGCTGGTCGTCATCATTTTGGTGGCTTATGCCAATGGCTACGTCATGAAAAATCGATCCAAAGAACTGGGCTTGTACAGTGTTCTGGGAATGGAGAAGAAGCATCTCCTCATCATGACCTTATGGGAATTGCTCTTCTTCTATGTTCTCACAGTTGGAGTAGGACTGGGTTTGGGACTCTTGTTTGATCGCTTGATTTTCGCCTTGCTTCTAAAATGTATGGGTCTACCAGTCGTCATTCAATCAACCTTCCAGATAGGGGCTGTTCTTAACACTTTACTTGGATTAGCCTTAGCTTTTGGTCTCATTCTTTTGTTGAATTTTTTCCGCCTCTTGCGCTACAGTTCCCTCCACCTCATGCAACAGAAAAAGGCAGGGGAGAAGAAGGGACGCTTCTTGCTGGTTCAAACTCTGTTAGGACTAGGGCTCTTAGGAATTGCTTTTTATATAGCGCTAACCGTTGAGCGGCCAGTTGCGGCTGTCCAAGGATTCTTTATTGCCGTCATCTTGGTCATTCTAGCGACTTATCTCTTATTCAACGCAGGATCCATTACCTTCTTAAGATTTCTCAAAGGTCGGAAATCCTATTATTACAAGCCAGAGAATTTTATATCTGTCTCTAACTTAATAGCTCGGATGCGAAAAAATGCAGCGGGCCTTGCGACGATTAGTATTCTATCCACCATGGTCTTGGTCACCTTAACAGGGTCGCTGAATATCTTTATTGGAGGGCAGAATTACCTAGATACTGTTTACCCTTCTGATTACATGATTAGTGTGGGGCATATGCCTTCAGATGCTGAGACAGAACCGGTTATCAAGGATGTTCAAGCTCAAATAAAGAAAACAGCCGATGCAACACATCTATCAGATTATCAGGTGGCTCAGACAACATACTGGTCGGCTGAAATTCGAAAGATTGATGGGAAGGTGTTAGAGGTGAATGATCAGTTCACTCCATCAACAGGTCAGGAGTTGAAGACAGAAGGAGTGGTCAACTTTTTTGATCAGGCAACTTATGAGCAACTGACCGGTCAAAAAGTTGAGCTTGGGGAAAATGAAATCCTAGCCTATGGGTATCAATATCCTGGAAAATTAGACGCACAATTAGAAATCAATGGGAAGACCTTCACGATTAAAGAAAAACTAAACTCCAATTTTATCCAAGGGAAACTCCCTCAATCCGACCTGTTTCAACACCAAATGGGCTTGTACCTGGTCCTCCCTGACTTGAACCAACTGGGACTAAAAGTTGATAAAAATTTGGAATTCTCTATTACTGCTAAAAATAAAGATAACCAAGATTTTATTTCTGGCTTGATCAAAGAGCTGTATTCGACAGACAAAATCAGTCAATATGGTGCGACTTATTTTGGTGGATTTGATCGATACAGTATAGAGAAAGATTGGCGTGAAACAGCAGGGACTCTTCTATTTATCGGGATTTTTCTATCGGTGATCTTTCTATTAGCTACAGTTCTCGTCATTTACTACAAACAGATTTCAGAGGGTCATGAGGATCGGGAAAATTTTGTGATCTTGCAACAAGTAGGATTGGACCAAAAGCAAACCGGCACCACCATTCGCAAACAGATACTCACTGTCTTTTTTCTTCCATTATTCTTCTCCTTCCTCTACCTAGGAGTGGCCTACAAGATGATCGCAAAAATCGTTGCTATCTTAGGAGCAACCAATGCGGGCTTGGTCCTTCAAACGACTCTTTCTATCTGTGCTGTCTTTTTCATCTCTTACGTTCTCGTCTTTCTTCTGACTTCTAGAAGTTATCGGAAGATTGTCGTGCGATAGCGTTTGAATCTATATAAGATTAGAAATGAAAAAGACGATAAGTTGCTGAACAAAAAACACCGAGGTTCAACCTCGGTGTTTTTATCGTGATTATTTCACGTGTTTTGCAAGTTCTTCTTGCGCTTTTTTATTGGATTCTTCTTTTTCTTTCAACCAATTTTTATAAGCTTTTTCGTAGTCTGCAGTTGTGACTGTCTTGTCTTGCACTTTTTGGTATTTGAAGAAGCTTGAATCTCCCTTGATACCGATTGAAGAACGAGCGCCTGAGAATGGCGTCACCTTCGTGATAGATGGAACTCCACCCTTAGAGTAGATTGGAAGAACAATGGCGTTTTCTGTCAACCAAGCTTGGGCAGCAGCGTATTTTTCATAACGTGCATTGGTATCCAATTTTTCAGCATTGGCAGCATCCAACAATTCTTTGTATTGGTTCAAACCAATTTTTTCGATGAGCGCTTGGTCTTTCTTAGGATCAAGTCCCATACCAGTCAAGGTTGAACCATCTGTTGGGTTCAAGATATCCAAGTAAGTAGATGGGTCTTGGAAGTCAGGTCCCCAACCAGTGATATCCATATCAAAGTCTTTTTGCTCTGGTGATTGGGCGAAGTAAGTAGCGTTGTCTGCATCATCTGTAGACAATTTTTGTACATCGATCACGACATTGTCTTTACCAAGAGCTGTTTCAATAGAACTCTTCATAGAGTCTGCTTGTTGGACAAGAGCATTAGAAGATTGGTCCACAACATAGTCGATATGGATTGGGAATTGAACACCTTGTGATTGCAATTCAGCCTTCGCTTTTTCAAGTTCCGCTTTGGCTTTATCCGCATTATGCAAGCTATCTTGAGCATCTGCGAAGCTAACACCGTTCCACTCATCTCCTGTTGCGGCAAGTTTTTCTTCAACGAGAGTACCGAAGTCTTTTCCGTTGGCTTGCACAAATGTAGGTGGAACTAGAAGTGTACGAAGAGTTTTTGATGCTCCGTCTTTCCCGTTAACTTGAGCGCTGTAGGAAGTTCTGTCTAAAGCAAAGTTCAAGGCTTGACGGAAGTTCTTGTTTTGAAGAGCTGTCTTAGTACTGTTCTTTTGCTCATCAGACGTCTTCTTCGTATGACCGTAGTTTTGACGGTTAACGTTGAAGTAAGCGTAGTAAACAGTAGAATCTTGAGGTGTATAAACGATGTTATCCTTGAATTTCTTCTGAATTGTGCTGTAAGTTGAGCTTGTTGGGAAGAGACGAGCAGTAGATAGGTTCCCATCTGAGAAGTTACGAGCAAGATAGTCTTGGTCAGATCCATCGAAGTAAGTCAATTTAACCGTATCGATGTGAACATTTTTCTTGTCGTAGTAATCAGGGTTTTTATCCAACTCGATTTGTGATTTTGAAGTGAAGGATTTCAAAATGTATGGACCATTGTAGAGGATACCATTTGGTTTCACGCTACCAAAGTCTTTCCCAGCTGATTCCAAGAATTTTTCATTAACTGGCATCATGGTAGCAGTCGTTAATTTAGAATTCCAGAAAGATTCTGGTTGGTTCAAAGTGTATTGAAGAGTGTGATCATCAACAGCTTTTACCCCAACAGTTGAGAAGTCTTTGGTTTTCCCGTTTACATAGTCATCCAAGCCTTTGACTGAGTTTTGAACCAAGTAAAGAGCATCTGATTTTTTATCTGCTACGTATTTTAGAGATGTCACGAAATCTTTTGCAGTGACGTCAGCGTATTCATTTCCTTCTGAATCATACCACTTCGCATCTTTTCGAAGCTTGTAAGTATAAGTCAGACCATCTTTTGAAACGGACCAGTCTTCAGCAAGAGCAGGCACTAGGTTACCGTATTGGTCGTTTTCAAACAAACCATCGACCAAGTTGGTAGTAATGTCGCTTGTAGTTGAACGATTTGAAGTCAAATAGTTCAAGGTATCAGGGTCAGTACCATACACGTAGTTGTAGGTTGTCCCTTTTGACGCATTAGAAGATGAGCCACATGCAGCAAGGAAAAGCGTTGAAGCCGCGGCGACACCTGCTAAAAGAGCAAGCTTCGATTTTTTCATATTCGTGTCTCCTTTTGAATAATTTTAATTATTATACTCCAATCAATCTACAAAATAAAGTGTTTTTTGAACTTTTTTTGTATATTTACACACGAGTATACAGAGAAACCTTGATTTTAAGGGATTTTTAAGGAATAAAAATTTTTTTGAAAAAAGTTACTATTATGCTTTACATACTAGCCGAGAAAGAGTATACTGATAGTGAAATAACTAGTATGTAAAACAAACTAGTAAAGAATGTGAAGAAAGAGGTGAGAAGAATGAAAGATTCCCAATTACTAAAGGGAGTCTTGGAGGGCTGTGTGCTGGAGATTATTTCTAAAAAGGCCATCTATGGCTATGAATTGATCCAAAGTCTCAAAGAGATGGGATTTGATAAGATTGTCGCCGGGACCATTTATCCCCTACTTCAAAAATTAGAAAAACAAGGGGTTATTCATGGGGAAATGAGGCCGTCTCCAGATGGTCCCGATCGAAAGTATTTTTCACTCAGTGATGCTGGAAGAGAGCGCTTAGAGGAATTTTGGGACCAGTGGCAGGAGCTGGTCACAAAAGTAGAACGTATCAAGAAGGAGGGAGAAGAATGGTAGAAAGTTATACAGAAAAAATGTCAGATGAATTGATTCATCTAAACAAAGAGGATCAAGCCTATGTGAAAAAAATGGTGGCTTATATTGGGGCCAAGTCCTATTTTTATGATGATGAAGCGCTCGGTGAACAACTCTACAATATGGTTTGCGACCTGAAAGTTGCTGAAAAAGAAGGCATACGGGCGGTGGATTATTTTGGAAAGGATCCACGGGCGATGGTGTATCAAGTTCTTTCAGACTTGCCTAAACGCTCTTTAGGATCTTATGTGGGACTCGTCTTCATACTCGGAGGGATCTTAGTTGGCATGCGTTATTTAATGGATTTTACCTGGATGACGCCACTGAAAATCGAACCCCTGACCTATGTTGTCATTCTCCTCAATTTCTTGGTGTTCAGCCAGTTCATCACGTGGCTTTGGTCCAAACAGAGCTATGGTGAAATGAAGTGGTCTTGGGCTATGTTTATCAGTGTGATCAGCCTGATGGTATTTCTGAACATCGTACGACTATTTTCGATCTATTTTGGCCACATTGGGAGTCTCTTCTTATCAGATGGTTGGGCGATTGTTCTCGCTGTCCTAGTCTTACTTGGATTTGCGGTTATGGCTTTTAGAAGCAGGGATCGTCTGATGTCGAGTCTACTAGTCATGGGCCTGACTTTCCTAGTTACAGGATGCTGGATTCGTCTTGTGAATCAGGAAACTGCTCACTTAATAGGCTGGCTACTTCCTCTCATGGGACTAGTCCTGACCCTTATTATATTTTGTCTCCAAAGAAAGAAGGAAGAAGCATGAAAACCGTTAGTTATTATGAAGAAACGCAGGCCTTGATGCAAACCTTTAGCCAAGAGGACCAAGCCTATTTCCAAGATCTCTGGGATTATTTCAATTTTGCAGGTTTCTTATATAAGGAGGAAGCCTTAAGAGAGCAAGTTTATAATTTAGCGGTAGATTTTTCGCAAGCAAGAGCGGATGGCTTGACGGCAAAGGATTATTTTGGTCTCGATCCAAAGGGAATGGCAGACCAAATCATCGAAAATATGCCCAAAGAATCGACGCGGTCTGTTCTAAAATATGGGGCTATCTTTTCAGGTATTGTGATTTTTTATCGCCTCTTAAGTGATTTTGCTTCTCAAGCGGTTCTTGTGCTCAAGCCTCTAGTCTATTTGACCGACATCATTTTGGGACTCCTAACAGTTGGGATGATCTTCTATCTCCTTCGTCGCCTCATTTTTGCGGAAGAAAAAGCAAAAAAAGCAATTTATGTAGCATTTGTTCTAGTTCTAGGATTCTATTTTGTCGGTGAAATAGTGGGCGTCCGTTTCTTACCTGCTCTTGCCTGGCTAGTGGTCCCTAGTCCTTGGGATGCTCTTCTCATGACAGGGGCTAGTGGAGCTCTCATTCTTTGGCAATGGAAAGAAGAGTTTGGACGAGCTTTCATCTTTCCTATCGTCGCCTTTTTAGTGGTTGGATTCTTACATCGCTGGACCTTGGTACAAGGAGTTCAGAATCTTGCTATGACGGTTCTTCTGCCCACAGTGATCATCGTTTTTGGGCTGGTTATTTATTATTGGTTTACGATTCGTACTTTGAAAAAGAATAGGACGGAAAGTGATAAATAGTAAGAAAAGGGGGAAAAAGAGTCTCCCTTTTCTTGTCTAAGTATGATAGAATAAACTCATTAGATGGGAGAATAGAGATGAGTTTATTTCGAAAAAAGGGACTTGGGCAAGTACACCCGGGTCTAAATCGCCATTTACGATTGTGGGATTTGATTATTTTAGGAATCGGTGCCATGGTGGGGACAGGGATCTTCACGATTACGGGAACTGCAGCAGCGAATTTAGCTGGTCCAGCCTTGATCATTTCGATTGTGATTGCGGCTTTTTGCGTCGGCTTATCTGCCCTCTTCTTTGCAGAGTTTGCGTCTCGCATCCCTTCAACCGGTGGAGCCTATAGTTACCTCTATGCCATCTTTGGAGAGTTTCCCGCCTGGATTGCAGGTTGGTTGACCGTGATGGAATTTATGACAGCCGTATCAGGGGTGGCTTCAGGTTGGGCTGCTTATTTCAAGGGTTTGTTGGCCAATCTTGGCTGGAGCCTGCCGACGGCTTTAAACGGGACTTTTGATCCAGCTAAGGGAACTTATGTGGATCTCTTGCCTATTTTGGTCATGGTCCTCGTCACTGCCTTAGTCCTTATGAATGCAAAAGCGGTCTTACGTTTTAATTCCTTGCTGGTCTTACTCAAGTTTTCAGCTCTTGCCTTGTTTATTCTTGTCGGGATTTTTCACCTAAATTCTGGCAACTGGGCAAACTTTGCCCCTTATGGATTTGGCGAAATCTATGGTGGTCAAACAGGGATTATGTCTGGAGCTTCGCTCATGTTCTTTGCTTTTCTTGGTTTTGAGTCCATTTCAATGGCGGTCGATGAAATCAAGGAACCACAAAAGAACGTTCCTCGTGGCATTGTCCTTAGTCTTTTGATCACAACTGTTCTTTATATTTTGGTTACCTTAGTTTTGACAGGTATGGTTCCTTTTAAGAACTTAAATGTTGATGATGCAGTAGCCTTTGCCCTTCGTCGGGTCGGAGCCAGCTGGGCAGGGAATTATGTATCGCTAGTCGCTATTTTGACCCTGATTACCGTCTGCATTTCGATGACCTTTGCCCTCTCACGGATGATATACAGTTTGGCGCGGGATGGGCTCTTGCCAAAAGCTATGAAACAGCTCGATCCAAAAACTAGAATTCCTAAAAATGCAACACTAGTAGCTGGATCGATGGCTGCCATTGCTGGTGGAGTCTTTCCACTTGCAAGTATCGCTTCCTTCTTAAATATCTGTACCTTGGCTTACCTGGTTATGTTGGCCTTTGCCCTCTTGAAATTGCGCAAGGAACACGGGGCTCCTGGACCTGGTGAATTTAAAACACCCTTGGTTCCAGTCTTACCCATCCTGTCGATTGTAGTCTGTCTGTCCTTTATGACCCAGTATTCTCTATCGACTTGGCTGGCCTTTGGAGTTGCAATCTTGATTGGGGTCGGAATTTATTTTGGCTATGGGTATGGCCATTCAGAAGAAAACAAGCAAGAAGATTGACGAAAAGTCAGAGAAGACCTCTGGCTTTTTTTGAGCAGATGAAGAAATGCCAGATAGAAACCAACGAGCAAGCATGATTTTTGTTATAATGAAAGGGACTATAAATCAAAGGAGAAGAGCATGACATTTGAAGAAATCCTGCCTGGTCTAAAGGCAAAAAAGAAATATGTACGTACTGGATGGGGAGGAGCTGAAAACTATGTCCAGCTCTTTGATACCATCGAGCAAAATGGAGTCGCCCTTGAAGTGACACCCTATTTCCTCATCAACGTATCTGGTGAAGGGGAAGGTTTTTCTATGTGGAGCCCAACTCCTTGTGATGTCTTAGCGACAGATTGGGTGGAAGTCCATGACTAAACGGGTCTTGATTACGGGTGTGAGCTCCGGGATTGGTCTGGCTCAAGCTCGTCTCTTTTTAGAAAAAGGTTATCAGGTTTATGGTGTGGACCAGGGAGCTGATCCTCAGTTGCCAGGTGCTTTTCACTTCTTGCAGCGGGACTTGACCTTAGATTTGACGCCTATTTTTGACTGGTGTCCTGAGGTAGACGTCTTGTGCAATACGGCTGGTATTTTGGATGACTACAAACCACTTCTTGAGCAAAGCGCTCAGGAGATTCAGGAGATCTTTGAGATCAACTATGTGACTCCGGTAGAGTTGACACGGCATTATCTGACTCAAATGTTGGAGAAGAAGAAAGGGATTATCCTCAATATGTGCTCCATTGCTTCTAGCCTAGCGGGAGGTGGCGGTCACGCTTATACTTCCTCCAAGCATGCTTTAGCGGGCTTTACCAAACAGCTGGCTCTGGATTATGCGGAAGCTGGGATTCAGGTCTTTGGTATCGCACCAGGTGCTGTCAAAACGGCTATGACCGCTGCGGACTTTGAGCCAGGCGGCCTAGCAGACTGGGTGGCGAGCGAGACCCCTATTAAACGCTGGATAGAGCCAGAAGAAGTGGCAGAAGTCAGTCTCTTTTTGGCCAGTGGAAAGGCATCTGCTATGCAGGGGCAAATCCTGACCATTGATGGTGGCTGGAGTTTGAAATAGGAGGATCTGATGGAAATCAAACATCACTTTGGTGTATACGGAGTCTGTCTTCAAGATGGGAAACTTCTCTGCATTGAAAAAACGAGAGGACCTTATCAGCATCGGTTTGATCTACCGGGTGGTAGTCAGGAAATCGGTGAAGGGTTGACAGAAACCCTCAAGAGAGAAGTTCTGGAGGAGACGGGATATGCAATTAGCTCTTATTCAAATCCTCGAATCTATGATGTGCTGGTTCAGGAAGAAGGGCAAGATTTCGCAGTACACCATATCATGGCCTTTTATGATATCGTACTCGATTTCGAACGCTCTCAACAATCCCTTTCTCAGGAGCTTCTTGATGGAAGCAATGATTCAGCAAATGCAATTTGGCTTCCTATCGAGCAGATTACCGAAGAAAATGCCTCGCCTTTAGTATTGAAGGCCAAGGCAGAGTTGCGAGGATTTCCAGAATTAGAACTGACAAGCTATGATAATTGGAAGGTGAAGAAGGGGAATTATGGAACTATTTAAAACATGGAAGAAAAATATGGTTCTCTATGGTCTTAAATCTCAAATCGGAACTGTCTACCGAAACAGTGATAGGACAACAAGTTTTTATGATGTTGGGAATTTTCTATTCCTAGCAGGGGAGTTGGATTCCAGATTTTGGGAAGATTTTGTTAGGAAATATGGTTTAGATTATAAGATTATTATTTCAGAAAATACCAATTGGCAAGATTTTCTGCATCAGAAAGTGGAGCTAATTTCTTTTACTCGCTATTCTTTTAAAGATAAGGCAAATTTTCAAGTTGAATTTCTAAATGATCTAGTTAGTCAGTTAGAGGAAGGTTACAATATTGTGCCAATTGATCATCATATTTATGACTGCTTTTCTGAGGAAGAATGGTCACAAGATTTACAAGGGGATTTTGAATCCTATCAGGATTTTGCTTTAAAAGGTGGATTTGGTTTTGTGATTCTTAAAAATAAAGAACTGATTGCTGGGATTTCCTCAGGATTAGTTTACCAAGGTGCAGTTGAAGTGGAAGTTGCAACTAGACCAAACGAACAAGGAAATGGATTTGCTAAAAAGCTTGGTGCTGCAATGATTATAGAGAGTTTGAATAGAGATATGTTTCCTCTTTGGGATGCTCATAACGATGCTTCCAAAAAAGTAGCAGAATTTTTAGGATATGAGTTAGTTGAACCTTATGAAGCCTTTGAACTAGAGGAAAGTGTCGTATAATGATATCTGATATTGTATCTTTTAAGACAAGGTGAATGGACATGCAAAATCAACTAGCTCTTAGTGGCGAAAGAATTGTTGAAAAAGTTTACCCACAACTATTGCATCACGTCGGCATGATTCGTGGGGAATACTTGCTAAGAGAGCTCAACCAAAACATCCTGTTACCAAGTTGTCAGCAATTTGTAAAAGATTATCTAAGCTCAATTTGCTCCTTATACTCAGATGAGAATGTCTGGTATCGCTTTTCAGAGTTAACAAATGCAGAAGCAAATAGTCTAGACGGGACTAAAGAGTATCTTGACGAACGCCACCCCTTATTTGGATACAGAGGTATCAGGCGTTTGTTGGCGTGTCCAGATGAATTTCAGGCTGAGGCAAATGTCGTTACAGATGTTTATCAAAATAATCCCAATTTGTCTGTTATTTTTCCTTTTGTTAATGATGCCGACCAATTAAAACGAGCTATTACAGTGTTACGTCAGCATGGTTTTACTGGTAAAGTCGGAACGATGATTGAATTACCATCAGCTTATTTTGACTTAAACAGGATACTGGAAACGGGCATTTCAAAGATTATAGTTGGAATGAATGATTTGACTTCTTTTGTTTTTGCGACTGTGAGGAACAGTCAATGGCATGATATGGAAAATCCAATTATGTCAGATATGTTAAGACAGATGCAGGATAAAGCAAAGTCAAAAAATATTGATTTCGTAGTAGCAGGATATCTGAATGCTTCTTTCATACAACAAATGAACCAGATGGAAATTAGATGCATTATCCACTATAGTTCTATTCCAGAGATTTTTGATTTAAAAATTGACCATCCAGACCATCTCAAACGCATAAAAGAAGAGAGTAAAAAATTACAAAGGAGCAACCCATGACACCTCAAGAAATGTGGAAAGCCTACAAGCAAATCAACCCCTCGATTGGAGATGAGATAGATGCCTGGGCTTTTGGAGTAGAGGCAGATCTCTTAGCTGATTTGGTTCTAAGAGGCGAAAAAACAGCAACAGCCTCTGCTTACGACCTTTACGCACTTGGGGATGAACCTCTTCCCCAAGAAGGGACCATTGATGTCATTTTGGATAGTCAAGATCAGGCTATCTGCATTGTCGAAATTACCAAGGTTTCCGTTCAGCCTTTTCATCAAGTGTCAGCTGACCAT